>Ga0114964_10000173_pt1 | contig 49445 bp, 62 predicted proteins | sample C_131016_MF_Meta_FD_92638 | JGI IMG/M metagenome (GOLD analysis project Ga0114964, IMG submission 92638) | Freshwater microbial communities from Lake Croche, Canada to study carbon cycling - C_131016_MF_MetaG | ecosystem: Environmental > Aquatic > Freshwater > Lake | place: Lake Croche, Canada... | reverse complement strand
ACCAATGAAGCAATGGTAGGAATATTTAGTTCAGTCTTTTTCTTAAAAACAGGTTTCTTAAATGTGAACTCTGGTTTTTTATAATTGTGTTGTTTAGTTTCCCCATTAAAAAAACGTTCAAACGCATATTCTTTGGCAAGAGTGGAATCTAATCTTTGAATAAAATTATAAAAAGTTGTACTACAACCATCATCATTGAAACACTTATAGAAAAGATCATTTCCTTTTTTATAGAGAAACCCCCTCTTTTTAGTCTTCTTCTTCTGAGAATCCCCACAGAAAGGACATCTACAATTCCACAAATCAGAAGATTTCTGAATAAATCCTTCCAAACGGGGAGAAATAATCTTTAAATATTTCGTATCAATATAAAATGACATTTTTATTTTCTTACAAAATTAATATCTAGAGTGTAATAATACCTTAACATAATAAAAAAGTCAAACTAAAAAATAGCTTGACTTTTTGGATTTTTATTATATACTATCTATGTGGTCGGTTGATAGTTTGTTTCTAAATAATTAATCTATTTCTTTGAATGCTCTTGTACATAAGTTCTCAATAGGCATACAATATGCGAATCTAGTATCAAATGTCATTGTTATTGTTTTTGTTGTTCCGAAGATTTTATTGATTTGAATTGGGATTTGTTGATTTTCTTCACACCCTTGCTTTGGATCACAAACCTTGAGTTTTATGATTCCTAATAGACCATTGATTTTATCAATTGCTGCAATTTTATAAATTTCTTGTCTTTTTAAATTTCCTGCTACACTCTCAATAACTAAGAAACTTCCATCTAAATCAGCATCATCAATATTGATTATTAAATCTCCGATTGATGATCTCCACTTTCCTTCTATATATTTTAATAACTTTTCATTACTTTCGGTATGAAGAATAGCAAGTTCTTCATGATTATCCATATTTGATGAAAGGTTTATTGGGGTAAAATATTCTTGCCAGAAAAGACCGCCAATACACCCAAGAACAATTCCCAGACTAAAAACTTTTAATTTTGATTTGAAATCTAAACAGGACATTTTGGTTTCTTCTTTTACCATTTGGATTTACCTTTTATTATATTCCTCAATAACTTTATGCACGAGTGCTTTTGAACTTTCGGCATTTGTCATTGATTCGTTTCTAGATGAATTTAAAACTACGTTGTTCCAAATCAAACCCAAGAATGACATTAGGACGAATCCAACCAAAGCAAAGAATAATTTCCGTATTAACCGCATCTCAGGCATTTCTTGCCTCAAAGAATCTACCATTTCTTCCAAATCACAAATTCTTTCTTCAAAGTCGGCAACATTCTTTTGACTGCGAATATCGTCTTTTAGAGCGTCTAATTTATTTAATAACTCTGAATATTTCTCATCTAACTTATTTAGATATTTTTGGTTTTCTAGAAGATCTCTTTCTAATATAAAGATCTTTGACCAAGGATCTTGTTGATTATTTTGTGACACTATCTTATTCCTTTATTAAATGTTTTTGAGGTTTTCAATAAAGGGATTTGCGTCCCCCAAAATTTATATTGATTTCAATACTATTTATAATCATTTGAAACTCAAGATTTGAGAATAAACAGTGCTTTTGTAAAACGAACTTTACGATCTGTCAATCCAATAGTCCCGCCATTAATTAATTTTGTCATTTTTACTATATCATTTTTATCGCAAGTTTTATTGATATTTTTAAAATTCCAATACCAACAGGCGGATTTAATACAAATTTCTTTACTAGTTAAAATTAAATCTGGATCACTAACTAATCTCAAATCTTTAAATAGAAATTTTGAACATTGAATATAATTAGATTTTCCTGTAATTTGAATTGGACCTCTACCCCTAAATTTCCATCCTTCTTCTGGTCCATTGCCCATCCTACCGCCATATATCTTATTGGCGGTTAATTGCGGATTCTTAGCGAATGGTTTTGCTGCAACTACAGAAGCAAATCTTCTTGGGAAAGTTTTCCTCAATCCTTGGGCAGAATACTTTAGGTTCTCCTCAACATCAGTAAAATCCGAACTTTCGTGTCCAGTTTGTGCTAGGAATCCAGCAACTCTTTCTGGGGTATTGATTTTATATTCTGGTAATATAAAATATAATGCGTCAAACCATTCTTCTGATTCTGGATTAATTATAATTCTAGAAAACTTTTCATAAGTAAACTCAAAAGTATAAGGATTTTGTGGAACATCAACAATAATTTTTTCTGATGGTTTTTTATCCATAGGCATTTCATATTTCAAATCAGAATATGTCTCATCTATAGCATCTTGTAAAATTTGTTCAGATTCAGAATTTTTCTTTGCGAAAATTGAAAATATTTTTAATAATGTATTCATATAAATTTTTCTGCTCTCATTTTATATTATAACAATTTGATATTAATAAATTTCTCAAATAAAGACAAGGGGTTAGAAGAAACTCCTAACCCCTCTCTTTGCTTCTTTAAGTTTTCTTTAAAACTTTCTTTTGGGTCCATTTACTTCAATTCGCGTAATTTATATGCGGTAGAATTACAAAGAGAAACTATAGAATCAATGTCATTTTGAATTTCAGATAAATCGGAAATGATTTCTCTGTTAGAATCAATCCACTTTGTTAGATTACCAACAATTTGTAATCCATCTGTAGATGATTCTTTAGCATTTGGAAAAGATTCAAATTTTCCATATCTACCAATATAACTTTCAGCGAAAGCATCTACTAATGGAATGATACCATCATAAAACGCATTCAATGCCATATGTGCAGCATAACTTGAAGTCATTAAGTGTGCGAAATGGGCAGCAGTAGATGCCGATCTACAACGAGCAAATAATTCAGCACCCTTTGCCTTAGCAGAACCTGGGTCTTGAATATCTTCTTCAATTTGGGTTGTAATTTCTTTAAATGTGATTCCCATATTAATCCTCTTACATTTTTGGGGGAGTTCTTTTATATATGCCACTCATTACTGGAGACTTTGGGTTTTCTTTTGGAAAATCTTTTTTTCTCCTTTTATTTCCAGGTTGGTTTTCTGGATGAACGCCAGGTTCTCCCTGTGGACCAACACCAGCACCAGCAATAGCGCCAGTCCCAACCGCATTTGTTGGACCTCCGCCAAGACCACCAGCACCATCTTCTTTGATTGATTTTAGTTCTTTAATTAATTTTCTGATTTTTTTGATTTTATTCATAGTTTTCTTAGTTCGTTTGCGATATTAAAATCTATTGGGATGTCTGATGAATATATTATACGTCCATCAATATCTTCAATTTTATTTGGCATATAATTCAAATATATCAAAAATGTCTTTAAACATGAATGATCAGATTCTTTCATTTTTAAAAATAACATTTTTGTACACGCATATGGATCAAATACATTATATATTAGTATAATATGATTTAATATCAACCGTTCTTTTAGATCGCCAGAAAGTCTATACTTTTGAATCAAACGTTTTATATATTTAATTCGCTTCAAGTCTTGAAAAAATTCTTGCTCCAAATAATGCGGCGAAACATAGTGCTTCGCCGCATATATCAAAAAATTCTCATTGGTCAAATTATCAATCATTAAAAATACTTAAAAATTTACTTTTCTACTACCTCAGAATGAATATCATATACACCATCTTTTAATTCATAAGTAAATTTAAAGTTATGATTTTCATTTTTTTCTTGGAAAGGACCAGTAATGTTAGAATGACTTTCGCCAGAAGTTTTATACTGTCCGATAGAAACAACAATAGATCCTTTCTTTTGATCTTTAAAATCAATTTTTGGAAGTTCAATACCATACATAGTTAAAATTTTCTTTGCGCCATTCAATCCTTCCCCAATATTAGAAAAGTCTTTGGATAGAGCAATTGCCAAGTTTTTGTTGATTTCGTTTACTGTTTCTGGATCGTTTAAATCAACTTGTGTTTTGTCAATTGAAACAACGGGAACATTATAAACCTCAGAAACAAATTGTTTAAACGTTTTCATTATTACAATCCAGTAAAGTATGGTAATCCAGAGTTGGCATCCGTTACATTTGGAGAAGACAAACAAACTAGAGTTTCTGCTTGAACTCTACCCATTCTTCCACCTGGAGTAATTGTGAATGATAAAATGTTGTTATTTGAACCAGCAACATTCGCTGAAATTGTTGGAGCAGATGAATATCCTGTTCCACCAGCATTTAGTACAACAGAAACGTTGTTACCATTTAGAACAACAAGTCTAGCATTTGCACCAGTTGTATTAGCACCAGTGAAAGTTAAGAATGTATTTGCGTATGTATATTTTGGATCGGTATTGGCAGAAACCGAAAGAGCAGACACATATCCAATTCCTTGGAAGATCTTTACCCAACCTTGATGTGTAACAACCTTCCCATTTGAGAAAGTTGCGTTTGCTAATCTAGCAGCATCCACTAGAAAAACATTTGTATTTCCTGGAAAGTTTGTTGTTAAATATTTTGGTATATTATTAGCGTAATCGTTAATTCCCCATGACATGATAGTATTCCTATTGAAGTTAATGAATATTTATTACTGTATTTATAATATTTTTAATTTATAATTTTTGATATGGAATTTGTAAATGATCGCTTTTTGGTTTTTCATTACTAGCTACATTTTTAGTTTCCAACTCAGAAGTTTCAATAGGATTTCTTGGTTGTCCTGTCATAGTCCTATTTTTTCTGACAGTGTTCATAACTTTTTCCGTCTTTTTATCCATTTTAGTTCCTTAGTATACTTTGTATGTTTTTCTGTGATATTTCATTCCAGTTGAACCAGGAACTCTCTTTAGAAACATCATTTTTCCAGTTCCCAATGCTCTCGCTCTTCTTTTCTTTGCCGTTACACCATATAGGATGTTACTTTCTCCGGAAGTAACCATTCCACCAGTATTGATGGTTTGGAGAGTTCTGTTTCTCATGACTTCTTGTCTTTCTGCTTTAGATTTATACGATCCTCTTTTTCCAAATTGATGTGCCTTCTTTGCCATAAAATCAATTTGTTTAATTTTTTCCATAAGAGATATAAAACTAACAACTTCTTCTTCTGTAATTAAGTTGTCTGTGGAATCGTCTAGATAAAATTCTTTTAGAAATAATTCAATATTATTATAAATCAATAATTCATCAACATTTGCTTCATCGGCAATTCTTTTGATCTTTAGTAACTTTTTAAACATTTGATAACGCTTTGATCTTGCCCATTTATATAATTGCTTTCTTGTTAAATGAGTATAATCCAATCCAATAGATGTGATAAATCTTCTCAATGGAGTTAATCTTGCCTCAAAAAGATATTCATCTTTAAAATATGAGGAGAGGATCTTTTCTTTTAATGATCTCATTGAATTTCCTTTGAATATTTCTGCTTTGCCAATTTTTTAATTATTTTTACTTTTTTATTATCTACTTTTACTGGCTCTGTTGGATATTCAGTTCTTTCATTTCCTCTCTCTGGAGAAGTAAACATTGGAAGACTAACATCAATATCCGCAGCATATGTTTCCGAATACATAGGACCAACTGTGGATGTTGATGAATATCCAATACCAGATCCTCTAGTATCAAATCCTTGGGAAATGCTATCTGTTGGTATTTTATTCAAAACTCCAGGCGTAACACCTAAAAGTTTCTTCTTAATTGAAAATTTCTTAGTTACTTTTTTATCATGCTTTTCAAATATTTTTAAAAAATCACCATTTAGAAATATATTACAAAATTCTTTTATTGAATTTAATTGTTCCCCATCTTCCAAAATGGAACTGTTGTCATATAAAATAAAATGCTCAAACAATTGATCAAAGAAAGGAATATTATGTTTTGAAATTGTTAATTTTTCTTTTCTAGAATCTTCAGAAAAACTTCTCTTTGACAATCTATTTTTACTAACGGTGTCGGAAACATCAACAAAAATCATAGCAGTAGAATATCCAAAATTTTCCAATAATCCTTTAACCTTTTCAATATTATTGAATCTATAGGCATTTGTGGAAATTATAATTCCTTCTTTTTTCATGATGGAATATTTCTTATCATTTTCTGAAATTGGATTATTAAATACAGATTCTACCTGTTCAATAGTAAATTCTTTTATACCATAATTATTAACGATATCTTTTAACATGATATCTTTCCCAGATCCTGGACCACCAACTAAAAAAATTGCCTTATTATTCATTAGTTTAAAATATTCCTTATTCTTAATAGCATTGATTCTTTAATGCCAGCTGTTCTATCCTTGATTTTTTTCATTAGGTTGGAAGCATCTTTATGAGAAAAATCTGGATGTAGTAATTTTTTGAATTTTTCAACGTGTTCTGGATTAGTATGATCCAATTCTGTGGCAGTCCTCCTCATCACCGAACCGGAAGTTTTACCTCTTGGATTTTCAACAAATTTTGCTGATTCATAATCCATTCTTAAATCACCACCACGTTTATTTCCATTCTCATCAACAGATTCTGGAAATCTGGTTTTATTATACTTATCTATTAATCCCTTATATTGTTCTAATGATCCACCTGCTGCCGATTTCTTTTGAATTCCTTCATCACCAGAACCAGCAACAACTGTGATATTAACTTTTCTTCCAGGTTTATTTATATTATGCCAAGTGTGGATTAATGCTTTTTGCGGATTCTTTGTATGTCTTTCCGTTCCAGCAATAAAAGAATCGGAATGTTCTGGATATAATTTTTTTAGTTGTGTGATTTTTTCATCAACTGTTAATGGATCTTTTGATGTAGTCTTTTCTTTGGATTCTGGACCCATAACATAAACTCTATGAGAATCTGCTTTAGTCCCAAAAACTCTGGATAATAATTTATGATGTTCTTCTGTAGGTCCGGTAAATCTACCAGCAGCAAAAACTACATGGTGAGAATCGCCATGATCTTCTTTTATTGGATTGTTTTCAGTATCTGAAGATGGAATAAGTTTTGCTCCTCGCTTGAACTTCTTTCCTTCTGGATCATAATATTCTTTCTTTTGTTGCTCTGTTTTTTCTTTTCTAGCAGTCGCTTCCCCAGGAAAATGCTTCGCCATTTCATTATAGGCAGTTTCTTTTATTTTTTTATCTTGCTTTGGATCAATGCTAGTTTCTTGGGCAGAAGGATGCCACAATTTATTAGCAAAAGAATCAAAAATCTTTTGATGGTGTTCTTGTGGTATATGCTGTTTAATATGACTAACAACTCCCCCAAAAGAATGGATATCATGAACATCTTGTTCAGATGGATTTCTTTTAAACATTGTTTTATAAATTGTTGGAAGGTGTTTTGTATATTCGGCTCCCTTAGAAGGTTGCTCTTGAACAACTGGTTTATCGCCTTTTTCACCAACTTTTTTCCACTTTTCTCTCAATCCTTTATCAACAGAAAAACTATGTGGGGAATATGTACCCTCTTCTTGAACTTCTGATCTTGCTTTTCCTCTACCAACCATCTTGGAAATGATCCCTGGTTTAGACTGTGCTGCCAATGCTGATTGGAGTAAATATTTGTGATGAACACCTTTCAATCCCTGTTCTAGATCATTAATATGACTATTATGAGCAAATTTTTCAAATTGGGTTGGTTCTTGAGTTTTCTTATCATATTCTACTGGCTCAAAATCAACTTGGTGATGTAGTCCAGTATCTTGATGTTTAACAATAGCATGAACCTGACTTCCAGTACCATTAACATGGACAACAGTAAATTTTCCATGTTTTTGTCCAGGTTGTAGATAATTTTTTAGTTTTTCTTTATGTTCTTCTGGAATCTGGACATCATAATCTCCCATAGTTGACTTTGCTTTCGTAAACCTTTCTGTAGAAACTTTTGGATCATTATAAACTTCGGCAGACCCAGAAGCAAATGTATTCTTTTTTAAAGCATTTCCAAACAAATTATGTCCATGTTGTTGGTGAAATCCTTTATCAATGGAATGGAACATCTCTTTAAAATGATTCCCTTCAACATCCCTTCTACTGGACTGGATAGAATCGGAAACTCTGTTTCCTTGTTCCGGTTTATTTGGATCTGTGAATGGGAGATTTCCTCCTTCCATTAAGAATTTCTTAAAACTTAGCATAATTATTCCTTTATTTTTTCTGATCTGCTTTAAAACTTTTAAATGAATCGGATTGGACTTTAAATGGGAAATTTCCTTTTGGATGAAATACATGACCTTCAGATTCTCCAGAGACTTCCCAAGGTCTTGAACCTATTGATTTTGAATGTGTTTTTAATTTATTCTCTAAAGAATTTCTAATAACATTCAATTTTGCGTGTTCTACCTCTTTTGCTTCTTTATCTGCCAATTTTCTTGATTTTAACAATTCTGGATTAATTTCGCCATGTAATTTTCTTTCAATAGAAGTATCAATATTGAATTTATTACCTTCGGACTTATCATGATCAAATGTTACATGAGAATCCCCAAGAGAAGCAATATGATTTGGATTATGTGTAGAATTTTCTGGAAGTTTATGGTGCATAATAAACATTCCAGTGTTACCCATTGCTTTGGGATTATATGATGTTCCTACAAATTTGATTCCTTTATCGGTCTTCTCTCCTAAACCTTTAAGAAAGAATTCACCCTTAACTGTAGAAGGTTTCCCTTCTTCATGTCTGGATTTTAGATAAGAAACTAATTTTGGATTATTTTGTAATTTGTGATGCATCGCATCATATTGAGAAGAAACGGAAGTGTCGGCATCTTCGCCCCTTTTGTTTCTTGTATATGCAGAATATTCTCCAGAATTTCTTACTTTATCTGAACGAGCAGAACGGGTATAGAATCCATGTTCATCATACCCAACCTCTCCAGCAGCTCCATCTGTTTTTGGGGTGGTTGTTCCTTGTAAAGAATCGCCTTTAAGTAAATCTCCCAGTCTTTCGTGAGATAATTTACTTAAATGCTCAAGTCCTTGTCTAAGTTTTTGTTCTTGAAGAAAATTTTTAAAAGATAACACAAAATACCCTAATATTAAATATTGTTTAGAGTATTTATATAAGTTCAATCTTCCAACAACTCACCATTAGCGGCGATCAATCCTTCACAATGAACTTTTTCAAATTCAACCAGATGTTTTTTATCAATATTAAGGAAATGAGAGTGTTCCGTATCCAATCCCATATCCAGAGATTTAAAATTATTAATCAAAACATTGATATATTCATCAATCAAAGATGGACAAAATGAGAATAATCTAGTAACCAATAAATCTGTAGCACCAGTCAATTTCTGATCATTTTCACTCAACCAAGAAGGAATTCTTTTTCTAAAAACATACTTGCCATATAAATTATCATATGCACTAATATCAAAAGAATCTTGTAATTTATATCTTCCACTAATCTTAAATAATCTTTTTGTTGAATGAATCAACTTCATTAAGTTGGGATTTTGTTTTAATTGTTGTAAAACATTGAGAAGCAATAATGTTTCGGCATGACTTTTCATCCCAGATTTACAGAGATTGTTTAAATTTTCATCAAAACTCAAGTCCAAAAAACCAGAAATTTTATTTTGAAATTTTTCCAATTCATTTTTTTCCAGAGGGATTACGGAACAGTCACATAATATAATAGTAGCATCTGGAACTTTTTTTAAAATACTATTAAAAGTTTCTATTGTTTGTTCTAAACGTTGATTGGCAGAAAAAACTCCAATTGTTGGTTTTATACATGATGTCACCAAAAAAACATTTTTATTTGGAAATATCATAGAAAGTCTCCCAAAGTATCGGAGTCTCTAAAAATATTAATTGCCTCTGCTCTTGGATATGGATTGGCATGGTTATAATCATTAATCAAAATTCTTCTTGAATTTTGTAATCCATAGATAACTTGAAAATTATCAAATCCTAATGATCTAATCATTCTTTCAGTATCTTCTTTAGCGAATTCCATTCTAGCAGTAGTAAATATAAATTGTGCGCCTTTATGATACCAATCCAAAAGAACTTCAACATTTTTTTCTAGAACTACTGGAGGTTGTCCATGATCCTTATGCCCTTGCGCTTTAACGATAGTTCCATCAATATCACAAAAGAATACTGGTTTATCATTATACTCAAACCAATCTTCGGCAGTACCAACATCAGTATAATTTTCAACTTTCTTTTCTAAGAAAATTTCTCCATTTTGAATACAATGTTGGATCACATGAGAAACGAAGAATTCTGAATCTACAGAAATATTCTCAAACGCATCACAAAATAGTTTCGCGGATCTAAAAGCATATCCCCCAACACAAAAAGTATCGGAAACAACATTCTTTTCAACAACACTCTTAACAATTCCCTGATCATTAGAAATTGTAAAACTCTTTGAATGAAGTTTCTTTAATACATCATGATCAGAAATCTTAGAAACACAAATATAATTATCTTCTGAAATATCATGATCAAAAAAACTATCACAATCTTTAATTAGAATTGGTGAAGTTGGATCAATATTTGCTTGCTTTATAATTCTATATACAGTTTCTGCTGGTCCTTTTGTTAAGGAGTCAATAACGACAATATTAACAAGATCTCCAAGATAAGATCTAATATGTTTTATAACATCGTATTGATCTTGATGTTCTTTAAGAACTCCAATGGTAATATTATGTTTATGTAGGTATGGGTTAATTGCTGACTCCAACATAATACTCTTTTCATATGTTGCCAGAGTATACTTTGGACGCATATTGGCAAATCTTGAAGATAATCCAGCAGCGGGTACTATAATTTCCATAATTTATTAATCTCTTTCAATAAGAATTGTTGCTCAAAAGAATTTTCTTTTGCGTGTTTGTATACTCTCAAAAGCATCAATATTAAAATATAATCATCATTTGCTTCTGGGTACATATCTAGAATTTGTTTTTCAATAGCATTTAATTTAATATCTAAAGATAAAGAGTCTAATCGCAAAAACCATTTACATTTTAAATCTTGTCTTAATTTTGCTATATCAAATATATATGAATCATATTCTATAGTAGCCCCATCTATAAGATAGAATTGATTATCATTTCCATACAATATATTTTCTAAGGTCAAATCTCCAAAATATTCCGAATTATACAATATTTTTGGTAGTTTGTCAAATATTTGTTCTTTATTAAATGGAAGTAGAGAAAAATCTATATCATTTAATTTATTTTCATATATAGTTGAATAATCTTTGGGTTCTCTATTATTTGAAAGTTTTTCTAGAGTGTTTAAAATAAATTCAACCAGATTTGAAGTAGAATTAAACTTTAGATATGATTTAATGTCTAAACTCGGAATATATTGTATATCCAAAACGTTAGACTCTTTTTTATAAATGTCTGGAACATTAAATCCTAGAGTTTTTAAATGAGACAATCTTTCATAGTTCCTATCAACATTTTCAATTTTTCTAACAAAGATTGAATCATTATCTTTAATAAGAAAAACTTCACTACCAGAAAATCCAGATAACTTCCTTATTATGGTTTCCATCAACTCAAATTTTTTATATATATTCTAGTTGGATTATTAATATCTCTAGGGATTCTTTTTACTATGAACTGGTTTGAATTTATAGCATTTCTTACTCTCTCCTCATCCAATTCAACCATATTGAAACAATTATAAGTATTAAATTCAACAGATTTTGATTTATCGTGAAATTTATTCAAATAAGAAATATACATAAACTCTTCATGGTGATGTAGACTACAAGTATTTCTATATGATTCAAAATATTCCATCATATCTTTAAATATATCAAACCTAAAGAACATTCCATCATGATTTGATTGGAGAGTAAAAAATTCAGCACCTATCTCTTCTTTAAATTTCTGAAACATTGGACTTCCCTCCCAAAAACTAAGATAATCTTGGTTTGGAATTCTCCTTTCATAATATCCAAAATCAAATTTCTTCATGAATTCATAAAATCCATGCCTTACAAATAATTGATTTGATGCCAAAAGTAAAATATGGGTTGCTGTTATTTCAGATTCTTTTATGAAATCAAAGAGTTCTAAGTGTAATGGAATCATTGTTCCAAACTTTTCAACCATTTGTTGTTTTCTATCAACAATAAAAACAGAATTTTGAGTCTTTATATCATCTAAGTTTTCGGTTGATCCATTAGATATTATTATAGCAACATTTTCTTTATTGAATTTTTTTATATTTAAAATAAGATCAAGCAGACATTCCTTATTTTCATAAAAAGTTATTAACACAACCAAATCGTAATTCATTCATTTTACCCAAGATTCATAGTCTTCCCTAACTAAAGAATGCCATGTTCCGTTATGAAGACCTGGTGGAAAAGGATGGTTTACATCTATATATTGAAGATTTTTTCCAACCAATTCATATGCTTTGATATTTGCTTGAAGCATTCGCTCACCAATCAACTCAACTCCAGTTTCATAATATTCATCAATATTTGAAAAAGTATTCATGTATTTTGACATGAATGCTGAATTGGAGAATGCGAATTGATCATTACAAAAATCTTTCTCTGGAGTCATATGACAATTCGGAACATATATTTTATTACTACAGAGTTCCTCAAAAGGAATCTTAATATTCAGAGCAAAATCATATCTGGTTCTTATAACCCAATCATAAACAAAATTATTTTTCGTCTCATACTCATTTTTCAAAATGCTTGATTGACTTATTGAATAAAATGATGAGAGTGTAAATCTGGGGGGATATTTTTCTGGGTTTGGTGTGTTGGTATATTTTCCATCATAAGATTCGTCAAATATATAATCTTCAAATTTATATGATTTTGGATTATATAATTTTAAAATATCATCATTAACATCACTATTCCAAGAATGACAAAAAACATCAATATCATATAAATCTAAAAGATTTTCTTTATAATAATTATATGCTACTTTTAGTCCTCTTGGTTGTCCGGAAAAACATAGCGCAATTTTCATCGTAGAATACTCACAGGATAATTAAGGTGTTCATGAGGAACATTATTATTAATTAGATTTCTCAATAAAACCATATGGGGACAATATCGTTCTTCATTATGTATCATAATATTTTCTTCCCCATACTTCATTCCAAATCTAAGAAACTCATCAAAAGTAGGTTCAAATTTTTTAGAATGTAATTCCTCAAAAACGTCATAAATGAAATAATGTTTTGAATATTTAAATGGAGTTATACAAAAAATATCAGAAATAATATTATATGCCTGTTCAAATGGAGTAGTTACTCTATCAACATTTTGAAATGTAAATACAGGATTAAAGTCAATATCATATCGACAATAAACTAATGTATCATATTCCCCATCAATCAATTCAAAAGCCTTCTTTCTTCCAAAATTCATAGAGGCATGATTTGCCAATTTATCAATGGTTGATTTTTTTGGATTGTTCTTTTTTATATTAGTTTCAATTTCATCAAAAATAGATTTATAATTATTATAATCTTCACTAATAATCTTTTTTGGATTCAATTCTTCAATAATATAATTTGATTCATCATCATTAGTTGACCATAAGTGACAATAGACATCAAGGTTATTCAATGAAATAAATTTTTTGATTTTTTCTTTTGTTCTTGGGAAAGATCTAAATTCCCCAGATAGTACTATACAATTCATTTTACCCAATACCACACATCAACGTCAGTTAAAGAAATTTTCTTTCCAATCTTATTGGCAAATTCTGTTGCTGCTCTATTAACTCCTGCAATTGCTGTAAAATCATGCCCAGCAAAGATACCACCAACCTTTAATTTGGAATAATAATTTTCACAATCTTTACTTAGTTGTTCATAAGTATGAAGTCCATCAATAAAGATAAAGTCAAATTGATCATCATGAAAATCTTCAACCGCATCATCAGAAGTTTTCTTATGAAGAACGAATCGTTCTCCGAATGTTGATAACCGTTTCGTTGCTACATCAAGAGTATCATGTCTTGATACTAAATCATTACCATTCCAATCAATATAATCAGTATATGGGTCAATGCTATGAAGAGTCAATTTTTTTAGAGTATTTAATAAATGAAAAGATGTGTCCCCAACATCACATCCAATCTCCAAACCAATTAGATCTGTTCTACGATCAACCAAATCAACCAGTCCAAATCCAGAACATTTAAACCCAGATTTTGGAAGTTCCATCATTCCATAAGACGTATCAAAAATAAATTCATCAGTCATAATATCCCCTCATTTCAAAAATATAGTATTAAATTTTTCCATTACTGGGTTTGGTTTAAATTCAGACACCAAACTCTTATAATCATAATCATAAACTTCTTTATCTTTTAATTTAAAAAGTTGTTCTCTAATATTATGTATATTGTATAAATTTCCAGTATTCTTCAAAATTTCAACATGATTTTTATCAGTTCCATCTTCCCAAGCAAATACTGGTTTGTTGTGGAACAGAAACTCACAAATTGCCAACCCAAAAGATTCGCCTCCAGATCTAGCATGAAGCATAGCATCACAAGAATTAATAAAATCTGATTTTAATTGGGGATCAATGATAGGATTTAAAAATATAATATTTTGATGATCTATAAATTTTGCGGTGTTTACAAATACAAAAACAAAAGAAGAATCATTATTTACAATATCAAATACAGTCTGCATCACAAAAGGAATATCAAATTGATGGAGTCCACCGTATCGTCCAACAACAATTTTATCTTTTGGAATATTTAATATATCTCTAATATTGTGAACTCTTGTTTCTGGCATATCAACAATATGTGGCACATAATCCACTTTTCCATTAGAAACAGTCTTTGCCAACCAATCGGAGATGTAGGCATATCTATCTCCATGTGGATCAAAAGATTGAAATACCGCATGAATTAGATTTTTTGAAGTCTTAGTGACTAATCCATCATTGAATCCAGCCTTAATAAAATAAGTAGCATCAATGTTTTCCTTTTCACAAATATTATTGAGATCTGCTAGGGAAGAGTATGTAATTACATTATAATTATTTTTTAAATCTTCAAGAACATCTGCTTGAGTTAAAGAATCTTGACTGACTCCAGGATCATAGAAACTTTCCGGATAAACAATTACACTTTCGTTACCTAGAATTTCTTGATTATATTTGGCATAATCTTTTACTGCAATAGTAGTGCCCCTATGACAAATTGTATTTGTTTGAAATGCTACTTTCATTTTAAAACTCCAGAGAACGGATCATATTTTCTGTTGAAAATGTTCCGGAAATGATTTCATTACATCTGCTTTCAAATAATTCAACGTTATTTTCAAATCTGCCTTGATATAGATGATAAACTCCTCCATGAAAATGAGTTCCTACGGCAAATCCTCCATAATTACCAAGATTCCAAACCCCTTCTGTTGAAGGTCTTTCATAGTGTGTTGGATATAATGCTCTATATTTAACGCCCTTTTCTTCTGCTACATAAGAAACTTCTTCGGCAACATCAGATCTTGAATTTTCAGAAAATTGAGGTTTTCCCAATCTTTCATAACAACTCTTCGTAATGAAGAAAAATGCTGGGGCAGCAAAAACATGAGAATATGGCGCAATGTGATTACTACATTGAGCAATTCCAATAAAAGAATCATTGGTTGTGACATACTTAATCGCATTTTCTACAACATTAAAATTTGTAGGTACGCAATCATTATCAAAGAATCCAAAAACATCAGAATCAATTTGATCTAAAACGGCATTCATCCACAATCCATGGGGTGCACCATTCATATTATGATATTGGACATTGAATCCAAAATGATCAGAAACTTTTTTGTTGGATTCTTGTAATCTTTTTCCATTATCCCAATAAAGAGAGTGTATTGAAACTCTCATAATGTTTTTGCCCAATCGTTCAATCTTTTAATAACTTCTTCGGAAGTATGTCCATCCAATTCTGGAGCCTTGTCTAATGTTGGAATATCAATTAACATATTCCAAAAGGTATCTGGAATATGATATGTAATATTGCCGGAAAATAAATTCATCCCAGCAATAAACCATCCATCATATGCAGGTTCATCGTTATGAAGTTTAGATTTCCAAGAAATTGATTTATTACATTTCATTAATGAAATGAATAGTAAAATTCTATGAGCATATAATTGATCAAATGTGTGATATCCATCAGAAATTTGACCTGGATTTTCAATATTAAATGTGATCTTTGGCATTTTGTCTCCATGGGAATTCATTAAATTTTTGTTTCACTTGTTCATTTCCAAATTTGAAAAACTCCGGACTTACAGAACCAACATTCCCCTCTAATCTATAATTTAGAGTATATTCTCCAGTACAATCATATTGTGGAAAATATTGTTCCATTGCCCGATAAAATACTCTGTCTTGTCCCCAACCGCCATGAAACGCATGGCAAATCTTAATTGCTACCTCTGTCTTTAGAGCATAACAATTGGTATCAATATGTTTATAATTTGCGAACGGATTCCATTTACCCAAAGATTCACAATCATCTTTACAAATATATTTTCCAGATTTATCAACAATATTTCTAAGGCAGTATGCCCAGTCTATATTCTTCTTTTCAATAAGATCAATCATTGATTTAACATGATTCTTTTCAAACCAACAATCTTGGTCCAGAAAGAAAACATATTTTGAATTTATTAAATGTGGGATTGAAGCATAAACTCTATGTCCATAGAATCCATTTGCTCCAACATTTTCTGGAATTGTCATTACGACATAATTTCTTTCGGTATGATCTATATCATATAAAATATCAGTGACTTTCTCTTTGTTCTGATATCCATCAATAACAACATATGCCTGAACGTCATAGGACTGATTGAAAACTGATTCCACAGCAGATTTTAACGTTTCGGAACCAGTTGTTGGAATAATAACACTAGATAGTCTCATAAAACTAAAACTCCATAATTTTCTTTTGCGTCTTCAATATGGTCTAGAGTATAGATGACTGCTTTAATACCATAATCTTTAATACATTTCATACATCCAATACAAGGCATTGCTAACCCAGAAATAAAATTATTTTTCCTACAAGAATCATATTTTACTCTAGCAACATATAAAAAAGAATTTTCAAATTTATCAAATCCAATTCTTTTATCAGCATTGAAAATTGCTGAAGTTTCTGCGTGCCAAAATATAGCATCAGCATTCCTTCCATATTTTCTTTGATATGGATGAGTTTTCATTCTATTTACACCATACGAAATAATTCTATTTCTATGAACTAGTGCTGACGCAATCCAAACTTTTGGATGAGATCCAGAATGCGCCAGAACTTTCAAATTATTTAAAATTTTAAGATTTACTTTCATTGAAATAGTTTACACTATGACAATAAAAAAGTCAATATAAATTAAACCTTAAATCCTTCAAATGATTTTTTTGGTTGGTTGAATTTTGAATGTAATGATTGTTGAGGAAGTTTTGGTTCCTGTCCAGAATCAGTTATTTGAGTTTGGGCAGTAGCCTCAACATCATATAATCTCATCTTTGCCCTATCAATACCAACAACAAATCTTTTATTGTGATTCTTATCACCATATCTACTTTTAATTTGCTTAATCATGATTTGACCAAGAGAATCCAATTCCTCAGTGGCAATTAAAGCAACAATCCAATCTGCGGTCATGCTGGTTCCATGAGATTCGGAGACATCTTCCATAGTTGGATCAGAACTTGACCCACCTCCACGATTAAACTGAGATGAACTTAAAATTGGGACTTTATGTTCAACTGCCAATCCCCTCAGTTCTTCGGCGATTGCCTTAACATATGTATAAGAGTTTACCGTTGAATTTGATTTTAATCTTGAAGAACAGCAAATATTCATATAATCAATAACAATAATATCAGGAACAAAATTCTTCTTTAAGTTTAATTCATTTAGAAGAGTTCTAAAATGAACAACTCCAGCAGATGCTGTCGGATATTGTTTAATGATTAATTTACCAACAGTATTATTTCTAATTCTGGCAATTTTCTTATCAAACAAATCCTTTGGCATTGTCATTAGATCATCCATAGAAACATTCATAAGATTAGCATCAACACGTTTGCCGATTTCTTCTTCAGACATTTCCAGAGTAATATATAAAACATTCTTTCCAATTTGGAGATAATGTGAAGTAAAATGACATTTTGTCAAAGTTTTACCAACATTAGTTCCAGAAATCAAAAGATTCAGAGTTCCTTTTGGAAGTCCCCCATTAGTTATCTTATTAAAATATTCAAGATCAAATGGAATCCTTTCTTCTTTTCTATGATAATATTCATATCTTGATTCAAAATCTTCAATGAAATCATGCCCAACACTTTGATCAAAAGATACTGCTAAAGCATCCGACAATATTTGTGGAATAGACCCCTTATCTAAGGATTTGTTTTTACCATCAAGAATTGAAATTGATTCAAGAACTCCATTATAAATTGCCTGATCTTGACAAAACTTTTCTGTCTTATCAACCAACCAATCTTGTTTTGCTAATTCATCTTTTGAAGAATGAATTTCTTCTAAAATCTCAACACTTTTTTTATAATCATCTTCGGAGATGTTATTTTCATTTAATTGAATTATTAAAGATTCAAATGTTGGATTTGTATTATATTGATTTACAAAATCTGAAATTTGCTCATATACCAATCTTTCGGTTCTATCAGAAAAATATTCTGCCTTAATAAAAGGCAGAACTTTTCTAGTATATTCTTCATCATATATTAAATGCTTTAAAATCGCATTTTCAATTCTCATTTTATCTCCAAATTACTGGATTTGTGATTCTTCTTCCGATACTGATTGATTTTGAATCATTATATTAGATAAAACATGTCCAATATGATTCTTAAAATCTTCATTTTCTAAAAGACTATCAAGTCCGTTTGAATCTACAAGGTCAAATTCATACGATAGCATCGCTTCTCCAGATTCTTCATCTTCATTAACATTAACTCTACCATAACGATATACAACCCCTTCAAATTCTCCAGTCAAAAGTTCAACATTAACAATTGTACTTTCTTCTGTTGGATCAACAAATTTAAAATCTACATCTTGTGTTAAATCAATCATTTTCAATGTCCTCGTCTTTTGTGTTAATTTCTGTATCAATTTCCAAATCAATTTCTTCATAAGATATAATAGCACCAGAAGAAATAGAATATCTGTTATATATAGCATCTTTAAAATTATTTGAGTTTAAAATTGAATCCCAAAAATCTTTTGTGTTAGTTTCTTTTAATCTATATTTCTTTTCTTCAACCTCTCCAGTTGTAATATTAACTCTAGAATACCAACCATTTGATGGTTTAGTTACAAATCCCAACTCTAGGGCAATATCAATTAACCCAGAATATTTACTTACTCCATTATCAAATGAAATTGAAATTGGAATCTTGGATTTCTCTCTGACATATCTAGATTTTTCAACATTAATGATGAAATTATATCCAGAAATTTCAGTACCTTCTTTCTCTTGCTGTCTACCAAGAATGTAGATGTTATCGGCAGCATAATATGAGCCAGTGTTATGAGTAACCACCCCATTTTCTAATACATAATGTTCCGCATCTTTAACAGAAATATCATATACTTTTCTTTTACCTATTGCATTTACAGTTTTAATTTGCATCATTTTTCCTTTTACAATTATCATTATGCCATCTTTTTAGATTTCCGGCAATTGTTACAACATCGCAATAAACACATTTATGTTTCAATTCTGGGTTTAATTTTTTAGGGTTGACCCATTCTAATTCACTATAAATCAAACCAATTTCCGATATAGGTGCTCGGATAATTTCCATAGTGTGTATATTTTGCAAATTTGTAAAACCTTTTCTTCCTATTTTAGCCCTATGTTCTAAAGACTTAGGTTTTTTAGCAACTTTTGATACCCAATTATCAATAACTTCCTGACTTTTTATGTTATTTCTATTAGATTCTTTAATTTTTTCAATTGTTTCTTTATTATGAGTTTTCCCAAAAAATGGATTTCCTTCACCCGTCATTTGTATTGATACTGCTTGACTATGAGCTTTCCTAGCATATTCATAATGTTTACTAGAATATCTGGATTGATTATCCGATGACATATACATCATAAACCAAGCGTGTGCTAATTTAGAAGTTCTATATTGTTTAAATAATAACCAATGACATATAAAATGTTCTCTGGCAGTTAATTTTACTAAATTATCTTTAATATCTAATCCACCCATACATTTGGGCACTATATGGTGGTTTTCATAATAATTTAAATCATTAATACTTCTAATATTAGCCCTATTAATTATTTGGTTGTATATTTTAGCGTAGTTCATAGTAATCCTCTGTAGTATAATAGGTATTTATAAAACAGAGAGTTTCTATTATACTACAGATACATCATCACCAACAAATAAATTTTTAGCCTCAACCCATTCATTATTAATTAAAAATTTATGTTTATCCGAACAGATTACCTTATATCCATCTTCAAATTCAACTTCAAAACATTCAGGTTCACCGTCATCTAAGGTTTCTGGATTCCATGTATAAGTGACTTCTTTATCCCCATCTAAAGTTTTAACTAAATCTCCAACCAAAAACTCTTCAACATTCTTAAATGAACCATCTGCCAATTTGATTTTAGTCCCTTCAACTAAACACCCTCCACCAACAATATCTTTAGCATATAATTCCATAGTCTTGTATGTGTGATTTACAACAACCATAGGAATATCTTTAATTGATAGATGTGGAGTTACCATTCTAAAAAGACTCTTTATTTGTTTTGCTCTACTCATATCAGCAACAGATTTTCCATCAAGAGCATCTTCAACTTCTTTCTTTGATGCCAAATTACCAATAGAGTCAATAAGAATGATAATCTTATCTCCCCGTTCAATGTTAGTAATTTGCTGCATTATATCAAATTTCAATTGTTCAATATCCATAATTGGAACATGAAGAACCTTTTCCAAATCAATTCCAAAAGAATTAAAATATGATTGTGGGGAACCAAATTCAGAATCATAAAACATTAAAACCGCATCAGGATACTTATCCATATAAGCCTTCGCCATAAGCAAAGAAAATCCTGTTTTAAACATTTTACTAACACCTGCCCACATAGTCAATCCGGAAGCAAATCCTCCATCAATCTTTCCGGAAAGAGCAACATTCAATACTGGAATTGATGTTGAGATCATATCTCTATCAGTAAAGAACTTTGATTTTGAAAGAATAGAAGCTTCTTTGATAGTAGAATTCTTTTTAATCTTATCCATTAAACTCATAATTTTTCCTCAATATTTCTAAAAGAAATCTTCAAATGAAAACCTCTTTTCAGTTTGCCAATCAATCGTTTCTGTTATTGCGGTCAATGGTTCTAAAAATACTTTATTAAACATTAAATCATAATCAATAAATTCAACCAAATCAAATTCTTTTGGAAGTTTTTCTGGAAAAGAAATGACATTTTCTTTAAGAAAATTTGGAACTTTCAAATAACAAAACTTAATCTTATCTCCATCTTTAATAAATTCATATTCAGAATCTAATTTTCGCTCAACCAGCAACTTATTAAAAAGAATGCTGCCACGAACATGAATTGGAGTTCCTTTTTTATATAGCATAACAGAGTCCGAATACTTATATAATCCTCGCATCCCTCTTGGAAATGATATTTCTTCAACACTTAATGATTTGAACTTTACTTTAAAGTCTCCAATATAATCTTGGAGTTTATGTTCAGTATCATTAAGAATAATCTTAACACAATCTTTCAATGCGCCCCGAACAATTGCTGGAGTAGAAGACTTTACGATTTCCAATCCAGTAACTTTAATTTTTGGTTCCGCATAAATTACACCTTCATTTGAATATACATTAAGAGCATATCTTTTCTTAGCAACGAATACAGAATTTGAACATATCTTTTCTAGTTTGTATGACAGATCATTCTTATATGAATTTACATAATCACTTAGATTTTGACAAAAATTATCAACTTCCGGTTGAACTTTTTGGGTAATCATCTTGATAATAAAATTCAGAATCTGCTCGTTATTATACTCCTTTGGACAGATTTTATCAACTAATTTCTCAAAAGAAATTGCTAAAGAATTATGAATCAATATATCATTAGCAAAGAAATTATGATTATCATCAACCTCAAGGTCATATACATAAGTTTTAATTACCCCAAGATCTTCAATTTTAAAATTTGTTGTTTTTTTCAATTCTGGCATATATTTCTTCCAATACTCTATTAATATGATCTTCTAGTGAATATTTTTGGTAAAATTGAAATTGTCCTTATAGACACCGATTTAAGAGTCTAGATATAAAAGTTTATCAGAAGTTTTAATATTTTCTGGAGTTGCTGACATAATTCTACCATTTCTTTCAATCATAATTGAATGGTCTTCAGTAACAATAACTTCTTTATTATCAATTTTAATTTTAAACATTCTCTTTTTAACCTTATGTTTCATAACATATTTTATCTGCTTTTCTTCAACGAGTTTGCTAGTTGTAGAAACACTTAATGTCGTATCATTAGAAGGATAAGCAAAATTTTGATTAAACTCATCAAAATATAAAGAATCTGTCTTTTGTGCTACAAGGTCAAAATAATCTTCAATTTTTACTTTTTCACCATTAACATATATTATACTATCTCCAAAACAACTATCCGTATCCATATAGATAACATAATCGGATTTTGTTTTTAATACAGAATTCAAATACTTATTCATGCCAGTTTCAACCCAACGATTGGATAGTTGTCCCTCCAATGTAATTGCTTCTGCTAATTTAACATCAAAAAATCTAAAATATTTATTACCAGTTGCCCCATAAAGAGAGTTCAAACATAATTTCTTTGAATTTTGAAGATTATTAAATTTTGAAATATCATATTGTAACTTACTCAATCTTCTTTTCAATTCTGGAGAATTATTCTTCTTCAATTCTGCCGATACTACTTCATACTCTTTTTGAGCAGACAACATCTTCTTTTTATAATCTTGTCTAGCCTTAAACATTGTTTCAACCATTTCTGGAAGAAATCCTTTTTTATCAGTCCTAAAGAATTGTCCATTTGGAGTCAATGTTACATTATTATCTTTCAACTTTGAAAGATCCACAGATTTTGATAATAATTTATCTACAGAAACTCCACTAGAAAGAATTCTTCTCATGTCATCAGTATAATCTTCTGGACTAACCAAAGTCTCAATACTAATGTTCTTTGTCATAATGATTGAAGGATATAGAGAAGTCGCATCAAGAGTAGCAACCCACCTCTGCATTCCAGTAATAGGATGTTTTACATAAGCACCAGCATATTCAACATCCTCACGATCTTCTTTTTGTGGAATTTGAATATTCTTTTGTCTCAAATAATCATAAATTAAAGAATCCCACATTCTGGTCTGCTTAAACACATCTTCATAATTTGTTTTTGAATCGTATGCCAAGGTTAAACAAAGTTCAAACAACTTACACTTTTCATTCAACTTTTCAACCAGATAAACGTCTTTTACGTTATATTCATAAAATTTTTGCTTATCTTCAGTATAAAATTTATGGAGAGAACCATCATAATCAACTTTATTTTCGCCAAGTTCTTCTTCGGCAATGAAGTCTAGTTTGTAAGATTCTTGGGATGTACCTCCTGGTTGATATCTTTTATAGAGATCAAGATAATCAAGAGAAGATATACCAAGAACTGAATAAGAAACTTCGTCCTCATACTGATTAAATTTAGGATTAAATTTCTTTGTTCTTCTATCATGGATAATATTCCACGGAGACAATTTCCTAGTTTCTTTCTCACCAATAATTCTATAGCAACGATTGATAAGATATGGAATATCAAACCCAGAAGAATTCCATCCAGACATAATATCTGGATATTCCAAAGACCAAATTTCAATAAACTTCTTTAAAAGAGTCCATTCATCTTGACATTTGATATAATAAACATTATCGGGACAATCAAAATCATGATACCCAAAAAGATAATATTTTTCTTCACCAACAAACTTTAGCGCAATAGATGTTATTGGTTGGAATGTATCTTGAGCAGAAGCAAATCCTCCGGTTTCTGGATCTGAATTTACTTCAATATCAAAAATAGCAATTCTTATTTTATTATAATCCCATTCAATATCTGTTTGGAACATATCAGAAATCAAGCAATATTCATATTGAGTATTACCATAAACATGAAAGTTTCCAACACTTTCAAATTGAGAGACAAATTCTTTTGCTTTTTTGATAGATTCAAACTTCAGTTTTTTTAGGGGATCTCCATACAGAGTTTTGTATGGAGATTCTTCATTTGTTGGAACAAATAATGAAGGTTTGAATGGAACTTTTTGTCTAATTTTCTTTCCATTTTTAATACCAGTATAGAGAATATTATCCCCATATTGCTTGGCATTTAAATAAAAATCACTCATGATTAAACAATCAATTTCTTTTGTGGAGCGATAATTCCAGCGCCAAAGATACTATTATATTGATTTAGAAAATCTTCGGATGGTTCACAAACAAACATAATATGACAATTTTCAATTTCAATCTTTTTATCATTAGACATGATTGGAAATGGAATGAATTGAAAATTTGGTTCCCCAGTTCGGGAAGGAACCATAATTACTTGAACAACATTTTCTAGAGTTGCTAGTCCATTGTTAGTGCTAAAATCAGCAAGAACATCTTCTCCAGTAGTTAACTTCACACATTTAATATTTGACATTATTCTTCCTCTTTTGTTTGTGGGGGTTCAATTTTTAAAACTGGCGATCCATTTTTTGTTGGAACACAAATCAGTTTATCACCTATACTATCATACAACTTTGACTTAATCAAGTCTAAATATTCTTCAGCTTGATTATCAGTCATCATTGAGACATCAGCATAAGCAACAACTTTATCATCTTCTTGTGTCCTTAAAATTTGAAAATCTAATCCAGTATATGATACAATAACTTTATTCCCCTGCTCTTCAATATATTTTACAAATTCATCATTCCTCACTTCTGACAGTTTTTCTGTAGCAGACTTTTCATCAAGTCCATATACATTAACTTTTAAAATGAGAATGTCGTTTTTTTGTAAATTAAGTTTACTAAACTCAATTTTATTTAAGTCTTCTTCCATAGTTTATCCCAATTTTATTATATTAATTTTACATTTTTTTAAAAATTCAATACCTTCAGAACTTCTATATTCATTCTTATAATAGAATTCTTTTATTTTTGCCCCATAAATCAATTTTGCACAATTCATACAACAACTATGCGTACAAAATAAACTAGCACCCTCGGAAGACTCATGAGAAGAAGATATCTTCATCAACATTGCTTCTTCCGCATGAGTCACACAAGATTTTGTTTTTAAATAATATCGCTTCCACTCATCAGTGAGTATGTTGGATTTTTGTTCATATGGATATTTTTCATATAGTTCATAAAATTCTAAATTGGAAGAATCCTCTTCAGTTACAAAAATTTTATTTTCACAAACATTATCCCATCCACGAGGAGTGCCATTCCAAGAAAAACTGATTATATTATCATTCTTAACCAGAACCGCACCAACTTTCAATTTTTGAGCATATGATAATTGTGCAGTTCTTTCAGCAACATCCATATAATAATCAATCATTCTTTGCTTCATATCAAAAAACAGATTTATTCGTTTGATACAAATGACATATTTTCCTTCAACATATAGCGCAATGTTCTATCGGTTGGAGCCTTCTTTACTGCCATGAATGTTTTTCCTTCAATAACTTTTTCCGGAAAATCTTTTGATGTGTAATATAGGTCAGAATTGATTTTACTCTTTACCTTTACTAGTGGTGAGATAAGACCTTTCTTCTTAGCCATTTTTATTCTCCAATGTTTTAGCAAACATATATTATAATATAATTTGAAATATAAGTCAAGGGGGGATTCCCCAATTTTGGCAGAATATATATAATTATTTTGACCAACAATTATATTAAAAATACTTTCCCGAAGGCAAAGTAGTTGCTGGTTCCGCCGCCAGCATCCCTTTTTCGTATGGATCGGTTATATTAGACGCCAGATTTTTTATTTATTACTTCGCATGATCTGGACTCGAAGACTTTAATATCTATTTATATATTTTTGTTATAATTTTTCTTAGATCCAATAGAATATTTTTGCTCTAGAATCCACTCATTTTTTTCTCGGTGAGTTAAAATTTTAATTTGACTCAAATCTACAACATTAGATTCAACCAAATTTTTATCTTTAATTTCCAACAACTCCCATTGTTCCAATAGTATGGTAATGGTGTTTCTTCTAGCAATATCATTTTCCGATAGATCGGAAGTTCTTCCATCTAAAAGAAACAATTCTTTAAAGTGTAAAATGTGATAAAATCCTTGTTTATGTAAAATGTGACAACTCTGCCAAAGGACTTTTTCTTTTCTTGATGCGACACCAATTCTTGACAGCGTTTCTTTGACTTTTAAAAAATCATCATCAGTTTTTAATTCAATAGGAACTCCATAACCTTTAAATAGATCCATACTCATGCTAATATTTCTCCAAATATAAAATATAATTATTAATATTTATGTTATTTGGATTTTCCGCCTTTGTCTAACTTATCTTCAATATATTTCAACTGTTCCTTTGTCAAAAGAGAAAGTACTTGCTTTGCTTTATGATCCGAATATCCATAATATTCTTTCACTAATTCTAAGGATTTCATTTTTTCTACCTTAAACCATTTCTGATAAGGTCTTTTGAATGATTTTAATCCATGATAATAAAAATCATAATGTAACTTCTTATCAAGAATATGATTATGATTCATCTCATTAACATAATACAAACAATCAATATGAACTGAAAGTGCCTTATTGACTATAAAAGGATTATATTCCCTTTCTTCAACAACATCTCCAAACGCATATTTCTTTGTTTGTAATAAAGAAGGAAGGATATCGCCAAATAAATCTGCCATTACTTCCAAGTCCCTTCAGACATAATTTCAACAAAAAATGCTAATAGTTGAAGTTCAACATCAGCAACAAATGCTGTTTGATATTGATATCTAGCAACCGTTAGGACCAATTGTGGAATATATCCAGGATGGACAAAATCATAAAGTCCATCATAAATCCTCCTATAAATCAAATCTGGAGAATTATCAGAATTATTAGATACCCATTCCCTAACTTTAGTAAAATCCTTATCTTTCAAGAAGTTAATGAGATCTTTTAGTTGTAGATCTCCAACTTGAGTTAGAATACCAATATCAATTTTTCCATTAATACCATACCTTTGTAGTTCAGATAGAATCTTACGATTGTCTGGATACCACTTAGTTATAAAAGATGCAATTGCTTCCTTATCATGTTCAACACCTTCCATATCAAGGATATTACAAACACGCTTAAAGAATTGTGTTAACAAATTCTTCTTTTCTGTCTTATTTACATGAAAATCAATAACAGCACATCTTGATTGAATAGCATCGGAAAATTTATTCTTATGATTTCCAGTTAGAATAAATGTACAATTCTTTGAAAATTCCTCAATACCAGCACGCAAAGCAGCAAAACAGTTTGGTGTTAAAAAGTCCGCTTCATCAATGATGATTACTTTTTTTCCACCAGATAAAGAAACAGAAGATGCGTAATTTGTAATCTTTACCCTAAAAGTATCAATACCATTTTCGGAAGAACCATTTAAAAATAGATGATCACACCCAATCTGATCACACATTGCTTTCGCAGCAGAAGTCTTTCCGGTTCCACAACTACCAACAAGAATTAGATTTGGAATTTCTTTCCTATTAACATATTCTTGAAGAGTAGTTTTAATTGATTCTGGTAAAATACAGTCTTCCACTGTTTGTGGGCGATATTTTTCTGCCCACAAAAAATCATCTCTACTCATAATATAGACCTCAAAATTATTCTACAATATCATAATTAAGTTCAAAGACATTTTTATCACATGGATATCGCTCCCCATTAATATCAATAATCAAATAGTCCCCAGGATTTCCATAAAAACGACCTTGCTCGGTCGTTATAAAAAATCCTTTTGGGTGATTAATTTGGATTGCTTTGACAAAGATTCCGTTCTTTTTGGCAATTAAAAATCTATTTTTATCCAAAAGAACAGCATCAATGTCAATCATAAAATTATACTTCTTTAGACTTTGCTACGATACCTTCATATAAAAGTTCAAATTCTTCTTGTTCGGCAACAACTTCTTCAAAATTTCTCTTGTGGTAGGTCTTTGCCATCTTACGAATAAGTTTCTTTGGGATTTTTAATTCTTCATAAAGATTGTCGAGAATATCTTTAATAACTTCTCTCTGACTTTCCTGCATTGTAAAAACATCAGACATTTCCTTCATTCCATTCTTTAGAATGCGAAGCTGTTCTTCAGTAAGAGTTCCAAAAGTGGATGATACAACAGTAGTCATCTATTCCTCCAATTAATTAAACGAACTAGAAGTTTCTAAGGTAATAAAATATGTCAATTCTCTATTACTATCATAGAATTTGGCAATACCCTTTGATGAAATTTCAACTTCATAATTTCCTGGAATTAACTTTAAATTTTCAGTTTTAAATACTAACCGATATGAATTACCATTTGAAGGAACATTAGAAAGGGTTAGATAATTTTTATGCGAACTATCATCATTAACATCAAATGCCTGAAGATCTACAGATTGTCCATCAGATACAATAGAAATATTTGGAGATCCTAAAACATTTGCCGTTCTTAAAATCCAATTAAAATCATCTTCAGTCAGAGAAAACGTAACATCCACTGAAGGTAGATTTGGACGCTTATCCGGAGCAGTAACGATCATAGATGGGTCAGTAAACCGATACTTGATTCTCGATCTTCCATCCATTCCCCCTTTAATAATAACGTGCTTGGTATCAAATTCCAATTCTGCACTATCCTTATATAGAGAGATTACCGAAAGAAAATTGTTTAGATCATAAATTCCAAAATCTTGAGGGATGGTTTCTGAAATCTTAGCATCTGCTAAGATATTCTTTTGTGGGGATACTGTAGAAAGAGTATCTCCTTGCTTAAATAAAATACCAGAATTAATCGTAGAGAAATTCTTCAGTAGTGTTAACGTTTCAACAGAAAGTTTCATTATATATTACCTCAATTATCAATTATTTTTCACTATCACTCTGAATATGAAATGTAGATTGTATATTGCCAACATCTCCAGTAGAATAATGATCGCTTGAAATTTTATCGAAAGAATCAATTGAATTATCAATCAATTCCTCTTCCCACATTTCAATTCTTCTATTAAGAGATACAATAGCCTCTTTTACATCTTTTTCAAGTCCCTTATGACCACGACCTCCTGCAACCAACAATTTTTTAATTGCGTGTTGGATGCAGGGATCCGTCACATTAAATAATTCTAGTACCCTATAAATATCTACATAGTCATATGGGACTTTTTTATAATAATGTGAATACTCTTTCATTTTTTATAGTTCACCCAAATGTTGAGCAACTGCTGGAAGATTACCAGTGAAGATATAAGTTCCAACATGACTAAGCTGCATCCAAGGACATAACCAAACCTTAATACCAAGTTTTCTTACTTGATGACAGAAGCAATAATCTTCAGAAAGAGTTCTGCGAGATTCTGGATCAATGAAAACATTAAAGAATGAGCAGATTTCTCTAGAACCATCAAAGTTTGCTTGACCAACATGATCTGGTTTATACATATACTCTGGATGTGCAGCTTGGAACTTCTCAAAGATTTCACGCTTTGCCATAAAGAATCCGGTTCCAATTTCAGAAACTTCCAAAGGATCAGTAACAGAGAAGCGTTCAGTACCACCAACTGGATTGAATACCATTGCTCCGGTCAACTTTTCATATTCCTCCAAAGGAAGATTTGGATTCTTCTGGATCGCCTTATAAAGTTGTTTCCATTCAACAGACTTCTTTGGATATGGACCACCAACAAGTTCCTTATCCAAGGCAAGCATTGCTATAATATCTTGTGGATTAAATGCAACATCAGCATCAATAAACATCATATGAGTACAATCACTACGATTTAGAAATTCATCTACAATATAGTTTCTTGCACGTTGAATCAAACTCTCATTAAATAGAAATGAGAACTTTGTGGAAACTCCATAATTTGCCAACATTGTCTGAAGATCAAGAAGACTCTTCGCAGTCATACCAGTCATCATACCACCATAACATGGCATTCCGATAAAAAGACTCTTCTTAGTTAATTCTTCCTTACTAATTTTAATCTGCATAATTTACCTCAATTAAACATTACAATATTATTATAATATATATATGCGAAAAAATCAAACTTTTTTATTGTTGATTCATTCTTTGTGAAAGAACAGTTTTTGCCCATTGCTTCATTCTCTTCTCCTTCTTTTTTAATCCCATCTTTAATGCTAGAGGTTTGGCAACAGATTCAAAAGTTATACCATTTAAATGGTCTATCTCATGTTGTACTATTCTAGCAGACATTCCATCTAAAGTAAAGACTTTATTTTCTCCAGTTTCTGTTTGAAACTTAACTGTAACAGTTTTTGATCTACTAATTCCAAGAATTAGAAACGGAAACGACAAACATCCTTCATCCAAATGAGTGGTTTCTTGAGATGAATTTACAATTTCCGGATTGAATAATGTCATATATTCATCTTCAGCACCCATCGACAACACTCTATATGGCAACCCACATTGAGGAGCAGCAACACCAAATGCACGATGTTGTTTTGCTGTTTCTTGTAATCTATTTGCCAACTCTTTTGGATCAACATCAGAATTAAAATCAAATTTTGGCATGACTTGTTTCAATATTGGATCATTTTCAGAAACCAATTTATATGGTTCATATACATCTTTAACCCTTACAGCAGTTGGATTTGATGTGTCAATTGTAATAAAATCGCTCATTTTTTATCTCGCTTCAATCATTTTAGTAAAATTCTTTTTCTTTTCAAACTTTAATGTTCTATCAAACTTATCTCCTAAAGCATCACCACGATGACTAATCACAATAACATTAGTATTAGTATCTAGGGATTCAATCAAATCTAAAAATTGATCAATACCATTTAAATCTAAAGCTGAGTCCAAAGTTTCATCAAAAATCAATAGATTAGTATTGACAGAATTCTTCATTTTGGCAATTTGTCTAAATGTGAATAATATTGAAAGATCAATTCTTAATTTTTCTCCTTCTGAGAAATTTTCATATTTAAATTCATCTCTATATCTGCTTTTAATAACTTCTTCAAAATTTTCATCAATATTAAAATTAACAAATAGATTTAATTGAGACAGATAAGCATTTATCAATTTATTCATGATAGGAAGGTATTGTTTGATGATTCTGGTTTTAATACCTCCATCTTTCAATAATAAAGAAACAAAATCATAATATTTTTTATTGGTAGAAAATGAATCCTTTTCTTTCTTATAAAATTCTAATTGATCCAACAATTCATTTAATCTATCATTAGTATCTTCAAATCCATCAACATGACTTGAAATTTCAGAAATGGCAGATAATTCTTTTTGAATATATTTCTGAATTGCAATGACAGAAGCATTTAATCTAACAATTTCAGTTTGGTGGTCAGTTATATGTTTAGATATTGAAGTAATTTCGGAAAGTCTATTTTGAATATTTAACAAATCAACATTTAACTTATCCAACCCAGAAATTAACTTCTCTTGTTTCAGTTTTGATTCTTCAATTTGTTTATTCTTAAATTCATCTTCAATAGATTGTTTACAAGTAGGACAATTATCATTATTTTCATAAAAAGAACAATCCTTCTTCAACTTACTAATATTAGTCTCCAACTTTGATTCAAAAGAAATTAGTTTATCTTTTGACTTTTCAATTGAAGTTTTATCAATAATTCTTTTTTGTAATATAGAAATATGCTTTTCAATTAATAGTATATCAGATTGAATTTTTTCAATCTGATGATTAGACTTATCAATTTCCTCTTGCCTTTTCTTTATTTGATCTTGGGTATTCTGTTTATGCTCATTAATATTTTGTTTTTGCAGATCAATTTTTTCATTGGTGACATCAATGCCATAATCACTCTTAGAAATTTCTTCTTTTATTTTTGATAATTTATCTTTAACTAAAAGATTCATTGAAGAAAAAATTTGAATATCCAATAACTCTTCAATGATTGATCTTCTATCAGCAGCAGACATCCCCATAAAAGGATTGTATCTGGCAGAACCAAGAATAACAACATTAATAAATGATTTATAATTTACCTTTAGAATATATTTCTCAAGATGTTCTTGATAATCCTTTGTTTTCGCATCTTGATTAATTAATATGTCGTTACAATAAATTTCAAATATATTTGGTTTTAATCCCCTAACAATCTTATATTCTCGTTTACCGATTGAAAGGAATAATTCAATCAATAGATTACATTTATTAATAGAATTAATTATGTTTGGTTTATTTGTTTTGCGAAATGGTTTCCCATAAAGAGCAAAAACAATAGCATCCAACAATTGACTTTTTCCAGCACCATTAGCCCCAACAACTAATGTCTTTCTATGAGAATTTAAATTTATTTCAATTGGAGAATTACCAACAGATAGAAAATTTTTGATTTTTATTGATTTAAAAATAATCATATAGACTCAATACTCATTGCATCATTATATAATGTACTCAGAATGGATTTTATCTTATTTGAATCCAATTCTTTAGTTTTAATACCATCAATATATTTTCCAAGAATTGTCAATGTATCTTCAGTCTCATCAACATCTTGAATTTCTTCACTTAAAACATCAGTCATATCCTCAATGATAACCAAATCAATCGGATTTATTTTATATAAAGCATCAATGAATAAGTCAAATAAATATGGATTCAGTTTATTCTTAACAACCACTTTTATATAAGTATTTGTTAACTTTTCAAACTCTCCATCTTCAATTGCTTGTTTTATAACATCTTCTTGAAGATTATCATCATAATACAACTTATTAAACATGGCATATGGGTTTTGAATAAACTCAACTTCCCTAGTTTCCAAATCAAAAATATGAAATCCTTTTGGATCTGAATAATCATGCCATGTCAATTCTGAAGGAGTACCAACATAGTAAATATTATCTCTGTGTGAACGATGATGGTAGTGTCCCGTGAAGACAAACTCAAATTTATTAAATATCTCAGGACTCATTCCTTCTTCACATACGATTCCCTTATACATTGAGAAATCTCTAAGTTCCAAATGTCCCAAACAGATATCAGATTTACTTTCTTGTATAACTGAAATACATTGATCATAATTATCATTACAGATCCAAGGAATAATGGTCAAAGGAACATCATACAACTCAATATTTTGAGGAGAATCAATAATTCGGACATTCTTATATTCTTTTAGTAATAGTTTTTGAGAATTAACTTCAATACTATCACGATAGAAAGAGTCATGATTTCCTACCAGAGTGATAAGTTCAATATCATATTCATCAAACTTATCAAAAAAATATTTCTTACATTCAGACAATCCCTGTAAATGGGCATTCTTTCTATTGTCCATCAAATCCCCTAATTGAATAACAGTTTTAATATTATTATTAATCAAATAAGGAAAAAATACATTTGTAAAAAATTTTTCAAAATAAGAATTAAATGATTTGGACCCATTTCTTATAAGGAAATGAGTATCGCCTAGGATAGCAACTTTCATCAATTCTCCATAATATTTTTAATCTGAGCAAAATCAATAGTTTCATATTCCATCAATAAATCTGCCATTTTTTCAACTTTAGTCCAATTCTTCTTTAGAATTTTTTCAGCAGCAGAATAATTCTTTTTAATAATCAATTCAACTTCCTTTTGGACCACTGTTGTAATTTCTTCCATGCCGGACTTTAGTTGAACAGAATTAGTAAATCCATTTTCATCAACAAATTTTATCGGAGGAACTTTTTTACTCATTCCCCATTCAGTTACCATCTTTGTTGCTATTATTGTTGCTCGTTCAATATCGTTTGAAGCGCCAGTAGTGATCCCATCAAAACCAGCATATAATTCTTCAGCAATCCTACCACCATATAGGGAAGCAATTTGACTTTCTAATTTTGTCCTACTAACAGAAACAAAATCTCTTTCTGGCAAAAACATAGTAATACCTAATGCCATTCCTCTTGGGATAATTGAAACTTTATAAATTGGATCGTGGTCTTTTGAATAGTACCCAACAACTGCGTGCCCAGATTCATGCACCGCCGTCATTTTCTTTTCATCATCAGACATAGTGAATGTTTTTCTCTCAACACCCATTAAAATTTTATCTTTCGCCTTTTCAAAATGATCCATTTCAACAGATTCAGAATCTTCTCTAGAAGCAAAAATAGTTGCTTCATTAACAAGATTTGCTAATTCTGCCCCAGAGAATCCGGAAGTTCCTCTAGCAATACGTTCTAAATCAACTCCGACATCTAATGGAATGTTCTTGACATGAACTTCTAATATTTGTCGTCTACCATTTAAATCCGGTAGTCCAACAGAAACTTGACGATCAAATCTTCCTGGACGAAGAAGTGCTTTATCTAGAACATCTGGTCTATTTGTTGCACCAATAACAATGATTCTAGAATTTGTTCCAAACCCATCCATTTCAACCAACAGAGCATTTAGAGTTTGATCTCGCTCATCATTTGAAACCATTCCAGAACTTCTAGACTTACCAATAGCATCAATCTCATCAATGAATAATATTGCCGATTCATTTTTCTTCAGTTCAACAAACATGTCACGAACTCTAGACGATCCAACTCCAACAAACATTTCTACAAAATCAGATCCAGAACAATAGTAAAACGGAACACCAGCTTCATGAGCAACTGCTTTAGATAGTAAAGTCTTGCCAGTCCCCGGCTCTCCTGTCAATAAAACTCCTTTTGGAACTTTACCGCCCAATCTACTATATTTTTCCGGAAAAGTTAGAAAATCAATAATTTCTTCCATCTCTTCCTTTGCTTCGTCACAACCAGCAACATCAGCAAAAGACACTTCATTATGTTCATCTTTTTCAAGGAGTTTTGCTTTAGAGTTTCCGATTGACCCTAATCTACCCCCACCATTTTGCTTTCTCATAAAATAAATCCAAACCCCAATCAAAAGAAGAAATGGAATTGAATTGATGAAGATTTCAAAGAATAAATTTCTTTTTGGAGAAGCCAAAACTAAAACATCTACATTATGGTGTAGAAGGTCATTAATCATATTTGGATCGTGGTCTGGAGCAGTAACTATAAATTCTTCTCCAGTTTTTGCGATAACGTTAACAACGTTACCTTGAATTCTTACTTTAAATACTCCATCATTATTAACCATCTTAATAAATCTTGTATAAGATGGTAAGAATTCATCCATATTCTGCTTTGGTTGGGTAAAATAATTAAATGCGGTTACTCCGACAAATACCAAAGTAAATATAACCAATACCCTAACTAATAGTTGTTTATTCATATTATTATTCCTCTAGGAAATTCTCAATTCCTTTTTTTCGTTTTAGGTTTTCTTTCTTCTCCTTAACACTATTTTCATATTGAGCAATAAACTCATATAAATTTTCGTAAATTTGGATTTGTTGAACCGAACCATCTCCCAATTCTCGCATCTCTTCTTCATCAAGAGTTCCAAATTGTTCGGTTGCTTTATATTTGACATATTGTTGTTTCTTTTCTTTGGCAATGCGACGAATAAAGGCATACCAACAAATTTGAGTAAAATATGCGAATGGATTGGAGGATTTTTCTGGATCAAAGTTTTCAAAATACATTAGACAATTTTCTATTGCATCGGATATCATTTCGTCTTTGTAAGTATATTGACAGAAATTAGGTCGCTTTGCCAAATTATTGGCAATCTTCATAAAACATAGACCAATGTATTCTGGAATCTTTGGTTTTTTTGACTCTTCGTCTTTTGCGGAAAGAACTTCCGATTTATATTTAATAAGAGCATTCAAAAAGTCTTCATTATTAATGTATTGTTGTTTCTTTCTATTATCAACAGGATTTTGTTGGTTATCCATAACTGTAGTCTCTCAATATTACAAAAATATATTATACTTTACAATACACTAAAAGTCAAATCAATAAAAGGCTTGACTTTTGTTTTTTTTAATGTGATAATAACTATGTTCTGGGTTGATGATACCTTATCAAATATATCTAGTGTATTTGTTTCAGTACTTTAGCATCAAGACTTTCAAGCATTGCTTTTATCTTCTCTTTATCTTTCTTATTTGATTTAGTTTCAATATTGTAAGTATTAAGGAAATTCAAATAATATTCTTTAAATTCTTGTCTTGGTTCAAGAATTAACAGTATTTCTGATCTTGGAATGTCTGCTGAGTTTGTTTTTAGAAGATTAACTGGCAACCAAAAACTTAAAACCAATTCTTGCTCTTCTGTGCTTGTGTTGAAAGTTATATAAATGCTTAATGGATGGACCAATTTAATTGAGTCCTCACTTTCTTCCGTAAAAGAGATGACATCTTCTCCAGTCTTAAACCGTATCACATTAATATATCCTGACATAATTTTCACTCTAAATGAAAATATTTATCTCCATATTATTGAGAAAAATCTATCTTCTTTAATTTATAATCAAATTGTTCTTGGTTATACATCTTTACTCTCTCAAGAAAGTGTTTTAAAGAAAAGTTTTGATGCTTTCCAATTGAAAGGTCATCTACTATATCATATAGTGTAGCAATTTCTTTATTTTCATGTAATCTTAAAACTCTTCCTATAGATTGTAATGTTCTTATTCTGGATTTTCCAGAAATAGCAAATATAATATTATGTAAATTCTTAATAGAAACTCCAACACTCATGGTTCCGCTTGATGCTACAACAATAGCATTTTTTTCAGTTTCCAGTATTTTACGAATTCTCTCTCTTTCTTCTCCCTCAACTCCACCATGAATAAAATATACATTTCTGTTCCCCAGATGTTTTGAATTTTTTATCAATTCAAAAATAACTTTTCCATGAGTCTCTACAAAATTACAAAGAATGATGCTATTTTTATCTAAAGATAATGCTAAATTTTTTATGAAAGAATTTCTTTTTTTATTGGCAACCAGAAATTTTATTTCATCTTGATATTTTGCCTTTTTTACTAGTTTACAAATTTCAACATCATATTTTAATATTAAACATTTTATATTAAAATTAGCAACCTGTCCTCGGTCAATCAATTCTTTTGTCGTATTCAATCTATTAATGGGTCCAAACAATCCAATTAATGTATTAATATTAGACTTGATATTATCAACAGTTCCAGTAAACCCTAACCTATACGAAGCGTTTGTACATTTTTCAAGAATTGCTGTTAATTGTGTAGCTTTTGCTCCGTGCGCCTCGTCAACGATAACATAATCAAAATGTTCAAACCAAGATTTATCTTTTATGTTCTGTAAAGATTGCCAAGTTGATTTACAAATACTTTTTTTTGTATATTTATCTTGTCCAGAATAAATTTTATGAATATGATCATCAACATTCCAATGATTTAATTCGGAATAATCTTTAAAATCAGAATATAGTTGGTGAATAAGTGAAACGTTTGGAGTTATGATCAATCCTGTAAGTCCTTGATCTTGAAGGTAACGAGTAATCATATAAATGATAAAAGATTTACCAGAAGACGTAACCGACAGACAAACATTCCTTTTGTTCTTTATTGAATCAATAAACCCTTTTACTTGATAATCTCTAGGTTCTATTGGACTTCCTTTATTGCTTGGATTTAATTTTTTAACATATTGAACTAGTTCTTCATTTGATATTAAATTATTATCAATAATATCTTTTTGTTGGTATGTATATTCTCTTGACTTACAAAAATCAATAATTTGTTGAAGGAGTCCATAATATATAATTCCTTTGTTGCGAGAAACTATCTTTAAGATGCGAATTTTTCCATCCCACATCTTTGCTTTATATCTTGGGTGAAACTTATATCCTTCGGCAAAGAATGTAAAAACATCTTGTAATTCTTGGAGAGTTGATTGTTCTGCTAGAATATTTAGATATGCTTCATTACATTTTTCAATTACAACATCAACCATTATGCCCCACTCAAGAATTTCTGATATTCAACATAAGATTTCATTTGAAAACTTCTACTTCGTATTTCTGCCATAATGTGTTCGCAATTGCTCACAGCAATATCATGAAATGTTTTTGTTTGTAATAATTTTGTTAGAAGTTTATCTGAATTTAAGTATCCTTCTAATGATGACTTTGAAATGCGAAGATCAAATTGTTCCCATCCATATGTCTCTAGGGATTCTTGGTCCAAATGTCCAAGATAATATGCAGATCTAATCTCTTTCATCTTATCATATCTTAGTTTTGCCTTAAATGATTCTTTTTTATGATCATTCAAAAATCTAAGGTATTTTGCGTGGATTTGGGGGATTCTTGCGATTTCCCCCAGAATATTCGTTTCATCAAAACCACAGTCTTTTGTCCAATGATCTAGGACATCTTCAACTTTATCCATTATATAAAAACCTCAAAAATTATCTTTCAATATTAAACAAATGAAACCTAAATGATGCTGATGCTGTAATTATGGTATCCGCACTTGATGTTGTGCTGAATTTTATTGGAGATAGTTCAACTGGAAACGCATTAAAAAATTTAACTTTCAACTTGGGATTATTTAGTGCGTTTAAAATAGTCAATTGTCCATCACAATATTGTGGTTGTTGAGCATGTAACGACATAAGAGATGTTCTATCCAAGTTTTTATATTCATCAAACGAACATGGAAAGGTATATCCTCTCAACCAATCGTGTATAACTTGCCAAGACCATAAATCTTCATCAACAATGAAATCAATATCAAACGCTCCATAAACCATTTTATCTCCAGGTCTTGGTAGATCAATAAATGGATTTGTTTGGAGCACTACATTAGAACTCAATCCAGGAATATTAATTTCTTGACAAAAATATGTTAGGGTAGAAATTCTTGAAAAGTTTACTTGAAACTTTGTGGGTTGTAAGTAATTTGAACTTTGTGGATTGCGATTTATTGCTGCCATAATATGTTTACCAGTATTTTATTTTAGTATTTATAATTGACAAATATTTCAATATATGGTATACTTAACAGTCAAAAATAGGATTATTATAAATATATTTATTTAAGTAAAATGTATTCAAAAGAAATTGTAGAGTTTTGTACTTTAATAAAACCAATAAAATTGTCCGTATCAAAAAATTCTAATGAATTGAAATTTAAATCCATTTTAATGGAAGAAACTTCCTTTCTTAATGTTTATACCATAGTTCCTCTATCTTTAAGATATTATTGTATTTTCAATGAAGTACATACAATCCCCAAATGTAAATGTTGTAATAATCTTGTAAAATATAAAGCAGATTACCCAGCAAAAGGATTCTCAGATTATTGTGGGTCTGAGTGTTCTCGCGCAAATAAAGATTCGGATAAACCATATCAAAAATTTCTTAATGATAAGGAATGGTTATATGAGCAACGAATCACTTTAAAAAAATCAAAAGAATTGATTGCACAAGAATTAGGATGCTCTCCAGTACCAATAACAAAAAAATTGGTTGAATTTTGTATTGAAGTAAAAAAAACTAATGTAAAGAATAAAAAAGAAGAAATTCCAGATAAAGAAACCCTTATTAAATTGTATAAAACAAAAACCCTTGTTGATATTGGTAAAATTTTTAATGTATCTAATGTAACCATATCAAAATGGTTTGATGAATATAATATTAAAAAATTAAATCATTCTAATACAATAAAAATCAAAGTTTTGCCTAAAATTATCGAAAAAAATATTGAAAGATATGGAGTTAATCATATCTTTGAATTGGAAGATATAAAAGAAAAAATAAAAAATACATTTATAAAAAAATATGGAGTTCATTATCATCCGATTGGAAGCACATCGAAAGCAGAAACGGAAATATTAAATTTTTGTAATTCCCTAAAAGATGGATTTAAAAAGGAAAGAATTTTTGGAATTGAGATTGATATATTTAATGAAGAATTAAAAGTTGGTATAGAGTATTGTGGACTATATTGGCATCAAGAAAAATATAGAGGAAGAAATCAACATAAAGAAAAATATACTATCTGTAAAAATAATGGAATTAGGTTATTGACTATATTTGAAGATGAATGGGTTAATAATAAAGAACTAACAAAGAAAAAGATATCTCATATATTAGGACATAATTATGATATGAAAATATATGCGAGAAACTGTAAAGTTGATTATGTTGGTAAAGATAAAATAGATTTTTTTAATTCTTATCATATACAAGGAAATGGAAACAGTTCGATAAATTTTGGACTTTATTATAGCGATGCCCTGGTTGCAGTAATGGGATTTATAAATCATAAAAATAATAAATTTGAACTTACAAGATATGCGACAAAATATACTATTGTTGGGGGTTTTTCAAAATTACTAGCACATTTTAAATCTAATTATAATTGGGATGAAATAATAACTTTTGCCGATTTAAGATGGCATGATGGAGAATCTTACTATAAAAACGGTTTTATTGAGGATAAAATATTAGTTCCAGATTATTCATATGTTATTGGAAATAAAAGAATTCACAAATTTAATTTCAGAAAAAAATTAATAGAAAAACACTTTCCGAATGAATATGATCCAAATGAATCTGAATCTCAAAATATGAAACGGATTGGAATTCCTAAAATTTATGACTGCGGAAAGATAAAATTCGTATTAAAGAAATAAAAAAGGGGTCCGAAGACCCCTTTATAATAACTTTCGTTATTTCTCAGATTACATGATGTTCTTAACAGTAAAGATTCTGTAGTAAACGTTTCTACGAGCGTTTAGAACACCTGATCCTTGTGTAGTACCTTCAGCAAATGGGTTTGCTACCATACCATATCGAGTTTTGAACCCGATCTTAGGTTGGAAAGTACCTGGATCAACCGCACGAACCATTTGGAGAGGAACATACGGACAGTAGAATAGTCCTGCGTCATAAGGAGAAGTTCCCTTATAACCAACAGTAACTAGTTCGGTACCTGCGCTCATTCCACCGAAGTATGGGTCAATATAGACCTTAATACGACCATGTAATAGACCAGCGAAAGTATTACCAGTATCGTCAACTTGTAGATCAGCAGATAGTGCTGGAGTGTACTGTAGTACACCTGCCATTGCTAGTGCAGATGCTACGTCAGAAGAAACGATAAGGATATTACCCTTCCCTCTACGAGTTTCTTTCGCAATTGCGTTCGCTTCACGTTCAATGTGGTAGATTAAACCCTTGAAACGTTCAACTGACCAACGACCATTAGAATCGGTATCTAGGTCAAATACGCCTGGAGTAACAGTACCCCATTGTGCACCTGGCTTCGCAACAGTGTAGATTGTACGGATAACTTCGCGGTTAATTTCCGCTAGGATTTCAGTAGAAAGAATGTTGCTTAGTTCGGTTTCAGCGTCAAGACCATGAATTGCCTTCAAGTCTTGTGCTAGTTCTAGTGAGTACTCTGCCTTTAACGCACGGGTATTAGCAGTAACAGTTACTTTGTCAATGCTGATTGCCATTTGTGGGAAGGTAGCAGTATCTAACTGTTCTGCGTCAGAGGTCTTGTATCCTTTACCAGTAGTGAAAGCAGCAGAGTTAGCAACGTTAGCAGCTGGGTTAGTAGAAGTATCAGAGTTGATAGAAGTTCCGATAATACCAGAGAAAATGGTATTTGCTTCATCATAGAATGCTTCTCCACTTGATTGCGTAGCGTAACGTGAACGTAGAGCAAAGATTAGTCCAGTAGGACCAGTCATTGGTTGAACGCCAGCAACGTCATATGCAATTAGGTTTGGAAGTGAACGACGAACTAGACTGATTAGAATTGGATCAAAGTTTTGCGAACCACCAGAAACGTTGGTTGGTGCGGTTTCGTTGATTGCTCCTCTTTCAGAATCCATCGCATTCTGTTGATTCTCAAGAATCATAGCAGTAACTGCTTTCTTGTATGGGTCTGTGATTGGAGCTAATTCTGGGTGATCCAGAATTGGACTCCATTTTTCTACGATTTGGTCTTCGTTTAAGTACATTGTTGGTATCTCCTTAATGGTTATTACTTATTTATAAAAAATTAAAATTTAGTTAGTTTTGAGATTTTATTAACATATTGTTCGATTAAGGGATCGACAACTTTTGTCGTATAATCTTCATCGACTTCAATTGTGTCATTTAATGACTCAGTAGTTGCTTGCTTCACACCAGATGGAAAATAACTTTCTCTGATAGAGTTTAGTTTTTCCCCAAAATCTTCTTCAGAAACAAATTCAACATTCTTTGCTAGTGACTTGATTTTCTCAACTTGAGAAAGTGATAGTCCTTCACAAACAGAATGAATAACTTCTACTTTTTGTTGTTCTGCTAAAGATTTCTTTAGATCAATATTCTTTAGAATTTGTTCGTTGACTTGATCTTCTAGTTCATCAACTTTTTCAACTAGTTGTTCAACGATGTCAACCTTGTCTTCTGGAATATCAATATAATGTTCAACAAACACATTCTTTAATGCTCCGATGAAATCTTCTACGATTTCCGAACGAAGTCCTTTTTCAATGGAAAGTTTATTTTCTTCCATCCAATTTTCTACAACATAATCTAGATATGAATCTAGTTTAGAAGCAAAGTCTTCCTTAACTACTTCTAGAGTTTCTTCAAATTCTTGAGTATACTTTTCTTCAAGTTCAAAAGCAATTTCTTCTACTCTTGCTTCAACAGCAGCTTCAAAGATCATTGCAGCCTTTTGCTTGAATTCTTCTGAAAGATTTTCACCAGAAAGCATAGCATCAACATCTTCCTTCATCTTTTCTTTCATCTTATCAGAAACTTTACAACCTTCTTCGTCTTCTTCGTCTTCATCTTCATCTTCATCAGAAAGGTGTGCCTTAGCATCTTTCTTAGACATGTTGTATTTTGACATAAATTCTTTATTAGAAAGAGACTTTAGATCTGCTTCAACTTCTTCATGCGATGCTTCTTCTAGTTCTTCTTCTTCATCCTCTTCGTCTTCATCTTCCCATTCATCATCGCCTTCTGAAGATTCTGGAACGATTGCGCCCTTATTAGCAGAAAAAGTTTGCTTAACCTTTGGTCCCTTCTTACGATCAGCGATATCTTGTGTAGACATTTCGCCATCTTCTGGTTGGACTAAAACGCCCTTTTCAGCAGGTTGTGTTTTATATGCGGAAGCATCCGATCCCTTTGATGGACTGTCGCCCCACTTTTCAGACCCGACTGGAGGAGTTGCTCCAGGAGGAGTTGCGGTTGGAACGCCCTTAGTAGCATCGTAATTGTTGCCTGTTGTCTTATGACCAGCGGTTCCAGCATCAACAACTTGTTGTTGTGATGTAGAAACTTTTGGTTGATAACCAACACCAAATTTTTCTTCTTTTGCCTTAGCATCTGAGAAACTCTTGTTGAGAATATCCGCAGCAGCCTCAGATAAGTTTAGTTTTGACATTTATAATCTCCTTAGATTTACTTAATATAATACTATATAATGTTATTTATAAAAATATTAATTTTAACAATTAATTATAGTTTGTTGATATAATTTTCCCATATTCTTAAAGCGACTGCTTCAATATCTTTTGATTTGGTCTTTTGTAGAGTTTTCTTTGTTTCTTCTCTATATTGTTGGACCCAACCTTGTCCATTTACAAATACCCAATCTACATCTTCCATGATGCCATCAACCCAACAAGAAATTCCAGAAGGTTGTAAAACAGCATCAATACAAGAGATTGTAAAATCGTTTTGTACTACTTTGATACCATTTTCTTCCTTCAAAGAACCTAATGCTCTTGAAGAACAACCAAAAGAAACTCCTCCATCAATCAAAGCTTTAAGTTCTTTACCAGACGCTGTTTCAAGAACTTTTGCTTTGCCCCAAATATTTCCAATTCCATTTCCATCATTAATAATTTTCAATTCAGTAATAATATGAGAAATCTTATTTTCCGAAATCTTTGGTGAATCTTCGTGTCCTAATGTACCGACCGCTCTGTTTTTACTGACTAATTCGTCAATATATTTTTGAACTGCCGGAACCATAACATTTTCATTATACAATCTACCGTTCCTATTTTGAACGCCAAACTGCATGAATGGGCCCTGGATAAAATAGTTTTTATTGCCTGAAGATGTTGATTCTGTAATGACTTCAAAATCTTCAATATCTTCTTTTAAAAGTTTCATTTTTTGTTTCCTTTTTAAATTAAAGTTTTTTGAATCTCTTTTTCGCCATAGAATCCAACTTTACTTCTAATTTTTCTCTATGAGCATTATTTTTTTCTCTAGAAATTTCTGGATGCGTCCACTTAATATGTCTTCTTAATTTTAAAATAAAATTTGGTGCTAGTCCTAATCCATTTCCTTCATTGACTCCAGAATCCGAAGATCCTCCAGAATCTCCTCCAGAATCTGAAGATCCTAATCCATCTGGATTTCCAAATCCAGGAGAGTCTGTAGCATGTGCAGAAATATCAATTTCTTTTTTCTTCTTCTTCATTTTGGAATCGCATTTTTCATATAATAAAGATTCAATCAATTCTTTAGAATCAATTAAATTTCCAGATATTATATTATCTACCAATTTGTCTAACTTGTTCATGTTTTTCCTAAATTTTTGATAGTTGGAAGTGCATTCCGTCCGGTTTACCCCAAACTCCACCCCAATCAAATCCAACATCTGTAAAACATTTAACAAGTTCTGGTGACATTGTTGGTTTTTTGCCAAATCTATTCCATGCGGCATTTATATCAATGGCAATTCCCCAAGAATGTAATGACATAGATTTTGCTCCTCTTTTTGATCTAATATTGAAGCAACCATCCCATGTCTTTAATTGGTCGGATAATCCATCTTTAATAATATTTTCAAACGCATTTGTTAGTGGAACAACTAAATCTTTATTACAATAAATTTTCTTTGGAATTGGTCCAATATGTAAATAGTTTGGGACAACCCAAACTTTCATCCAAGTTTCCTTGAATGGGTTTCCATACTTTGAATAACATTCCGCAGAAGTTAACATTTTATTCTCCAGTCATAATTACTAGATTGGTATTTGTACCAATAGAAGTAACATTTGCTCTCATATATGCCCAACCTGGGGATATAGTAGAGTACATTGTGTTACCTGATGTTGCTCCATGAGTAACTGTATTAACAGCAATCCAATGTGACGTATCTAAAGAAACTTCAATACCATATTCTGCACCACCCGCTCCATTTACATACGATTGAACAACAGATTGTGTTCCGGTTGCTCTTGGTAAAGTTTGTGCTTCTTGTGCACCAATTTGTGTTGGTAGATATCCAAATAAACCAACATGAGTCAATCCTTGAATATAATTTACTGCTGTAACTGGAGCAGTTATTGTATTCGCAGAAATTACTGTAGCAACAGTATTATATGCTGAATATTGTTTATCTGAAGTTAGAAAAATTGGAACTCCAGTAAACAAGAGATGGTTTGATGATGTTGTAATTGATACAACATTATTTCCGGAGTCATATGTATATGAACTAACCGGAACGTATTGTTTAATATATTTTATTCTTGAAACGCTCATTTTGTTTCCTGTTTAAATTTGTTTACTGAATATTCTAAAATGTCCAAGAAATTTTTATCCGACTCCAAAATAAATTCTTCAAAATCACACTTTCCTTCCGATAATTCGGAATAGAGTTCTAAAATATGATTTGAACATTCTTTATCTATATTTATGGAAGTTCCATTATTGAAATATAATGTTTCAACATTATTGATGTTTTTTAATTTTTCAATTATTGAGAAATCAGATTCCATAAGTTCTATACCATCTTTGCCGTATGTAAAAGAAAAATATCTTTTTAGTGTTGGGCAGTAGTATAAAACAACCTTTTGACTACCCAAAAAGGTTTGTATTGCCTTTCTTTGGAGAATTAGGGTTTGTGGAGGATCTTTTAAGATCTCTCCCTTTTTCTCTTGAAGATTAATCATTTTCAACTTCTTTTGGTTCTTTTTTCGCAAGTTTGGAGATGTCTTTGTCTGGATCAACACCTTTTGCTGCCTTAATTGGTTTTGCTTTCATTCTTTTTAATTCAGCATCTGCCTTGCGAACATCAGCATCATCTTCATCATCCCAAGCTTCATTGGTTTCTTTCTTAGCAGCATAAAATGCTCCTAATGCCATTTGAATTCTTTCTTTCTTTGACTTTCCTTCAAACTTTGGGTTTTCGGAATGAACAAAATCATGAATCCAAGCATCAACTCCATCAGAAACTTTTAGAACTTCTTCAATGTATGCTTCTCTTTGAACTTTCTTTTTTTTTAAAATTTTGAAATCATGAGAAGAAATTTTACCATCTTTATTAGCATCAATCTTATGTTGATCTCCACATAATTCTTCATTTAGTTCGTGTCTGTGCATATCTTCCCAATGGGCAGCAGCTTGCTTTCTATCTTTAGGAGAAAACATTTTGTGCCAAGGAGTCCCATCACCGTGACTTTTCGCATAAGATTGTGCAGCACGATCTGAGTGGTATGCCCAAAGTTTGGTTGCCTTCTCTGGTTCATATTTCCCACTTTTCATCTTCTTTGAAAGATTATTCATAATTGGAACATGACTTGAATGATATAGATGTTGGTCATTATCAGCATGAAGAACTAATTCTTTTGCTGCATGAGACATATCCCCATATTCTTCTTCCAACTCTTCTTCATAGGATTCATTAGTATTCATTAAAGATTGGGCGATTGCGATTTTTTGTTGCTCTAAAGCATTAATGATCTTATACTGAAGCGCATTTTCAAGTTCCTTAGTCATATCGGCAACATTATCAGAAAATGCGTAATCGGTTGCGTTTTTAATATGTTCGTTCATTAGAAGTTTCCTCTAAGATTTTTGAGTATTGAGTATTTATTAAATATTATATGGATTTGTATTTCTTTTAATAGGTTGTTGTGCAGTTTCTTCTTGTTCTTCTGGTTGCTCTTCTTCCTGTTCTTGTCCTTGTTCTTGTCCACCAACTTGTTGATTTTGTTGAGGATTTACCTTTTCTTGGAAATCACTTGCTTGTTTCTGAAGAAGGATTTGTCGTTCTTGATCTTCTGTTTGCTGATGGAAATCTACTTGTTTTTCTTCTTGAATTTCATCTTCCATCTCTTCAATTTCTTGATCATTCAACCGAAGAATGTGTTGTTGAATCCAACGTTTTGAATAATACTTACCAGCATATTGATCAACAATAGCAAGAACTCCCAAACGCTCCTGCATCATTTCTGCTTCTTTTAGTTCTACGAAATTATTATCCTTGATAAAATCATAGGATATTTTTTCGTTAAATTCTTTCCATTCTTCTTCCGTACAAATTCCCTTTAGAACTAATTGTATTCTTAATGCTTGGTCAAATAGTTCCGCAAATTTATATCTCAATTTCTCAACAAACTTAGAGAATTTTAATTCATCTCTAGTAATTTCGTTAGATCTACCAATAGAAACCGGAAGTTGTGATGGATCTAATCTAGAGACTGGAACATTTAAAGATTTATATAACTTTCTTTCAAAATAATTAACATCTTCCATTTGTCCAAGATTAGAATTGAAAGTAAAAACTCCACAACTTAGAGCAAATGTGTGATAATTATGATAGTGTTCATTAAAATCAATTGTTAATGTTCCAACCTCAATTGGATCTTCCAAATATCTGATTTTTACAATTCTGTGATTGTGTAAACTCTCTTTAATTCTAAAATCCTTCCACGACTCATATCCAAATTGTTTAACCATTTTTGGTATTAATGTCGCAGTAAACCCATCATTAATACACCAATTAGGAACAGATTTATCGGAATTAAGATTTTTTAACTGATCCAGTAACTCCGAATTATTATTTAATTCATTTAACACATTACATAATGTAACTTGATGTGTGGTTTTTCCTTTTACTAAATCAATAGTAAAAAGAAGCATATCATGAGAAAAAATTACCTTTTGCTGTTCTCTATGAGTTATTCTTGTAGTCTCATCTTCCCATCTCTTTTTATTAAATTCAGAAAAAGTTTTTGCTGTTTCTAGTTTTCTTTGATCAGTCCATACACTTTTTCTTATATCACAAATATAATTCCTAAAATCTTCATCATTTTTTAATTTTTCGGAATATGCTTGTCCTCCCAATGAGGAATTATTTAAACACCTTTCTGCTCTTAAATGTTTTGCTTCATCATCAAGATTATCACAAAATGTTTTCATTCCGATACTTATTTTTGAACAAACATTCTTATATTCTTCGTTTGAAAACTTAGTCCATATATCTTTAGAGCGGTTGCTATGTTCTTGTTTTTCTTCGTCGGTCCTGGTTTCATAGTATTTGTTCACGCCAAATTTTAAGTTTTCAATATAATCTTCTCTCTCATGTAGTAATTTTATATTATCTTGGTGGAGTTTTGAATGATCTCTCCAAGACATAAAACATAAATTGTTTGGGGAATTATCAAAACGATTAAAATTAATATGATGTCGGACGTCATATTTTCCATCAGAAAAATCTTCATTATATGTGTTATAATTGACTCCAACGTCTTTCAAATAATCAGAAACTGTTCTATGAGTAAATTTCCAAACTTTTTCTTCATTATCAAAATATTCTTCATACTCAAGGGTTGAATTTTTTGAAAGTGGAGTTTTTCTTTTATATAAAGGAATTAAAGATTCCCCAACAACAAAATCTTTTGCTTCTTTATATTGTTGGTCATATATTGGAAATTTGTGTTCTGGTGTACATGTTATAATTTCACCATTATCTAAAGTAAGTTCCATGACCTTTGCAGATTTTTGAGTAACGCCTGCCCAAGAAATTAACCCAGGAACAATTTTTCCGCTTTTTGGTTCGCAAGAATATGTCCAAAGCTCTTTTCCAATATTCAACTCGCTTTCAATTTCTCGTATTGAACATTCTCTTCCATCTAAAAGAGAAACTTTTGTATCCATTGAAAAGCACCCGCCCGGAAGCGTTGTAATCTCTGTAGATTTGTTATCTGAATTCTTTACAAAAATTCCGCAACTTAATCCAAAATTGTGGTATCCATGAATTTCATGATTTTCATCAATTGTTAAAGTTCCTGTATCCTGTTTTTTTTCTAAGAATGTTACTGAAATAACTTTGTGGTTATAATTACATCCCCTTTTATATTCATCTGCATTGGTATATAATGACATCAACGATTGGTTTTCATTAAGATTTTGTGCTTCACATAAAGATCCGTCTCTTAAAATAAACTTATGATCTGGAGTACATTCAATAAATTCACCATTATCAAGTT
>Ga0114964_10000169_pt1 | contig 50067 bp, 47 predicted proteins | sample C_131016_MF_Meta_FD_92638 | JGI IMG/M metagenome (GOLD analysis project Ga0114964, IMG submission 92638) | Freshwater microbial communities from Lake Croche, Canada to study carbon cycling - C_131016_MF_MetaG | ecosystem: Environmental > Aquatic > Freshwater > Lake | place: Lake Croche, Canada... | reverse complement strand
GGTAAATTCCATATGGACCCAGAAACACGGGGTATCGGGGTAAATATTCCAGGCGCTTTCGCTGATTATGTCCGCTTCCCTGCCTTTAACATCGTGCCTTTGCCCGACGATATCGACGATGAATTGGGGGCTATTCTCGATCCCTTGGGCAACGCCGTCCACACCGCACTGGCGTTTGATCTGATTGGCGAAGATGTGTTGATTACGGGCGCTGGTCCTATCGGAATCATGAGCGCGGCAATCGCCCGCCACGTTGGTGCCCGTCACGTGGTCATTACGGACATGAACCCCGCGCGTTTGGCACTGGCAAGCCAAGTGGCCGATGTCACCACGGTCGATGTCTCGAAAGAAGATTTAAAAGACGTGATGCATCGGCTCGGGATGGTCGAAGGCTTTGACGTGGGCCTCGAGATGAGCGGCGCGCCGCAGGCCTTTGAACAAATGGTCGATAGCCTGGTGATGGGCGGCAAGATTGCACTTTTGGGAATTCCTTCGAAGCCGTTTGTGACCGACTGGTCTAAAATGGTGTTCAAAGTTCTGACCATCAAATGCATCTATGGCCGCGAGATGTTTGAGACCTGGTACAAAATGCTCGCGATGCTGCAAAGCGGGCTTGATGTGCGTAAAGTGATTACCCATCGCCTGGCGGCGGACGATTTCCTCAATGGATTTGAGACAATGGCGCGTGGCGAGAGCGGCAAGATTGTGCTGGATTGGACCAAGGGACGCTGATCCTAGCCTCGGAAACGGGTGGTTATCGGCGTCTATTTGAGGGACAAGCGAAAACGATTTGAGTTTGATTTGCATCCGAAAGTTTTAGTCATGCCTGCATTTTCGCCGTTTCGCGCCATCGGCCCCGTTGAATGGATTGCCTTGATCACGCTCTCAGTAATCTGGGGCGGGTCTTATCTCTTTATGAAGATCGCAGTCGGATTTCTGCCAGTTTTCACGATTGTTTTCGCCCGTGTCGCCTTAGGCGCGCTGACGCTGGGTGCTATTCTGGTTCTTTCAGGCGTTGGTCTGCCAAGGGGATGGACCCGCTGGCGTGCGTTTCTGATCATGGGAACGCTGAACAACGCGGTGCCGATGTCGCTGATCGTGTTCGGAACCCATTCGATCAGCGCTGGCCTTGCCTCCATTATCAATGCGATGACGCCGATTTTTACGCTGATGTTCGCCCATCTGCTGACATCGGATGAAAGGCTGACGGCGAACAAGCTGATCGGTATCGCTCTTGGATTTGGTGGTGTGATTGTTCTGATTGGCCCCGGACTTTTATTGGACATGGATGCAAGTGTCATTGGTGAGCTGGCTTGCGTTGGTGCGGCTATCTCCTATGCAACTGCGAATATTTTTGGCCGCCGCTTTGTATCGATGGGCCTCAAGCCGCTCGAAATTGCGTTTGGACAGGTGAGCAGTTCCAGCCTCATTCTCCTGCCTGTTGCATGCCTTGTCGATCAGCCTTGGACCCTGACACTGCCGCCGACTTATGCGGTTTTATGCGTCTTGGCGCTCGGCACGCTCTGCACAGGTATTGCCTATCTGCTCTTTTTCCGGGTGCTGACGCGCTCGGGCGCGGTGGCCGTTGCACTTGTCACCCTGCTTATTCCGCCCAGCGCGATCACAATGGGTGCGGTCGTTTTGGGCGAGCCGATCACCGCACAAAATCTCGCAGGCATGGCTTTGATCGCCATCGGGCTCCTTGCGGTTAACCGAAAGAAAGCCTGATTAAGCGGCTAAGTGCCCAAACATCGCGACGACCTTTTGATAGACTTCCCGTTTGAACGGGATAATCAGCTCGGGCAAATCGCGCATTGGTGCCCATTTCCACTCGGCAAATTCAGGCTTATGGCCGCCGGGAGGGGCTAGAATATTGATTTCGCTCTCCTCTCCCTCGAAACGAAACGCAAACCATTTTTGCGTCTGGCCGCGATATTTTCCCTTCCAAGCCTCTTTGGCAACCGCGGGCGGTAAATCATAGGTCAGCCAATCGGGCGCTTCGGCGAGAAGGGAAACGGAGGTAACGCCGGTTTCTTCAGCTAATTCGCGGAGTGCTGCGGGATAAGCCTCCTCGCCTTCGTCAATGCCGCCCTGCGGCATTTGCCAAGCATGTGTTGCGTCGACATGCTCGGGCCCAGCCTCGGCGCGCCGTTGACCAACAAAGACCTGATTGTGCTGATTAAGCAGCATGATGCCGACGTTGCGGCGGTAAGGCAGGTCTTCGTGGCGCATCACTGTACTCCGGTCTTAGGGAGCAACGCGCTGACCGGCACCAGCCGGAAGCCACGGGCGGTCAGGCCTGCACTCCAATTCTTGATCCGGTCTATCGTGAGCGGAGTGGTTCCTGCAAGCCCAATGGCTTGGCCTTTCGTCCGGGCGTTCTGTTCAAGTTGAGTGAGCGCCGTGTCGATGGCTTGGGATTGCAGGGTTGAGTCCAGTTGAAGAGGTGCCTGGTCGCTTGCCAGATCAAACAGGGCCAATCCGCGTTCGCTGACTTCAGATAGCGAGGCCATGGCTGGCCCGTTTCCATTTAGCCGATCCGCAAAATGTCCGTTCACACCGACATAGCCGGTCAATCGGCTGAGCGCCCAACGCAACCTATGGAGGTTGAGATCGGCATCGAACAAATCCGACAGAGCTGAGGGACCTGATCCGCCATAGGCTTCCCCGCGCTGGGCAACCGGCATATCGAGAAATATTTCATGCCCCTCGCCTCGTATGTCGCCGGCTTGCCGTTCGATATCGGAGCTATAGGGAGAAAGGGCGATGGAGATATCGGCTGGTAGCTTCACCATAGCCTCAACTGTCGCCAACTGCCCGATGCCGGCACCTGTGATAAGGATCGCAACCCGAGGGCTTTCTGCAAGCGGACCGGAGACAGGCGCCACTGGCCGCGCATAGGCCATCGCAGGGCGAGTACCATCATCGGCGATTTTAGGCACAAGCCCAATCGGAAGCGTTTCGATAAGGCGGGGATCGGGCGCAGGTTTCAACCCACGACCTGTATAGGCGGGTGGACGTGGAGCGACCGGGGATCTCGCATTCGGCCACGCGATCGAAACAACCGCTTGCGGCACCGCCATCCGGGTTTGCACGATCAAATAGCCAGCAAAGGACAATAAAGCCATCATGCAGAGCACAACAATAACCCAGACAAAGACCCGTCTGGGTATCGCACGGGGCTTTTTTACCGATCCATCGGGCCCCGATTCAAGGGCAGTTGCAAGCGACACAAGAAAATCCCATTAGCTATTACGTTAGGTAAAGCTAATCGAAAACCTACAATGCTTGGTTAAAGCGGCATTCTATGAAAGGCGCCACTTTTTTAATCAATTGGCTGCGGGCGCAGGGGCAGCCTTGCTCTTGTCGACGGCGTCGGCATTTTTAATGCCGCGAAGCAGATCGAGCGCATAATTCAACTGCTTGTCCTTCTTTGGATCGAGCGGAACGTAAGCAGATGAACCGCCCTGCTCATTGTCACCATTTTTCAAATGGCCTTTCAGCGCCGCTTCACCCTTGGTTTCGTCTTTGCCCTTGAACTCATCGGGAACATCGGGAAGGACTTGAATATCCGGGTCAATGCCCTTGGCTTGGATCGAACGGCCTGATGGCGTGTAATAACGCGCCGTCGTTAACCGCAGCGCGCCGTTTTGGCCCAGCGGAATAATCGTCTGAACCGACCCCTTACCAAAGGAGCGCGTACCGATAATCGTTGCGCGTTTGTGGTCTTGCAGCGCTCCGGCGACAATTTCAGAGGCCGATGCTGAACCGCCATTGATCAACACGACGACTGGCTTGCCATTGGCCAAATCACCCGAGCGCGCCATATACCGTTGAGCATCATCGGCATTGCGACCGCGGGTAGACACAATTTCACCGCGCTCAAGGAACGCATCGGAAACCGCAATCGCTTGATCCAACAATCCGCCCGGATCGTTCCGAAGGTCGACGATATAGCCTTTGAATTTATCAGAGGGAATATCTCGGTTGAACTGGTCAATCGCCGATTTCAGGCCATCAAACGTCTTTTCGGTAAATTGGGTAATGCGGATATAGCCGATATCGCCCTCGTTGCGGGGCTTTACCGACGAAATCTTGATGACTTCGCGCACCAGCGTGACGTCAAACGTATCGGCTTTACCTTTGCGGCTGATTTTTAAGACCACAGGACTTTTAACCGCGCCGCGCATTTTATCAACCGCCTGGTTAAGCGTCAGCCCTTGGACGGTGTCGCCATTAATGGCAACAATCAGGTCGCCCGCCAAAAGGCCGGCGCGGGAGGCTGGCGTGTCGTCAATCGGTGTTACAACCTTCACAACGCCGTCTTCTTGCGTCACCTCAATGCCGAGGCCGCCAAATTCGCCTTTGGTCTGGACCTGCATGTCCTTGAAGCTTTTCGGATCCATATAGCTCGAATGAGGGTCGAGGCCGGTCAACATCCCGCTGATAGCCGTTTCAATCAACTTGGTGTCATCGGGCTTTTCGACATAATCTGTTCGGATCTTCTCAAAGACATCGCCGAAGAGATTTAATTGGCGATAGGTCTCGGCACCTGCGGCAACCGCAGATCCGGCCACCAACGGTACGCCTTGCAAGGCAACGGCAACGAGGCCACCGCCAAACACGGCGCCAGTGAGAAGATAGGTTAACTTGCGCATCATCCGCGAACTTTCTCGATCGAACCCGGCGCCCACCATGGCGACGGATCAATGGGCGTCCCGTCTTTCCGGAACTCAATATATAGCGACGGCATCCGTTTATCGGAAGATGCCGAATTTGCATTATCTTTTTGTGGGTCGCTCATGGTCGCAACCGGCTCGCCAGCCAAAACGAACTGTCCAAGACTTACGCTGATCCGGTCCATCCCTGCAAGCAAGATATAGTATCCTCCACCCGCATTCAGGATCAAGAGTTGCCCATACGTCCGAAAGGGTCCCGAAAAGGAAACCCAGCCATCCGCGGGGGCAGATACAATCGCGTTTGGACGGGTCGAGAGCGTGATTCCCTTCGTTACGCCGCCGACCGGATCGCGTTTGTTAAATCCTAATACCACGGTGCCATTGACAGGCTGCGGCAATAAGCCTCGGAGTTCGCTAAAAGAGACTTTGGGAGCCAAACGGGACGGATCACGAAATGCCAATGCCGCGAACCGGCTTCTTGCGTCTTTGGCGGCTGGGTCTAGTGCGGCCTTTGCATCTTCTTCGTTGCGGAGTGATGCCGAATTGGCATCCCTCGTGGCCTTAGAGACACTGTCGACTTCTCCTTCGACGCGGCCGAGCAAATCTTTCAGGGTTTGGCTTTTGGCGGCAAGCGCCGAGGCTTGGGCGGCTTGCTCATTGGCTTTACTTTCGGCACCTGCAATATCCTTCTGTCTCGCCTCGACGAGAAGCGCGATATCCTGTCGGTCCCGAACAAGGCTGGCGACATCTTTGGCAAGGCCATCGCGTTCGGCGGATGCGGTTAGCCTGATCCGTTCAATGGCCGACAAATCGGCCAGGAGGGCATCCGTTTCAGCCTTCAGATCGGGTATGACGGAACCGAGAAGAATGCTACTCCGAACGGTATCGAGCGCCGAATCTGGATCCGCCAATACCAAGGGAGGCGGTGTGCCGCCAACGCGCTGGAGCGCGGCGAGTACGTCGATGACAACGGCACGGCGCTTTTCCAATGATGATCTGGCCTTGGCCTCGGATGCGATCAAGTTTGTTAGGCGCTCCTCGACCGCACTAATCCTTAATTCTGTCGCTTTAATTCGGTCTGCCGTCTCGATCATGCGTTGATTAAGGCGGCTTCGATCGGATCGTAATTTGTCTATTTCCGAAGCGAGTTTGGCCCGATCATCTGCACCGTTGGCCAAAAGCCTTTCGGTTTCTTCGAGTTCAAGCTTGCGTGCGGTAACAGTCGTAGGAGGGGCCTGTGCCGGAAGCGATAAATTGGGCGTTTGGGTTTGGGAATAGGCCGCCGTGGAAAGCCAAAGAATGCCAAGCCCAATCCCGAAGCGCAAAGTTGTTTGATGAAAGCGCAATTTTGGCATTTTTTAAGTCTACGCCCGATGATAGGGGTGGCCCGCTAAAAGGGTCATGGTGCGATAAAGTTGCTCAGATAAGACGATTCGCGCAATCTGATGGGGCAAGGTCATCGCGCCGAAGGCCAACGCCAAATCAGCATTGTGGACGAGGGTGGCATCGAGCCCATCCGCACCTCCGATGATATAATAAAGGTTACGCGCTCCGCTGTCCCGCCAACCCTCATTTAAATGAGCGAAGGCATCGCTTTTGGGTGATTTACCTGTTTCATCGAGCGCCACAATAATTCCGGCGTCTGCGCGCGCCAATAAAGCCCGCGCTTCGTCTGCCTTACGATCCATTGGACGAGCAGCTCGGCTTTCTGGCAATTCGACAACGTCAAAACCTGTAAATCCGAGCGTTTTACCGGCTTCGCGCGACCGTTCCAGATAGCGTGCGACCAAGGAACGTTCTGGCCCATCTTTTAATCGACCGACAGCTAAGATCGTGACCTTCACCGTTGAGGATCAATACGCCGTGCGCTCGGCCGGACGATCTGCGCTCCACATCTTTTCGAGATTGTAGAAACTGCGCACCTCTGGCCGGAAGACGTGCACGATAACATCGCCTGCGTCGATCAAGACCCAATCGCAATGCGGCTGGCCTTCAATTCTGATTCCCGTGTGCCCGTGGCTTTTCAGCATTTCAACGAGTTGATCCGAGATCGCGCTCACATGGCGGTTGACACGGCCTGTTGTGATGACCATCGCATCCGCGAGCGTCGTTTTACCATCAAGATCGATCACGATTGTTTGTTCAGCTTTGGCGTCCTCAAGGGCTTCGAGGATGCTCGCTAGCATGTCGCTCCGGTGAGCTGGCTTGGCCGCAACGGCGGAGGGCTGGGACTTCAGTGTCGCAGCGCGCGAAATCTCTTGTGTCAGTGTCGTCACCTTCAAGGTTCTTTCCCAAGATTGGGGTAGATTGATCTTGCCTGATCCGGCCTCGATTTTCAACCTAATCCTGATCCCGTTGATGGTTTATGACCAATACGTAGCAAAGTGGAGGAGAGGTGTGAGCGGCGACCATGGAAGAAAACCCAGCTCGACTCACGTTGAAGGGCTAAGGTTAAGGCGCGGTTTTCAGGGACGCGATAGGCCGCGAGCGCCAAAGCGGCGGGTGAGCGCGCTGCCGCAAGGGTGGAGCCCGGGCGATCAAAAACGGCAATCGGCATCATGCTTGCGATGTCCCGCCAGCGGGCCCAGCGATGAAAGCCTGTCAGATTATCGGCCCCCATCAACCACACGAAGTGGATGCCCGGGCTTCTTGTCTTCAGCCATTTCAACGTATCGTAAGTATAGCGTGTGCCAATAGCGTCCTCGATCAGCGTCACATCAATCCGCGGGTGAGCCGCGATAGCCTCAGCCTGCGCTTTGCGTTCAGCTGAATTCGGCAACGACGAATTATCCTTCAACGGATTACCCGGTGTCACCAGCCACCAAATTCGATCCAACCCCAAGCGTTTCATCGCAATCAGACTGATCAACCGATGGGCGGCATGGGGCGGATTAAAGGAACCACCAAGCAAGCCGATGCGCATCCCCCTCGCATGGGGCGGGAGAGCAGGCACCGGAAGCGGACTGCGGGTTCGTTTCATACGGGATAGTTGCCGAAAACCATGGCGTGATCAATCCGTTCCAGTAAATTGTAAATCATAGAGACGGGCATAGACGCCACGATCGGCAAGCAAGGTCTTATGATCACCCTGTTCGACGATCCGACCCTGATCGAGAACATAGATCGAATTGGCTTTTGCCACCGTCGCCAATCGGTGGGCGATAATAAGGGTCGTCCTGCCTTTGATCAGCCGGGCAAGGGCCTCTTGAATGGCGGCATCGGATTCTGCATCAAGCGCAGATGTCGGCTCGTCGAGCAAAACAACCGGCGCGTTGCGAAGAAAGGCCCGCGCAATGGCCACGCGTTGCCGCTGCCCGCCGGAAAGTTTACCGCCAAATTCGCCGACGCGGGTTTGGTATCCGTCTGGCAAGTCCAGAATAAAGTCATGCGCGGCGGCTTGGCGGGCGGCTTCAACCATTTCTTCCTCAGTCGCATTGGCTCGACCGCGAAGAATATTTTCGGCGATAGTGCCTTCAAACAAAAACACGTCTTGGCCTACGAGCGATATGGAATCATAGAGGGAGGTCGCCGTGATATCCGTCAGATTATGGCCATCGATCATCACGCGCCCGGTTTGTGGCGACCAAAACCGCATCACAAGGTTAAAAATGCTCGATTTTCCGCTCCCTGAAAGTCCGACCAAGGCGGTTATCTCGCCCCCTTTGGCGATCAAATTGACGTCGTGGAGGACGGGAGAACCCGCGTCATATCCAAAGCTGACGGATTGAAGCTGGACGGTTCCATCGGTGACGTGAAGCGCTGGGGCGTCCGATCGCTCCGGCACCGACGGAGGTAGATCAACAAGCTCATACAACATTCGGACACCGACGGCGGATGCAGCCAGTGAAAGATGCAACCGCGCTAACCTGCGTGCGGGCTCGGTCATCATCAGGAGTGCTGTGATAAACGAGAAAAATTCGCCGGGTGTCGCGCCATATTGGATGACGCGCCAACCGCCATAAAAAATGACACTCGATACCGCAATGCCGCCCAGCGTATCGATCAAAGGAACCGTTACCGCCTGCACACCAACCATCCGGTTCGCGAGTTTTTCAACGGTACCAACGGAATGGGCCATCCGGTCTCGCATCGCGTCTTCGAGGCGGAACGCTTTGATGACCCGGATCCCGTGGATGGTTTCCTGAATGGTTGCAACCGTTGCGGCTACGGAGCGTACTTCGCTCCCAAACAATTTCCGGACCTGTCGTAAGAGGCGGGTCACCACCGTGAAAAGGACGGGTAATCCGATCAACGCTATACCGGTCAAAACAACATCTTGGGAGACCATGACAAACAATAAGCCCAAGATCGTCAGAAGGTCTCTCCCCATGGAGGTGGCGATCAGGTTGAGAGCTGAACTCGCAGCTTGTGCATTATAGGTGATGCGGGTGACGAGGTCGGATGATTGGTTTTTTTGGAAAAACGGCACGTCTTGGGCCAAAATCGCATCAAAAATCTTACGTTGAGTCGCGGCAACAATCGCATTACCGATACGCGCCAGAATGACTTCTTGCCCGTAGGAAGCCAAGCCTTTCAGAATATAAATGGCCGCGACACTGCCGCAGATGACGAACATCATCGTCGGATCTCGATCGATGAACACTTTATTGATCAAGTCGCGCATAATCCATGCGCTAAAGCCTGTGGCACCGGCGACAATGGCCATGAAAAAGATTGCCAAAGCATAGCGCGGAAGAAAGCCACGAATGTTCTCGGCAACCAAGCGCCTCAAGACGCTAAAATCACTTTTCAACGATGTTAAGGAGGGCTTATCCGACATTATGCACCACGTTTGTTCTGCTCCAACAAAGCCGTCCCATCTTATTTATTCGGCTGCGCAATTGGATGATCCTTTTGGCGGAATATAGACGATACTTCCGGGCCAACCGGTAGGTGCTATCTTAAATATGGTTCCGACCCTAATCGGAAGTGCCATTGACAGGCAGGCATTGGGAAATCGCGAGATGATTGGAACACCGCCGTCTAGAACCGCTGCAATTCCGCCGGTTGAGGCACATTTGGCAACCCGCTCGGGTGTTGGCCACCCCTGCGCGGTGATATCGACAATGTCCGGACGCGAGGCCAACCATAAAACGGGCGAGGCACCCACTTTGCTTTCGTCGGTGACAAAACAGGCCAGCCGCTCCTTTGAGTGCGCCTGCCAAAGTGCCTCAACGGCTTCGCTTAACGGGCGCGTATCGGCGAGATAGGATTCCATCGGCCGATCAATGCTTTCACCTGCGAACAGATAGGCCCAGTAGGCGATAAAAACAATCGTTGAGCCAAGCACACCGGTCCGTGCGTTGGATTTTGTGATCAGACCGTTGGTTTTGGAACCGGCTGGAAAAAGCAACGCTAAGCCAACGGCGGTTGACGGAGCAAGCGGCAACAACCAAAGCGCTTTGATAAATTGTCCGGTTAAAAGGGACGCCACAATTACAGCGACAAGCGGCGAAAAAAATAAAACCTTCGCAACCGTCTGGTTGAGTTCTGACGATGCCTCTCTGTCAGAGGAACCTTGGCGTTGTCGGCGCGTTATCCGCACCATCGCCAATGGGACAACAAAAATCGCCACTCCGCCCCAGATCAGGCCCCAGATGCTCCAAAGCAGTGAGCCGAATCCATTGATGGGGGCTGAATCAACCGCCCGGACCACACTGCTCCAATCGTGATCCTTGAGCCAGAGCAGATGGGGTAGAAAAATAAGCGTAGCGATTAAAATAGAAAAATATGCGGCTTTATTCGTCCAAATGCCTCGAAATCTCTCAACTATCAGGCTTAGAACCAGAAGCGGAAAAACAGCAAAGACGATTTCATATTTGGTCAGAATTCCGAGACCCACGGCAAGGCCAAGGGCAATGGCGTCGACGAGGCGCCCCTTTTCTAAAAGCCGAAGACCGAACAACAGCGTTGCGGCATAAAATGGCAGGAGTACCGTATTGTGGTTCATCTGGACGGCGTAAAAGGTAGCAACCGGCGAGATTAAAAAAAGCGCTGCCGCAAAAGCAGCCGTCGAACGTGACGCCCGGTCCCGAACAATCCGCCAAACCAGAAACCCTGTCAAAAAGCTCAATAATTGGCTCGCCGAGAGCACACCGAGGATCGACCAGCGCCCGGGAAACAAGACGGTATCAATGACCCACGACGTCAAAGGTGGATGCTTGGTGTATCCGAGCGCAAAACTGCGGGCCCAATAGGCCGCCTCCAGCGTATCGGTGTGCAGATTGCCAAAGGTTAGTCCGGGAACAACCGCCCAAAGCAACGCGCCCGCCAGCATGAGTGGCCAAAGATCGACGACGAAATCGATGTTTAATCTGGCCGTAGGCTCCGTTTGCATCAGGCGGATGCCTCTGCCATCAACCGGTCAGAACTGGCTTCGATGTGATCCTGCAGGCGTTGAAAAAACACGTTTCGGTCAAGACCGGGTGCAATGGCGGGCATAATATCGACCACAATCGTTCCCGGTTTCATTTTCAGCGACTGGCGAGGCCAGAACATACCGGAATTTAATCCAATTGGCAGGCAAGGCACACCAAGCCCTTCGTAGAGTTTGGCGATGCCGTATTTATAGGCTGGTGGTGCACCGGGTGCTCGCCTGGTGCCCTCCGGAAAAACCAAAATTTGGCGACCACCATCGGCTTGAATTTCTTGATGAGCGGCGCGGGTCAGTTTGATCAAAGCGCGTGCCCCGTCTTTCCGGTTGATGGGCACGTTTCGCATTTTATAGATAAACCAACCGAACACCGGTATGAATGCCAACTCACGCTTCATAATGAAGCAGGGATCGTCAAAGATCCCGAGCAGCATAAATGTTTCCCAAAGCGACTGGTGCTTGATCGCCACCAAAAGCGGGCCCGGTGGAATATGTTCGCGGCCCCGGTACTCAACATGGATACCGCCAACTGTGCGTGACAGCCAAACGAAAAATAGACCCCAGTTCTGTGCAAGACCCATCGCGAAGCGGCGGGGCAGGACAAGAACAACCAAGCCAACGGTCATAAAAACGATGAGGCTGAGATAAAACGCAACCATCATCAAAACGGCTCGTGGCGACATGCTTAACCTTCATGATCTCGACGGGGTGAGCAGCGCTTGGGCTACATCGGACAACAACCGTTTAAGGCAGTTCGATGCTTTTCGCAAAATCCAACCCATTGCTTTTGTGCGTCTTGTGATCGGTAACGTGGCTAATGTCGCGCGGAACGGTTACGCTAATCGGCCGATTGTTCGGTGAACGGTTATTTTAGACGCTAGGCCTGCCACCAGGCCGACAAGCAAAATCACGAGCAGCGTTGCAAAAAGCATTTCGCCACCCGGTAGTGCCAATCCGTCTGAACCGTTGCCATCCAATAGACCCAGTGAGCTTGAACCAAAAATTCGGAACGTGACCAGCAGCAAGAGAGCGGCAAGACCTCCTGTTCCGCCGCCCGTGATCCCCAACATCACAAAATGGCGTTGGAATTGAGATGCGATGTAGCGATCATCCGCCCCTATAAAATGTAAGACTTCAATAATTTCGCGATTGCCAGCCATCGCGCCGCGCGTGGCAAAAACAATTGCCAGTCCCGTTGCCGAGAGAACCAGAGCGAGAGCCGATAGCGCCGCGATTAAAAACAGATCCGAAATGCGGCCGAGCCGTTTCGTCCAGTTCCGGTGGTCGTCGAGGCCCGCGCCGGGGGCAACGTCCGAGACCGCCTTTCCAAGCACCGCTAAATCGGGCGGTCTTTGTGCATCGATCTGGACAGCGATCAGTCGCGGAATTGGAAGGCTTTCGATGGTTGATGCGGAGCCTAACCAAGGTTCCAGTAATTTTGCAGATTCGTCGCGCGAAAACACCCTAACCGATGTAACCCCGGAAGTGCCGCGCAAAATATCGGTTGCGCGAACAAGATCGGCTTCAATCTGACGGCCGGCTTGTGGTTTGAGTTGAACGGTTACTTCAGAAGCCATCAACACCTGCCAACGCGAGGTGGTACTCGCGGCAAACTGGGCCGCGCCTGCGGTTATGGCCGCTAAAAACGTCATAATGGCGATCACCGCGATTAATGCACGGTCGGTAACGGGGTCCGCAGCAACCATCGGATCCCGCCGGAACAACGGCAGGGACTTAAAAAATCCTGAAAAGTGTGCCTTTCTGCTTCTGATCGGGTCAGTCATGCGCATGCTCGATATGCAATCGCCGATCGGCCAAAACGAGCCGCCTTGCGCCATCAATCTGATCCATGAGGGATAAATCATGGGTTGCTATCAGGATCGCTGTGCCGGAACGGTTCATTTCCACAAAAAGCCGCAACAGTCGGCGGGCGAGGGAGGGGTCGACATTTCCGGTAGGCTCGTCCGCAAGGAGTAATTCAGGTTGTGCGACCAGGGCCCGCGCGATGGAAGCGCGCTGTTTTTCTCCGCCCGAGAGAACAGCGGGCGTCACATGCATTAAATCGCCTAACCCAACCCAGTTTAAAAGTTCGGTCACTTCAGCGCGATAGGTGATCTCTTCCCGCCCTTGGACTTTGAGCGGAAGGGCAACATTTTCAAAGGTGGTGAGATGGTCGAGTAGTCTAAAATCTTGAAAAACGATGCCCATCCTGCGACGCAGCGACGTCAGTCGCTCGTTGTTGAGGTTTGACGTATCCTGGCCAAAAAGCGCAATCATGCCGCGGGTAGGTTTTAAAGCCTGCATAATAAGCCGTAAAAGCGTCGTTTTTCCCGTGCCCGAAGCGCCCGTTAGAAACTGGAACGACTGTGGCTCAATCGAAAAGCTGACATCGGCTAGAGTTTCCGCCCCCACGCCATAACGAAGCCCAACATTTTCAAAGCGGACGAGGTCGCCCACCGCTCGATTGGGTGCGATCTGAAATGAATTTTCAGTCTTCTTTAATGTCATAGGTTTATCACTACTTCCAACGTCAAAAGTGATCCCGAGATCCGAACCCTTTCACAAGAGCATATCTGATTCGCCATGCTGATCGTTTGCCCAAATTGCTCCCGTTCTTATTTGGTCCGCGCAGCCCAGGTTCAGCACGCTGAACGGTTGGTGCGGTGTAGTATGTGTAAGACGGCTTGGCGGATCGAGACACACCCTCAACAGGGCGCGGAATCGTTTCACGGCGTGTCTGAGCCCTTGTCACAGGATGATTTCGCCGCATCGCCTCCGTTAACTCCCGAGTTCAAAACTCGGCCTGAGCCCAAGCTTCGCCAGAAGCGGTCGATCAGCCGGTTCGTGGCGATGGGAGCCGCGACGGTCGCTTTAGCAAGTTTCACATTTTGGGTTGGAAATAGTAAACTCGACGGAATTGTTGCGCGAGCACTTGGCTGGATTGACGCTGTGCTTCCATCGAGCGGCGTGTCCGAATTGTCTTTTTCCAACCTTAAAACCACCATCCTTTCCGAGAATGGCGAGACAGCCTTGATGGTGGAGGGCGAGATCCTGTCTGATTCGACCCAAGAAAAAACGTTGCCCCAAATTGAATGTACTATGCGGGACGGGACAGAAAGCGTCATTTTTCAGTGGATGGTATCTGCCCAAGTCGCAACAATTGTCAAAGGGGAGCCTGTTCCTTTCAAGGCAAGACTTGCCTCTCCGCCCCGAGACGGTAAAGACATAATGATCCGCTTTTCCGGCGCCTAAGTGCAAGGCGGCGCAAAGCCCCTTATTCTCCGGCCGAACGGGTTTGTATGATGCCTCAAAAAAGACGACTTCGCGTTCTGATCGACGAAGAGAAGATCGCACACCGCAATTCCGAGATTGCCGTCGAGATTGCCAAGCTCGAACCCAAGAATCTTTTGATCGTCGCCATCCTCAAAGGCAGCTTCATGTTTGCTGCCGATTTGATGCGCGCGCTTCACCATGCGGGTTTGATGCCTCAAGTCGAATTCATGCATCTGTCGAGCTACCGCGACGCAACGGTTTCATCCGGTCAGGTTGTCATTTTAAAAGACGTCGAAAGCGATGTTCGGGATCGCGATGTGATCCTGATCGACGATATTCTTGAGTCGGGCCGAACCATTGCGTTTGCAAAAGACCTGCTCGCCGCACGCGGGGCGAGGGTTTTGACGTGCTGCTTGTTGGAAAAGCCCGGCAAGCGCGCCGTTTCGATTCAGGCCGATTTTGTCGGATTTACCTGCCCTGATTTGTTTGTGGTAGGCTACGGCATGGATGTCGCCCACTCTTATCGGCAATTGCCCTATATTGGTGTCGTGGAAATCGACAACGAATAAGTTTATTCTGACACCAGCCATTGGTCGAGAAAACCATCAAGCCATTGCTTGACAGCATAATCGTAAGCATACCAACCGGCGCGATGCTGATACGGTTCTTGAGCACCTTTATGATGCATCTTTTCAAAAGCTCGGACCGTCCAGCGGCAAATCATGGCGTATGTTACTTCCGGATGGAATTGAAACCCGAAGCCGCTTTTACCCAATTTGAAGGCTTGATTGGGGAAGGTTGAACCTTCGGCGAGTAATTCCGCCTGTTTGGGCAAGTCAAATCCTTCGCGGTGCCAGTGATAGACATGGCTTGGCCAATCCGCTCCCCATTGTTGGGATAGCACAGACCCAATTTTGGTGGGTTTTAGGGGATAATATCCAATTTCGGTTTCCTCATCCGAATGCTTGTAAACTCTTGCGCCCATGACGCGACAAAGCATTTGAGCACCCAGGCAAAGACCCAGATAAGGCGTATCGGTCTTGGTGAAGGTTTCGATGCAGCGCAGTTCTTCGGTAATCCAGGCATCCGTATCATTGGCGCTCATCGGACCGCCAAACACCACCAAGCCGGAATGATCGGCAACGGAGTTCGGCAAAGTGTCGCCAAGTGGCGGGCGCCGGATATCGAGTGAATATCCCCTTTGCCGCAGCGCATGGCCCACGCGTCCCGGGGACGATTGCTCTTGATGCAAGACAATGAGAACGGGCTTTTTCACGGACGACGCACAGACCAAAAATCAGAAGAAAGCCATTGTTGTCACGTAAGGCTACGTTCGTCGAGCCCTATCACACCGGGTTTACGCTAACCGCGTCCGTAAACGTCCTCGATCCGCACAATATCGTCTTCGCCGGTGTAGCTGCCAACTTGAACCTCGATGATTTCGAGCGGAACCTTGCCAGGGTTTGCCAAGCGGTGGATCTCGCCAACGGAGATATAGGTGCTTTCGTTTTCATGCAGTTCGGTTACCTTATCGCCGATCGTCACCTCAGCGGTACCTGATACCACAACCCAGTGCTCTGAACGATGGTGATGCTTTTGTAACGAAAGCCGTCCACCCGGCTTTACCGTAATCCGCTTCACTTGAAACCGGCTTCCAAGATCGATCCGCTGGTAGGCACCCCACGGACGGTACATTTTAAGATGTTCACTGGCCTCACGAACGCCTTTCGCCTTCATCTCTTCGACCAAGGTTTTCACTTTACCCGAAGCGGAACGACTGGTGACCAAAACGGCATCACGCGTTGTCACCACGACAACATCATCGAGACCTGCGACCGTGGTCAACACATCCTCCGAGTGCACGAGACTACCGCGCGTATCCATAAGGGTTACGTTACCGCTGATACTGTTATTATGGATATCGCGTTCGGCAACGTCCCACAGGGCATCCCACGTGCCAATATCGGACCAGTCAAACGCAGCCTTAACCACGGCTGCCAACTTCGTTTGTTGCATGACCGCGTAATCGATGGAAATCTTCGGCGATTTGGAAAACGCTGCCTCTCCAAGACGCAGGGCTCCCAAATCTAAAGTGTGTTCGGCAAGTGCCGCTGCTGCAGCATGGCCAATTTCGGGCGCAAAGGCCTCGATCTCGGCGAGCATCGTATCGGGCCGGAACATGAAATTTCCGGAATTCCACAAACAACCCTCGGCGATGAGTTCAGCTGCTTTGGTCGCGTCGGGCTTCTCCAAAAACATAGCAACGGCTTTGGCTTCACCCTCTACCGGCTTACCGGGCCTAATATACCCGTAAGCCGTTGACGGATGCGTAGGCGTAATACCAAACGTTACGATGCGGCCGGCTTCTGCCGCCGCAACCGCCGACCTTACGCTTCCTACAAAACCGGCAATATTGCCGACGACGTGATCGGCAGCCAAGACGAGCCCGAGCGTTCCTGCCCGATAATGATTCAGGTAGTGGGCCGATGCGGCAATGGCTGCTGCCGAGTCGCGCGGCATGGGTTCCATCATAATATCAATCGAAATGCCGATAGCCGCCGCCTGCTCTTCGGCAAGAAAGCGAAATTTTTCGTTGGTTACGACGAGGGGTTTGCCAAAGAGCGTTGGGTCAGCAACCCGCATTAACGTTCCTTGAAACGTCGAGAGCGCGCCCAAGAGAGGCACAAATTGTTTCGGAAAACTATCACGCGAAACAGGCCATAGTCGGGTGCCGGAGCCGCCGCAAAGGATGATTGGAACAATGGTCATGGCTTAACGGGGCTCCAGCGTCGCACAAAAAACGAGGTTTGCGCCCTAAGACGCCAACCCACTTCATAGTAAAGCTAACGGCTGAAACTTAATAAAATCTCATCGAAATGAATGTGGACGATAAAATTATAATAAAAATCCCCGCGCCGGAACGCGGGGATAAGGTTAAGCAGGGAGAAATGGCTTCAACGCCGCTTGTTTTGTCGATTTGCAATCAAATCATCGACAACGGCCGGATCAGACAGCGTTGATGTATCGCCAAGACTGCCGAAATCATCCTCCGCAATTTTGCGTAAGATCCGGCGCATGATTTTGCCCGATCGCGTTTTAGGCAGGCCAGGCGCGAATTGAACTAAATCCGGTGACGCGATGGGTCCGATCTCTTTGCGCACCCAACCGACAAGCTCTTTGCGGAGTTGATCGGTGGGTTCTGTTCCCGTCATCAAAGTCACATAGGCGTAAATGCCCTGTCCCTTAATATCGTGTGGGTAACCCACAACAGCTGCTTCGGAGACGTTTTCATGCGACACCAGTGCGCTTTCAACTTCCGCCGTTCCCATTCGATGACCCGAGACGTTGATCACATCATCGACGCGGCCTGTGATCCAATAATAGCCGTCCGCGTCACGGCGACAGCCGTCACCCGTGAAATATTTATTCGGATAGGTTGCAAAATAGGTTTCCATAAAGCGCTTATGGTCGCCATAGACGGTGCGCATCTGGCCGGGCCAGCTGTCGGAAATCACGAGATTACCCTCGCAAGGACCTTCCAGAACGGTGCCATTCGCATCGACGATTTCGGGCTGGACGCCAAAGAAAGGCCGCGTTGCCGAGCCCGGTTTAAGAGCGGTTGCACCGGGGAGTGGCGTAATAAGAATGCCACCCGTCTCTGTCTGCCACCAGGTATCAACAATCGGACAACGGTGATCGCCGACCACGCGATGGTACCATTCCCACGCTTCCGGATTGATCGGCTCGCCGACCGAGCCCAAAAGGCGGAGCGAGGCACGTGAGGTTCTTTTCACGGGTTCCTCACCGGCCCCCATCAAGGAGCGGATTGCAGTAGGTGCCGTATAGAAAATATTGACCTTATGCTTATCAACGACATCCCAGAAACGCGAAATCGTCGGATAGGTCGGAATGCCTTCAAACATCAAAGTGGTCGCGCCATTCGCAAGCGGACCATAGACGATATAGGAGTGGCCGGTTACCCAACCGACATCCGCCGTGCACCAATAAATATCGCCCTCATGGTAATCAAACACATATTGGTGCGTCATTGAGGCGTAAACGAGGTAGCCACCCGTAGTATGCACGACGCCTTTTGGCGCTCCCGTCGAACCAGAAGTATACAGGATAAACAGCGGCGCTTCGGCCTCCATTTCCTCTGGCTTGCATTGCGGCTCCGCATTCTTGGCTTCGACGTCGTAATAATAGTCGCGGCCATCTTGCATATGAACATTACCGCCGGTGCGGCGTATGACAATCTGCGATGTCACAACACCGGGAATACGCTTAAGGGCCTCGTCCATATTGGCTTTAAGCGGAACCTTCTTGCCGCCGCGAAGGCCTTCATCGGCTGTCACCACGACATGGGATTGGCAACCGTCAATACGGCCCGCCAAAGCATCGGGAGAAAAGCCGCCAAAAACAATCGAATGTACCGCACCGATGCGTGCACAGGCGAGCATCGCGAAGGCCGCTTCCGGAATCATCGGCATATAGAGTGTAACCGCGTCGCCCTTTTTAACGCCGTGGTGTTTCAGCACATTGGCGAACCGGCATACTTCATCATGGAGTTCTTGGTATGTGATGTGTTTGCTTTCGGACGGATCATCCCCTTCCCAGATAATCGCGGTCTGGTTAGCGCGGTGCGGCAAATGCCGATCAATGCAGTTCATCGAGACATTGGTCGTGCCATCGCCAAACCATTCGATGTGGACGTTGGCGGGGGCATAAGAGGTATTTTTAACGGTCGAATAGGGCTTATACCAATCAATCCGCTTGCCGTGTTCACCCCAAAACGCCTCAGGATCAGCCGTTGAAGCGTTATACATGGCTTGATATTTAGTGTTATCAACAAAGGCGCGACCCGCCCACTCGGCGGTTACGGGATAAAGTTTATCGGACATCGCTCATTCCCCCTTGGACCGTTAGCACCATCATGTGCCTTCATCGGTCAAATACTTTCGAGAAGATCATGCCACGTTGGCGACCTCCCCACATCATTCTTTATTATTCGGTACGATGGGGTCCCGACAAGGGCAAAGCAGGTCACACTTTGGTAGCTTCGACCTTGGTTGGGTATTTCTCGACAAGGGTTTTAAACACCGACCAACTAACGAGAAATAGCGGCTGTCGTGATGGTCGAGTTTAAAAAGGCTGTAACTTTATTGTCCCAAAGAGACTGCCCTTGGCTCAATAAAAAATGACCGTCTGATCCGGAAAGGGGCGCCGTCTCAACAAATTCACCGGTTCCGCCGGCTGCAGAAAAGGCTTCGTGCCAGAAGCGGGGCGCGATTGGCCCCCAAAAATGGTCATTTTCGGCATAGAGCCAAAGATTGGGAACACGCGTTGTTCGCCCGAAAACAGCAAATTGCGAAGCCAGGTCACGCGCAAAGCAGCTATTTCCGGGTAAAATTTTAGCATTGCCACCGTCTCCTCCGGCAAAATTGAGGTAACCGATAACGCCGGCGCGATTGCGCGCCGCAAATGCAACAGTGCCCAATCCACCGACTGAATTTCCTTCAAGAAGAATATGCCGCGTATCCGCCCACCGTTGCAGTTCGATCCATTCCAAGACGCGTTCAATGGTATCGGCCACCGTCTTCGCCACCGCATCATAATTCGGAACACCAACACAGTACCCTTGTTGATTGATCGAAATATTGACCTCCTCAAGATCGGGGCCCCCCAATTCGCCGTATCCAATGCGAATGGGAGCAACAACGGCAAAGCCCTTTTTTATCCAGTAGCGAACATGGTCCAACGGAACCGGATTTTCCAAGGCCAAGCGTTGCTCTCGGGTCCCCCTGCCATGTGAATAAAGGACGATTGGAAAGGGACCTTTGCCCTCCGGTCGGTAGCTGAGCACGCCGATCTGCTGCGTCGTGCCCCGAACGGTGACCGTCACGCGGGAATACCCGTTAACGGTGTCAGTGTTTGCTCGAGCATTTTGGACAAAATCAACAGAACCGATTGAAATCGCCAATAGGGCTTGGAACCACACAACACGAAACCCACACCACATGGACAAATCCGCCCGTCGCTCAGTCTCGTCGGACCGGTTGGTCGGACGAGACTGAGGACGGAGCCACGCAGGAAAGCTTTAGAGATTAAATTGCGCTGCACGGCGCTTGGTGCGCTTTTGTCGATGACGATCCAGGTCAGACGCCGCCCAACGCGCAGACCACCTTCCATTCCTCGTCCGTCACCGGTTGAACGGATAGACGCATGGAGGTCACCAGCGACATTTTTGCGAGGCGTGGGTCAGCTTTGACATGGGCAAGGGTAACAGGTCGCAAAAGCGGCTTTACTGCTTTGATATCCACCACGACCCAAGGTTCACCCGGCTCGGCGGTAGGGTCCGGATAGGCTTCTTTTATTACCTCGACGATGCCGACGATCTCTTTTCCTTCGTTGGAATGGTAGAAAAAGCCCGTATCGCCCTTTTTCATCGCCATCAAATTCAGCTTGGCGGAATGGTTTCTGACGCCATTCCAGAAAGTGCCCTCCGCACCCGCATCAAGCTGCATCTCCCACGACCATTTGAACGGTTCCGATTTATAAAGCCAATGCGCCACGTCTTTATTCCCCTTTTACTGGTCGGGCCATTAAAGCCTCAACCGCGCCATCGACCGTCAGCGCACCACGCAAAATGGCCGAAACGGCTTCGGCAATCGGCATGTCGATGCCGCGCGCCCCAGCCATTTCGCTAAGAATACGTGCTGTATGCACGCCTTCCGCCAATCGACCGCCGCCGGATTGCAATACGCTCAATCCCCGCCCGAGATCATAACCAAAAGCGAAATTACGTGATTTGAGCGAACCGGCGGTTAGAACGAGATCGCCAAGACCGGATAGTCCCATGAGCGTTTCAGGCTTGGCTCGGTAACTGTCGGCCAGACGCCTGAGCTCGGCAAAGCCACGCGCCACAATCGCGGCGCGGGCGCTTTCGCCCAACCCTCGCCCTTCGACAATACCAGCGGCGATGGCCAATACATTTTTTGCCGCTCCACCGATCTCTACACCACGGATATCGGTTGAATGGTAAATCCTAAAACTCGATGAACTCATTGCATTGGCCAACGCGGCGGCAATGTCGCCAAGCGGGGCTGCAAGGACGACGGCGGTCGGCAGACCGCGCGCCACATCATCGGCAAAACTAGGGCCCGACAGAACAGCAGGCATTGCACCGATCAGTGTATCGGTGATGATTTCGCTCATAAACTCGCCGGACTGAACGTCGATACCCTTGGCACAAACCACAATCGGCAATCCCCGCTTCGTAACCAGAGAAAGCGCTTCGGTCACCCCGCGCAAGGATTGGGCTGGAACGGCCAGCAGCAAAGCGCGACCATGAGCTGAAGCCTCTTTTAACGACGGAGTTATCCGGATGGCATCGGGTATCGTGATCCCGGGCAGACGACGCTTGTTTTCGCGCGTCGCCTGCATCTCTTGCGCCTGATCACTGTCGCGGCTCCAGAGCATCACGTCGCGACCCGCACGTGCAACCGCCAGCGCCAAGGCAGTTCCCCATGCGCCGGAGCCGATCACGGAGATGCGTTCAAACATCGGCTAATGCCTTTGCTTCCAAAGGCCAGCGTGCACGCGGTGGCGTGTCGAGCCCGTCGATCAGCCCCAGCCTCAATCGCTCGATGCCCGCCCAAGCGATCATCGCGCCATTGTCGGTGCAAAGGGCGATGGGTGGTGCGACGAGTGCCAGACCATTTTGGCTGGCCAGACGTTGCAATGCACCACGCATCGCGAGATTAGCGGCAACCCCACCGGCAATTACAATGGCTGTCGGTTCTGAGAAATCCGCCCGTACCACCCGAAGCGCCATTTTCATCCGATCCGCTACCACATCGACGACGGCGGCTTGAAACGAGGCGCAGAGATTATGGATGTCGGTGCCGGTCAAAGGCGCGATTTTTTCGGCCTCAATCCGGACAGCGGTTTTTAAGCCTGACAGGGAAAAATTGGGATCTTGGCGGCCCTGCATCGGACGGGGAAAGGCGAATTGCTCGGGATTTCCCAATAAAGCCCGCTTCTCTACTTCGGGACCACCCGGATAGGGCAGACCCAACATTTTGGCGACCTTATCAAACGCCTCGCCAATGGCATCATCAATCGTCGTTCCAATACGAACATAGTCGCCAACGCCGCGGACAAAGAGGATCTGGGAATGACCGCCGGAGGCAAGCAAAAGGACAAAGGGGAAGGCGATGCCATCGGTCAAGCGCGGCGATAGCGCGTGGGCTTCGAGATGGTTGACTGCTAAAAACGGCTTTTTCATCACAAGCGCCAACGCTTTGCCCGTTGTCAGGCCGACCATCACGCCGCCAATCAGTCCCGGACCTGCGGCGGCGGCAATCCCGTCCATATCGCTTAACTTCAGACCCGCCGTCGTAAGCGCTTGGCGCACCAAAATATCGACAACCTCGATGTGAGCGCGCGCGGCTATTTCGGGTACGACGCCGCCATAGGCCTGATGAGCCTTGATTTGGCTTAAAATTTCATTGGACAGAATGCGGCCTTCGCCCTCTTGGTTGCATTCAACAACCGAAACGGCGGTTTCATCGCACGTTGTTTCAATACCGAGAACGCGCATTGCGCCCCTACTCCTAAAAACCCGATCCCTCTTTCGCCCAACCCGGCGAGACTTTATAGCTGAGAATGTGCCGATGGCGAACTCCGCCCGACATGGCATGACAGCAGGACCAAGAGCAAGGTTGAATGAACATGGCCGCTAGTGGCATCAAGATTGGAACTCGCGGCAGTCCTCTGGCTTTATGGCAAGCCAATGAGGTCGCGTCGCGCCTGCGTGTCGCTCTGAAACTGCCCGAGGATGCCGTTGAACTCGTCATCATCCGAACCTCCGGCGATATGAGCCAAGCCGGAGGGCAAGCGCTTGTGGGTGGCAAAGGCGCTTTTACCAAGGAAATTGACGAGGCGATGTTGGCGGGCGAGATCGATTGTGCCGTTCATTCCGCGAAAGACATGCCGACCGCTTTTCCCGAAGGGATCGACATTATCGGCTATCTTCCCCGCGAAGATGTGCGCGATTGTTTGATATCGGCAAAATATACGTCGATTGAAGTGCTGCCGCAGGGGGCCATTGTCGGCACTGCGAGTTTGCGTCGGGCAGCGCTCGTCAAACGGTTACGACCCGATGTGACAACACAGGTCTTGCGCGGCAATGTCGATACGCGGATCAGGAAATCTGCCGAGGGCGAAGTGGATGCGACCCTTTTGGCGCTTGCTGGCTTGAAGCGTTTGGGCATTGCGGATAAAGCGCAGGCCATTTTACCGCTTGATCTTTTTCCGCCCGCGATTGGCCAAGGCGCAATTGGCGTTACCGCACGCTCAGGGGATAAGCAGGCCGCATCCGCCTTCGCCAAAATCGCAGACCCCATAACGGGCTATGCCCTTGCAACTGAGCGCGCTTTTCTTCGTTTGTTGGATGGCTCTTGCCGGACACCGATTGCCGGACATGCAACGATAGAGGGCGGGACGCTGCGTTTTTTCGGTCTCTATTTGAGCCATGACGGGCAGCAGAGCTTTACCGCACATGGAACCGGACCCGTTGAAGCGGCGGTTGCGATTGGCGAAGCAGCGGCGCGGGATATTTTAGCGGTATTACCATCTGATATCCGCGCGCAGAACGTATGAAAATTCTACTAACCCGGCCGGAAAGGGACGCACGTGGAACAGCAGCCCGGCTCGTTATGCTTGGGCACGCCGCTGTCATCGCGCCGGTTACCGAAATAAAGCCGACGGGCAATCGGATCCCGGTGGCAAAATGGACGGCTTTATTGGCAACCAGTGCCAATGCGTTTCGGACCTTAGATCCGAATGATCGGGTGCTCCTTGAAACGATACCTTTACATTGCGTCGGAGAAAAAACTGCCAAAATCGCTCGCGAGAATGGCTTCGAGACGGTTTTTGTAGGCGGCGGTTCGGGTGAAAAATTGATGGAGGAGATCAAGGCGACCTATGCTCGCAGTAGCGGTCTACTCTATTTGACAGGTAGCCCTCGTAAACCAGGGGTCGAGAACGGGCTTCTCGAAGCAGGGTTTAATCTGACTAGTGTCGAACTGTATCGCGCCGAACCGGTTCAAGATTGGCCCGGTCCTTTTCACCAGGAGATGATGGATGCGGAAGTGGCTCTGCATTTTTCCCGCGCGTCCGTCGAAACGCTGCTTGGATTGACGAAGCGTGCCAGATTAATGCCAGAATTGAGCCGGAAACGGCATCTTTGCCTGTCGGATGATGTTTCCGAGCCCCTTAAAGCGTTTGGATTTGCGCGGGTAGAAAGCGCAAGCCGGGCATCGGAAGAAGAAATGATCGGAATGGTGTGACGGACCGCATCGCGCTATGTTTCAAATCAAGGAAACGTAAACCTTAACCTGTGATGCTGACGTCAGAATAGTTAAACGTCGAAACGTGGCGAGAGGCTCATAGCGAATGTCGGATGAACCATCAGCAAACGAGAGCTTAACCGTTGCAAAGGTGCGTCGAACCCGCCCCGCGCCGCCGGTGCTGGACCTTTCGGCGGAAGAAGTGAAGGTTGAGAAACCGCCTGAGCCCGGTGCCTCCGCGCCAAATGAGGAAAAGCCCATCAAAGCGGCAGTGCCGCCCTTTGATTTCAAACTATGGGGCGCTGTTTCCGCCAGTGGTATTCTGGGCGGATTGATCGTTGCGCTCGGAATGGCTTTCCTAGGTCTGTCGGATGGCACAAGCCCGCGTCTTTCCACGCTCGAAAACACGCTGCAAACGCTCGTGCCGAAATCAGCGATTGCGCCTGTCGATCAAAGAATGGCTAAAACGGAACAGAGTGTTGCCGAATTGCGCCGCATGCTTGAACAGTCCACGAAAAATCTGACCGATGTATCGTCGTTCGAAAAACGCCTTAAAACTTTAGAGCAAGACTTCGCTAAGGCAGCCCAGCAACCGGCGATTATTTCAGGCCCATCGGGAAGCGCCGTTGCTCGGCTAACAGTTGCGGTGCTTCTTCGCGATCGGGTACAAGGGGGTGTGCCGTTCATCGATGAATTCGATGCGTTGGTAGGGCTTGGCGAGCCGCTTTACGGTCAAGATCGCTTAAAGGCTTTCGCGCTTGCGGGTGTTCCTTCCTATGATGCGTTGCGGAGCGATTTGGCCCATGCCGCGCAATGGGGAAAAACAATCGAACCACCGCCAAAAAGCTCCTCTTCTGGACTGGGTGACGCGATGATGAAAGGCCTTTCACGCTTGGTCACCGTCACGCCTGCCGATTCTCACGGAACGGCCCCCGCTCTCAACCTCCGCGCGATTGACGATGCCTTAGGTATGGGCGATGCGGCAAAGGCGGTCGAGTTTTGGCAGTCCTTGCCGGAAGGACAACGCACCGCGCTTAAGCCTTGGATCGAAAAGGTCGAGGCACGGCTTATGGCCGAGCAAGCGGCGGATGATGTCGTGCGGGCGGCCTTAGCGGGGCTTAAGGAAAAGGGTCAAACGCCATGATCAAGCTTGTGTTGTTGGTGGTTGCCCTTACCGCTATCGCCCTTGGGCTTACTTTTGTGGCTGAACTCGAGGGTGGCGTTGTTGTCACCCTGATGGGAACAAAATTTGAAACCTCAATCGCTGTTGCCTTTGTGGCGATTATCCTGTTTGCGATTATCTTTTCACTCATTTGGGCGGTTCTCCGGTTCGTTTTTAGGCTACCGAGCCTCATATCCATCGGGTGGAGCGCGAGGCGGCGGCATAAGGGACATCTCGCGGTTTCGCGCGGGATGATCGCGGTCGGTGCGGGTGATCAGAAAACAGCACGGCGCAGCGCCAGCGAGGCGCAACGTTTTTTGGGTAAAGAGCCGCTGGCTTTGTTGCTCTCCGCGCAAGCCGCCCAAATGGAAGGCGATGCGAACGCCGCCTCCCGTGCGTTTCGCGACATGCTCGATAGCTCCGATACAAAATTGTTGGGGCTTCGGGGCCTGTTCATGGAAGCTCAACGGGCAGGCCATTCCATGGATGCGTTCCGCTATGCGGAGGAAACGGCAACCGTTGCTCCGGCAACGGCTTGGGCGGCAGAAGCGCTTATGGAACATCACGCCAAAGCGGGCGATTGGCACAAGGCGTTGTCAACCCTTGAGAGAAGCAATTCCGCTTTCGAGCGGGCAGAACGCAAACGATTGCGGGCTGTTTTGTTGACGGGCGCGGCGTTAGCCTATGGCGATGGCTCGCCGGAAGAGACGATGGAAGCCGCACGCGAGGCCTCCAAGCTCGCACCCGAACTTGTGCCCGCTCAGGTGATCTATGCGCGGGCTTTGTCTCGCCAAATTGATTATCGCAAAGCATCCCGAATCTTGGAAGCGGCGTGGCGGCTCTCCCCCCATCCGGAAATTGGTGAGGCCTATCTTGCGGTGAGGCCGGGGGATGCGGGACGGGAAAAGCTTGCCCGCGCCAAAAAACTGTTCTCGATCCATTCAGTTCATCCTGAAAGCCGGTTCTTGCTGGGGCAAGCACTGATCGCGACCCGTGATTTTGAAGCGGCCCGAAAAATACTGTCCCCGCTCATCGAGGATACGCCAACCGTTCGCGTATGCCTTTTGATGGCTGAACTCGCAGAACTGGAGGGTGACGGCTCCGGTCATGTTCGCGAGTGGCTCGCCCGCGCCTCGCACGCACCGCGCGACGCGAGTTGGGTTGCGGATGGTGTCATGACGGATGTTTGGAAACCGCTGTCCCCGCTTACCGGAAAAATTGATGCCTTCGTCTGGCTCAAACCCGACGAAACCCTTGCCGATCGGCGCGTTTCGCAAGTGCTGGATGGTGCGCTTAGATATTTGTCAGCGGGGGGTACCCAAACAATGGTCAAGACCGTCAGCCAACCGGTTCTTTCCGGCTTAAAAAAGACGCTCTCTGCCTCCGCTTTTCTAGCGTCCCAATCCCCTGCGCCAGCGGTTAATACGACTGTTCGGAAGAAAAACGTCGACGTTGTCTTCCCCCTCGCCCATTCACCGGATGACCCGGGACCAGACGGAGCACTCTGATTTATCGGATGGGTTGGGTGTAAAGCCTGCCAAATTGCGGCAGCGGGTCATCGAGGCCTGCAAGGCGGATCAGGTGCCACAATATGGCGTGGTTACTGGAGGTAACGGGCTTGCCGATTTCCTTCTCCAGATCAGCGATGAAGCTGACGGCCCGAATGCTGGTGCAGGAGATGAACACACCCTCGACCTGATCGTCCGCTGCTGCTTTGCGGGCGGCTTCTGCCACCGATTGTTCGGAGATTTTGGCGACGATATTATCGTCCGGTTCTTCAAACGAGACAAAGACAGGAATTTCTAAACCGCGCGCCTCAAGCCCTGCGGCAATCGACTCATTTACCATCCTTGAATAGGGCGTGATTACGGCGATGCGTTTAACATCCAACGCCTTAAACGCTTGTACACACGCATTGACGGGATTGCTCACGGCAACTTCCGGATGAACCTGATGAATGAGTTCCACAATCGGATCATCACCAATCAACATCGCAGCCGATGTGCAGGCAAAGCCAATCGACACAAAATTCCATGGCACCGGAAGAAGGCGAGCAGCCTCCGGGATCAGCGGTTTCATCGCCATCAACGTATCGGGGTTGATTTGAAACTCATTATAGATACGCGATTGATACAGCGCCGTTCCGGATAAATGGGCAAAAATTTGGCGCGCCTCGAATTCGATGGTCTGGTCGGACCGAAGCACAATCAGGCCAATTCGCGCTCGGCTACCAAGGCCCGAATCCAATGTTGGCGAAAGAGTATCGTAGCGCATCGGTTCATCCCCCCTGATTTTCTTCAACAAAGCATAAGATGTTGCAGAGTCAAAGTGATTACCGCCTATGCAGTTTGCTACCCTTGTGAAGGAAGAGGCGAGACGATAGGCTTCCGAAAAATATAAACGATCGTTGGGGGAGTACATCATGAAAATCGCTGTGCTGGGTGCTGGTGTCATCGGTGTGACGACGGCCTATGAACTCGCCAAAGATGGCCATGAGGTCGTGGTCATTGATCGCTTGCCGGACGCGGCATCCGAGACGAGCTTCGCCAATGCCGGCTTGGTGGCTCCCGGCCATGCTTATACCTGGGCCTCCCCCCGTGCCCCGCGAATTTTATTGCGTTCCTTGATGGACGAAAGCGCTGCTTTACGTTTCAAACCCAGTCTTGATCCGCAGCTCTGGTGGTGGACATGGCTGTTTTTGAAAAACTGCACCGCCGAAGCGGCCAAAATCAATACCAAGCGTAAAGTGCATCTCTGCATGTACTCGCAACTGCAACTTGATGGGTTGATTGCTGAAACCGGCATCAACCATCACCGCGTTGAGGGCGGGTTGCTGTATCTCTACCGCTCGCAAGAATCGTTTGATCGGGGCGCTAAAAACTCGTCGATTCTTTCGGATGAGGGCCTCGATATTCGACCAGTCTCGGCGGAAGAGGCCGCACGGTTGGATCCCGCGCTTGATCCCGTGAAAGCAAAGTTCAAGGGTGCTCTGTTTTGCCCTTCGGACGAAAGTGGTGATGCGCGGGTTTTCACGCAAGAGTTAGCGCGCATCTGCACCGAAAAATATGGTGTCGAGTTCCGCTACAATTCCGAAATTCTCGGATTTGACACCGCAGGGGGCAAGGTCACTGCCGCACGGCTATCCAATGGTATTGTTTCGGCCGACACGTTTGTGATGTGCCTAGGCGTTTTTAGCCCGCAACTCTCCAAACAACTCGGAACGCGATTACCGATCTATCCGATCAAGGGTTATTCGGTGACGCTGCCGGTTGAGGGTTCTAATAATGCGCCGCGCTTTGGCGGGGTAGATGAAGATAATTTAACCGCCTATGCGCGGTTTGGTGATCGGTTCCGGGTGACCGCTACAGCGGAATTTGCGGGCTTTGATAAGTCGCATCGTCCGTCGGATTACAGCCATATGCTAAAATCGATCAAAGAGCTTTTCCCGGATGCCGCCAATTACGATAAGCCCGACTATTGGGCCGGTTTAAGACCGATGACGCCCGAAGGCACGCCGATTTTTGGTCGGGGCAAGTTTGATAATCTGTATTTCAATACTGGTCATGGCCATATTGGTTGGACGATGTCGTGCGGATCGGGGCGGATTACAGCCGATCTGATCGCAGGCAAAACCCCCGCTATCGATTTGACCGGTATGGAACTTGGCCGGACGGTACTACACTAACGCGCCATAGCGCTTTTTTCTGAAACAGGATCAATGACCCCCATGTCACTCGCGGAAGTCACGCTGAACGATAAATACGCGCTTGAAGAGGGTCGTATTTTTGTCAATGGAACGCAGGCGGTGGTTCGCTTGGCGCTGGTTCAATCGCGCGCCGATAAGGCCAAAGGCTTGACCACGCGCGGCTATATTACGGGCTATCGCGGTTCGCCACTCGGTGGTCTCGACCAGGCATTGGATGCGGCCAAAAAGAGCGTAGCAGAAGCCGGAATCGTCTTTCAGCCCGGCGTGAATGAAGATCTTGCGGCAACGGCCATTTTAGGTACGCAACAGATCAACGTGATTGAAAAGGCCAATTGCGACGGTGTTTTCGCGTTTTGGTACGGCAAAGGTCCGGGCGTTGATCGTTCGGGTGATGCTATCAAGCACGGCAATTTGTCAGGAAGTGCGCCAAAGGGCGGCGTTTTGCTGTTGTTGGGCGATGACCATACCTGCAAATCGTCAACAACGTCGCATCAAAGCGAATTCGGGATGGTGGATGCGATGATCCCCGTGCTCAACCCGGCGGGTGTCAGCGAAATTATTCCGTTTGGCCTGTTTGGAATAGCCGTATCGCGGTTTTCGGGCTGCTGGACCGCTATGAAATTGGTTGCGGAGACAATGGATTCGTCCGCTTCCGTTGCGATTGCGCCTGATGCCGGGGAATTTGTGGTTCCGGAATTTGATCAACCCGAAGGCGGATTGCATATTCGCTGGCCGGATCCGCCGCAGGAACAGGAACGACGGTTGCATCTGCATAAACTCCGCGCGGTGCAAGCCTTTGCGCGGGCAAACCGGATTGATCGCGTGGAAATGTCCGGCCCTGCGCGCAAGATAGGCATTGTTACAACGGGAAAATCCTATCTCGACGTCCGCCAAGCGCTCGATATGCTGGGGCTCGATGAGGCGCGGGCGCGCGAACTGGGTCTCTCCCTCTATAAAGTCGGACTGGTGTGGCCGCTTGAACCCGAAGGCCTAAAAGCTTTTGCTGCGGGACTTGATACGGTCCTTGTGGTTGAGGAAAAGCGTCCCTTAATTGAAGGCCAGATGCGGGAATTACTCTATGATCTACCCGCAGATCAGCGTCCGAAAATCTACGGTAAAAAGGGTCCGGACGGCTCGCTTTGGTTGCCATCGCACGATGATTTAACGCCGACGCGGGTTGCTTTGGCCATCGGCCAAACCGTTGCAGGAAGTATCGACGATGAGCGTTTGACCCGCGCCTTGTCGGATATCCAAGCCCGAGAAAGCTCACGGCACTTGGTAAAGCCCGCCTCCGTTACGCGGTCGATGTATTTTTGCTCCGGCTGTCCGCACAGCACATCGACCAATGTCCCCGATGGCAGCCGCGCCATGGGCGGTATCGGTTGTCATTGGATGTCGCTTTGGATGGATCGTTCGACCTCGTTCTACACCCATATGGGAGCTGAAGGCGCGAACTGGATCGGCCAATCACCGTTTGTGCCGACCGAACACGTTTTTCAAAATATTGGGGATGGCACCTATTTTCATTCCGGCCTCTTGGCGATCCGCGCCAATGTGGCGGCGAAAACCAACATCACCTATAAAATTTTGTTCAACGATGCTGTTGCGATGACGGGCGGGCAAAACCATGATGGCCCGCTTTCGCCCCATCGCATTGCGTGGCAGGTTTTTGCCGAGGGCGTTGAGCGGATTGCGGTCGTAAGCGAAGACCCATCGCGGCATGAGCTTGCGACCTTCCCGGCTGGCACAACGCTGCATCATCGCGACGATATTGATGCGCTCCAGCGGGAGATGCGGCACGTTAAAGGGACTTCCGCCCTGATTTACGATCAGACCTGTGCGTCTGAGAAACGTCGCCGCCAAAAGCGCGGAACGATGCCCGAGAGCAAGCTTAGGGTTCTCATCAATGAGCAGGTGTGTGAAGGTTGCGGTGATTGTTCGATCAAATCGAATTGTGTCTCGGTGACACCGTTTGATACCGAGTTTGGTACCAAGCGCCGGATCAACCAATCCTCCTGCAACAAGGATGTTTCCTGCGTAAAGGGTTTTTGCCCGAGCTTTGTAACGGTCGAAGGCGGGGTGTTGAAAAAGCCGGATCGCAAGGACCTGTCGGCACTCTTGGCAACCGAACTACCCGCTCCGCTCTTGGCTGACCTTGAGCGTCCCTGGAATGTCTTTGTCACGGGCATTGGCGGCAACGGGGTGGTCACCATCGGTGCGGTATTGGCCATGGCGGCGCATCTCGAAGGGAAGGGTTGCTCGACGCTCGATATGATCGGCATGGCGCAGCGCGGCGGACCCGTTACCTCTCATCTAAGGTTTGCAAAAACGCAGGACGATTTAACAGCTGTCCGCATACCTGCTCAATCGAGTGATCTCGTCTTGGCTTGTGACGTGGTGACCGCCTTAGGCTTAGAGAGCAAAGCGGTGATCGGCCCCGGTTCAACGCGGATTATCTTGAACCTTGAAGAGACGATTACCGGCCAATTTGTCAGGAACCGTGATGCACGGTTCCCGGTCGCCAAACTTCATAACGAATTGGCTGATTGGGCCGGTCAAGACCAGATCGAAACCTTTGAAGCGAGCCATATTTCAACCACGCTTTTGGGCGATTCCATCGGCGCCAATATGATGATGGTGGGTTATGCGGCACAAAAAGGCTTGATCCCCGTTTCCATCGACGCCATCGAAAAATCGATTGAACTAAACGGCGTTGCGGTTGACATGAACAAAAAGGCGCTTTGCCTGGGTCGCCTCCTGGCGTTGGACGTAAAAGCGGTTGACCATCTTCTTCCGCAAGCGGGCGTTGGTTCAGCATTCGATCACCGTCGTCTATCGAAGACGCTCGACGAGACCATTGAGCGGCGTGTGGCCTTTTTAACGGCCTATCAAAACGCGGCTTATGGTGAGCGCTATCGCAAAACCATGCACCATGTGAGGGCGGTCGAGGACAGGGTTGTCGGTAAAGCCGGCCGCTTATCGGAAATGGTTGCGAAAAATCTCTATCATTTGATGGCGATTAAAGACGAGTATGAAGTAGCTCGCCTTTATTCTGCGCCCTCGTTTAAGGCTCAGCTTGGCGAGACCTTCTCGGATTACGCGAAAATCCGCGTTCATCTCGCGCCCCCTTTTCTTGCCAAGCGGGATCCGATTACGGGTGAAACGCGCAAAATCGCGTTTGGACCGTGGGTTCTAACCCTCTTTCCCGTTCTGGCCGCCATGAAAATTCTACGCGGGACGATGTTCGATGTGTTTGGCCATACGGAAGAACGTCAACGCGAGCGGCAATGGCTGTTGGATTATGAGGGGACGCTCGATGACGTTCTAAGCCAATTGACGCCCGAGAATTTTGAGCGCGCCGTTGCCCTACTGTCGGTGCCTCAGGAGATTAAAGGCTTTGGCCATGTTCGTGAAAAGGCGATGAAAGCCGCTGCGCAAAAGATGAACGGATTAAAAAATGCGTTCGCGGCACCGTCTTCTGCAATGGCCGCGGAATAAATCGGACCTTCACATTCGATTGATCAGAAATGGGGGGTAGGAAAACCACCCGAACTCATGTATGAAACCGCGCGTTGCCGCTTTAGCTCAGTTGGTAGAGCACCGCTTTCGTAAAGCGGGGGTCAGGTGTTCGAGTCACCTAAGCGGCACCATTTTTCAAACCACGGGTTGCGGTCTTTTTCCTGTTTTAAAAGAGGTTAGGATCAAACCATGCACGATCAGTCCATCGCTCATCGCGCTATATCTCTGGTGACGGCTGCCCGTCATCGGCTTTCGACATACGATGGCGAAGGTGTTGATGCGGTGTTGGCCCGTCTCGATGAACAAGACATCAGCGAGCACGCGTGCCTCAGCCCCGAGCCGACCGCGCTTCCGGTTTTGCGCTATCTCGATCCGTGTCTTGATGAGGCGCATGATTTCGATGGTGGAATTGCAAGCGCCATTTCGGCCCTGCGGCCTTCCCTGCAATGGAGGCAATCGAAGGCCTATAATGATCAACTGCTTGGAACCGGCTTTATTGAAAACTATGGTTGGTGTGAAATCATTGGCCCGAACGGCTTTTTTCACGGCGATGATTTTTTGTTAGGCCTATTGATGCTGGGGCCGCATCAGCATTATCGCGACCATTTTCACCCCGCGCCCGAACTCTATTGGCCACTCACATCGGATACCGAGTGGCGTAAGGGTGACGATGCCTTAACACCCAAGGCTGCAGGGACCGTAATTTGGCATCGGCCCAACGTCGTTCACGCCACGCGAACCCGTGACAAGCCGCTACTAACGCTGTGGAGTTGGACAAAAGACACAGCAACGCCTGCGAAGCTTGTCTGAATATCAAGGCCGGTGCCTAAAACTTGCGCTTTCGTAAGGGTGATCGCTTTTATAACCCTTAGAATCACGCAAGAATTACAACTTTCTTTAACTTGTTGAGGTGGCTGAGATTGCGTTAAGCTCTTGGTGCCCCTTGACTAGCCAGCAATCTCTTGAAATAGCTCTCCAACTGGGTCAAATTATGAATACTTCAACCTTATCTATGTCAGCCCCTTATTCAGTTTTTGGTAGGTCATTTTTTCTATTCAATATCCGATTACTGCAACACCGCGAACATTTGTGTAGTTATCTGGCATAAAGAAAGTCTCCATATGACTTACAACAGTTTGATACGGGCGACCAACAATTTTTCTACTTTCATTTTGTCTTAGTTCTTTTGGCACTAGTAAAAATAAATAATGTGCGTGTTTACATATGTGACATTTCCAAAAATCCAAGAAATCCATATTATTTTGATTTGTTTTTCCTCTTTCTACTTCTAACAATATTCCAGTATTATTTTTTAATTTTTTGTAATAATCTGGTCTTAATCTATTGTTATTGTAGTTTTCAAATAAACCTTTTGATTCATCTATGAAACCTAATTCAATAGTTTTCTTTAATACTATATTTTGTATTTCACTACTTTTATTACCTGGCTGATTTGCTTTCGTAATCAATTCATATATTTCTTTATCACTCAAATAATTTATCAATTGTGAGGCAATATTTGATACGACTTCCCATTCTTCGGTATTTTTCCAGTCGTTTTGCACAAATTTCGTATCCCAACAATTTTCTTTACTCATTTATTTAAACCTTACTTAGATTCACACACGAAGTGCAACTTGCTTTAACCTGTTGAGATAGCTGAGATTGCGTTAAGCTCTTGGTGCCCTTGAACTGGCATTCGAAGAAGCACGATGACCTATCACCATCCCAGCCGAGCAGAACGATATCAGATTTCCTCATTGTTAAAAGAGGGGCTAACGCAATCCCAGATTGCGTCAAACCTCAGTCGGCATAAGGCGACAATCGGTCGGCAGATAACCCGTAATTCAGGTTTACGAGGATATCGTGCCCGAGCGGCATCGGTTAGACCGAGTCAACCGAACGGAAAGCCCGATCCATCCCGTCAACTTTTCGGAAGCAATTTCCGTTGTGCTTCGGCCCATTCGGTAAGAAGAAATGCCAATATCCCGAACCCTGCAAACCCTGCGACCAGCGGAATAACCGTATTGTTATAGGTCTGGCCAACCAAGGTTCCGCCCACCATCGAGATGACGGAAAAAATAAAGCCAGAGACGGCAGAGGCCATCCCCGCAATATGTCCGACAGGCTCAAGCGCCAGTGCGTTGTAATTGCCGAACAGCAGGCCATTGCAAAAAAAGTTAAGGAACAAATAGACGCCAAGCAGAGCCAAAGGCGGCTTGCCGCCATAGAGAAGGGCAAGTGTCAAAAAGATCAACGAGAAGCTGATGCTTGCGCGCAGTGCCCATTTTGTGATCAGCCGCATACCGAGTTTTACGACAAATCGACCGTTGGCGATGGTCGAGAAGGCGAGGGCCACGGCAAATCCTGCAAACCAGATTGCGAATAGAGCGCCCTGCTCATAGAGTTCTGCGAAAATCTGCTGCGACGTGCCGAGATAGCTGATAAGCCCGCTAAACACGCAACCTGTTGCAAGCGTATAGCCAAGCGTTACCGGATGGCGCAGCGCTTCTTTGCCGGACGCCAAGAGAGCCGAAATCGAATAAGGTCGGCGGCGCTCAACGGGCAAGGTCTCCTCTTGCCGAAAAGCGAGCCATAGCCCTGCGATAAGGGCTGCCACAAAGAAACCGCCAAAAATCACACGCCAATGGAAGAAGAACAACACAAGCTGGCCAATCGACGGGGCGAGAATCGGCACCAGCATGAACACCGTCATGACAAAGGACATCACGCGCGCCATCGCTGAACCGGCGAGACCGTCGCGCACCATTGCAGTCGATACAAAGCGGGGTGAAGCGGCACCTAAGCCTTGAATAAACCGCCCTGCCAACATTGTCGGAAAACTGGTTGCGAAAAAGCAGATCAAGGCTCCAGCCGCAAAAATGACAAGTCCCACAAAAATCGCTGGCTTGCGACCAACAGAATCGGAGGCGGGTCCGTAGATGAGCGTTCCGACGGTCATCCCGCCAAACAGCGCGGTAATAATGAATTGCCGATTGTTCGGGTCGGCTGCCCCTAAATCCTGCGCGATTACGCCGATGGCTGGTAACATCGTATCAATCGACATCGCCACCAATGCATTCAGGAAGGCAACGAGTAAAATAAACTCAACCGTATTGTTTCGGGCAATCACGCTGGTATCGCTTTCAAATGCTGGGTAACGGTCATACCGTTCGCCTTATGGTTTGTGGCTTGTTGATCGAGGGTGTGGCTCCGACGAAGTTCACGAAGCCTCATCATAGATTGAGCGCGCCCATCGCGGCGGCAGGGTAACGTTCGCCTTTTGCGGCTCCCGCGGGGAAGGCCGTGTTCAACGTCGCAAGATCCGCAGACGAAAGCGAGACATCCAGAGCGCCGATATTATCTTCGAGATAGGCAATACGCTTTGTACCAGGAATAGGAACGATATCATCGCCTTGCGACAAAACCCAAGCCAACGCGATCTGTGCAGGCGTTGCTTTCTTGGCTATGGCCATATCTTCAACAGCCCGAACCAGAGCGCGGTTGATCTCGAAATTCTCGTCCGAAAACCGTGGCGATATTTTTCGGAAGTCGCCATCAGGCAAATCCTCATTCGAGGTGAAGCGACCTGTTAAAAAGCCGCGACCAAGCGGCGAATAAGGCACGAAGCCGATACCAAGCTCGCGAATGGTCGGAAAAATATCGGCCTCCGGTTCGCGGCTCCAGAGCGAGTATTCGGTCTGAAGGGCGGAGATAGCGTGAACGGCGTGGGCGCGGCGAATGGTTTGCGGGGCCGCTTCCGATAGACCGAGGTAACGGACCTTTCCGGCTTTTACGAGATCGGCCATCGCGCCGACCGTGTCCTCAATCGGTGTCGTCGCATCGACGCGGTGTTGGTAGTAAAGGTCAATTACGTCGATGCCCAGGCGCTTAAGACTCGCCTCGCAGGCGCTTTTCACGTAATCCGGCTTGCCGGAGATCCCCAAACGTTCGCCATTAGGGCCCCGCACATTCCCGAATTTTGTCGCGATGATCAGACCATCGCGTTTTCCCTTAATGGCATTGCCTAGCAAAATTTCATTATGGCCGGAGCCATACATATCGGCGGTATCGATGAACGTAACCCCCATCTCGATCGTGCGATGGATGACAGAGGTAGAGGTCGCGTCGTCATGGGCACCATAAAACTCCGACATACCCATGCAACCGAGGCCAAGTTTTGATACACGCAAGCCCTGTTGTCCCAGCGTCCGCTGTTCCATCGCCACTCTCCTTTTAACACCCCGAAGGTTTATCGCAGTCTATGTAGACGATTACACGGTGATGACATAGCCCGGGTCTGTTCAACCCTGAAGCGCGGTATTCGCGGGACCGTTTTTCACCATAACGGTTTTCGGATTGTCAGGCGGTTTGCCTCGCCCTCTTATTATCCCGACCTATTTTGCTCGGGTTTGATAAATAAAAAAGGGGAGCACTTACGCGCTCCCCTCGGATCTTGAACAAGAAAGTTTCAGAATCAATCGTAAAGAACGGCTGCAACCTTTGCGTCGCTCATGTTGGACTTATCATACCAGTAATATCCGGTATCGATAACTTTCGGTAGTTTTTCGCCCTTCACTGCCTTGGCGAGGGACTCGACGACGCACTTGCCGATGCCGACAGGGTTCTGAGTGATTGAACCGAGAAGTGTGCCATCATTAATTGCATCTTTTTGCTTCTTGCCACTGTCATAACCAATGCCGACAACCTTTGCCTTGGTTTCTTTTAGAGCAATTGCAAGACCGATAGCCGCACCTTCGTTCGAACCGAAAATACCCTTAATCTTCGGATGAGCCTGCAACATAGCCTTAACGTCTTCGGCTGCCTTCAAAGCATCGTTGGCATATTGAAGGTCAACGATCTTGATGTTTGGATACTTTTCCTTGATCCGGTTTACAAAGCCGTCACGGCGACCAATGCCCGTCGCACTCGTCTGATCGTGGATAACCGCGCCTATTTCACCTTCGTTGCCGATGGCAGCCGCCATTTTATCGGCTGCTGCGCCTGCCGCTGCCAAATTATCCGTCGTGCAGGTGGTTAGTGGAATATCGCTGTCAACACCCGAGTCAAAGGCGACGATTGGAATCTTCTGGTCAGCTGCCTTTTTGAGCAATGGCACTTCAGCCTTCGAATCGAGGGCAGCAAATCCAAGGCCCTGTGGCTTCTTGGCAATCGCGGCATTGAGCATGTCGATTTGCTTGTCAATCATCGCTTCTGTTGCAGGACCTTCAAAAGTGATCTTTACACTATTGGCTTTGGCTGCATCTTCCGCACCCAATTTCACAGCCTGCCAGAATTGATGGCTGAAGCCCTTCGAGATGATCGGGAAATAGGCCTCATCTGCAAAAGATGGTGCCGAAGCCGCAATTGTGGCACCAAACGCGAGTGCCGAAACGAGAATAGTCTTTTTCATGTAGTTCCCCTTTGGATTAATCTTAACCAAATTTCTATCTACGGTGATTTGAGGTTGATGATCTTCACGTTTTTTTGTTTCCTATTCCTCCCGGGTTATGATTTTTTGCGCAGCATATTATCGACATAGACTGCGACAATGATGATGATACCAGTGATCACGACTTGCCACTGTTCTTCAACACTCATGATCCTGAGACCATTGTTCAAAACGGACATGATGAAAGCACCGATGATGGTGCCAAGCACTGTTCCGCGTCCCCCTGAAAGAGAAGTTCCCCCGATAACAACGGCCGCGATCGCGTCGAGTTCATAGCCCTGCCCCAGGGCAGGTTGGGCCGAATTCAGCCGCGATGAAATCAGCAAGCCTGCAATACCGCAGATGAAACCACCCAAAGCATAGGTAACGATCTTCCAAAAATCGACATTGACGCCTGAAAGACGAGCCGCCTCCTCGTTACTGCCCAACGCAAAAACATATCGGCCAAGGATGGATTTGCTCAAGATGATGGCTGCAAGTACCGCCACGCCAAACATCACAAAAACGCCATTCGGAATTTCGATATTCGGAAAAATCAAAGTGATAGAACTGTCCGGCGATATCAGAGAATAATTCTCGGTATCGTTAAAATAGATTGGCTTAACCCCAGAGATCACGAGCGAAAGTCCGCGCAAACATTGCATCATTCCTAGCGTCGCAATGAAAGGTGGAATTTTCAGCTTAGCAATAATAAATCCCGACACGGAACCACAAAAGGTTCCCGTGGCCAATGCAGCGAAGATGCCCGCCCACATCGGCATACCCCAGAAGGTCAAAACAACGCCAGTGATGACCGCCGTGAACGTCATCAGAGTGCCGACTGATAAATCTATTCCCGCTGATACGATGACAAAGGTGCAACCAACGCCGAGGACTCCGTTAACAGCCGTTGCTTGCAGAATATTAATAACGTTGCTCCACCGGGCAAAATTTTCGTTGGCCACACTGAAGAAGCCGATCAAGGCAATCAACACGACAAAGGCAACAACTTTTTGCAACGCAGAGACGGTAAAAAGGTTCGTTAGTGATCCGCGTTTATCGTCCATCGTGGTATCCGACATAATCTCATAATCCCTTTAAGCGGCCGCTATTTCACGCTTCGTAGCCAGCGTCATAATATCTTCTTGTGTCGCCGCCGCACCATCAATCTCGCCGGTAATTCGTCCTTCACACATCACAATAATGCGATGGGAAAGACGCAAGACCTCGGGCAATTCAGATGAAATAACCACGATTGCTTTGCCCTGATCGGCCAATGATTGCAAAAGTTTATAGATTTCTGCTTTTGCCCCGATATCAATTCCGCGAGTAGGTTCATCAAAAAATAGGATATCGCAATCCCGCAGGAGCCATTTCGCAATGACAACCTTCTGTTGGTTGCCCCCAGATAAGAGGCGCGATTCTTGATCAACCGATGGTGTCTTAATCCGCAAGAGATCAACATAATGTCCGGATATTTTTCTCAATTGTCCGTCACGCATCCAGAATTTTGCTTTAGCAAACCGTGACCACGACGCGATCGTCACATTATCGCGGACCGACATGGAGGTAACCATGCCAAAGCGTTTACGGTCCTCGCTCAAATAGGCCAATCCTAAACGCACGGCGTCAGTTGGGCTACGAACCAAGTGCTTTGTGCCTTTTATGAAAATTTCACCGCTTTCGATAGGGTCAGCTCCAAATATAGCCCGCGCGACTTCCGTGCGTCCCGCCCCCATAAGTCCGGCGAAGCCAAGTATTTCGCCTTTTCGCAAAGTAAAAGACACATTCCGGATCGCATCGCCACGATTGAGTCCTTCGACCCGCAAAATTTCTTCAGTTGATGCAACGGACCTGCTACGGCCGCCCTCGGTCAATTCGCGGCCAACCATTAAGGAGATGATGGTACCGATCGACGTACCTTCAGCCGGCAAGGTTTCGATCATCAAGCCATCCCGCATCACCGTAATACGATCGGCAATGCGCTTCACCTCGTCCATCTTGTGAGTAATATAAACGATGGCGACACCTTGTGCCTTTAACTTGGAAATGATGTCGAAAAGGCCATTTACCTCATTATCATTCAGCGCAGACGTTGGCTCGTCCATGATCAGTACTTTTGATTTAAACGAAATAGCCTTTGCAATTTCAACCAGTTGCTGACGCGCAACCGTGAGATCCCCCACCTCGGCTCGGGGATCGATATCGATTTTCATCGAGCGGAATATTTCTGCCGCGTCGGCATTAAGTCTATCTTCGTCGACAAACAGACCGAAACCGCGCCGCGCTTCACGACCAATAAAAATATTTTGTGCAACAGTAAGATGGTTCATCAAATTCAATTCTTGATGAATAATACTGATTCCGAGATCTTGTGCGTGCCGTGGGTCGGGAATTGAGACTTCTTTTCCTCCCATCAAAATCTTTCCGGCATCGGGTTGATAGACGCCCGTCAAGATTTTCATCAGCGTAGATTTGCCAGCTCCATTTTCTCCCATAAGAGCGTGAACCTCGCCCACGCGCAATTCGAAGTCTACATTTCGTAAAGCCAGCACTCCAGGGAACGCTTTATCGATCCCCTGAAGCTCGACACATAAATCAGAGCCGTCTTTACTCAATCCAAATGTCATTTCGACGCCAAACTTCTTAATTTCCGGGGAATTTTCAAATATTTTAAACGCTGGATCCTAACAGCAGGACGGAATCAAAATTAAGCTGAAAAAGAAGCAACAAAAGTGTTGTTCAAGAGTGCCTCCCTAAACGCCTAACCAGCCGGCTACACGCCGGTCTCAACCCATAGCGAACATCGAAATGAAGATGATGTCAACGATTAAATCAACTTGATTTATTTAATAGGATTTGTTTGGTTCGTGCGATAAGAAAACGATGGTTGGTAATAATAATTTTTAGATGTGGGAAAATACGGTGTCGGTGTCTGCGGAACAAGCAACAGGATCCTTATTTCGCTTGGGAGCCTCGGGTCGCGGGACCAAACAGGCCGATATTCGCGCCTATAATGAGCGTCTCCTACTTTCTTTGATCCGCCGCCATGGCCACCTCACAAGGGCCGAAACATCCCGTTTGACAGGGCTCTCCGCCCAAGCAATTTCGGTGATTGTCCGCAGGCTCGAAGAAGATGGGCTTTTGCAGCGCGGCAATGTTTTAAGGGGAAAAATTGGCCAACCTTCGACACCAATGGCATTGGCCGCAGACGGCGCTTTTTCCTTCGGGGTGAAGATTGGGCGGCGGAGTGTCGAACTGGTCCTGATTGATTTTATTGGCCGAGTGCGGCACTCACGACGTGAGGCTTATGCTTGGCCCATGCCCGATGCCATTATCGATTTTACACGTCGCAGCGTTGCGGATGTTATGGCCAAACTTTCGCCGGTTGAACGGGCGCGTATTGCGGGTCTTGGTATCGCCTCGCCGTTTGAGCTTTGGCAATGGGAAGAAAGCATTGGTGCACCTGTCGGTGCGATGGAGCCTTGGCGATCCTATGATCTTGTTCAGGCTATAGATCAGGATATGCCTTTCCCCGTCTATCTCCAAAACGACGCAACGGCCGCATGTGCAGCGGAATTTGTTTTTGGCAAAGGGCATGAATATTCCAATTATCTCTACCTCTTTATCGGTTTTTTTATTGGTGGCGGTATTGTCTTAAACGGTGGGGTGTTTACGGGCCCATCGGGAAATGCAGCGGCAATTGGCTCATTCCCTATAACGGGCCCCGATGGGCGATCAGTTCAATTGATTGATGTTGCATCGGCGGCCAATCTTGAAGCGCGTATACGGGCAGCGGGGCGCGATCCATCGCCGATGTGGAACCAGTCGGACGGCTGGGCGCAATTCGACGGCTTTATTGACGGTTGGATCGATGACATTACACCTTACCTCGCCAAAGCAATTGTCGGTTCTTGCGCCATTATCGATTTTTCGGCTGTCGTAATTGATGGCGGCTTTCCGAATGATGTTCGGACCAAGTTGGCGCTTGCCACCGAGAGGGAGCTCCATTTGCTCAATCTCCAAGGTCTCAATGCGCCGCAGATTGTTGAGGGGACGGTGGGCAGTCAAGCCCGCGCAATTGGCGGCGCCTGTCTGCCGTTTTTTGATAAATTTATGTTGGTTTCGACACCCGTATTGGGCGATTAGGCGTTAGCCAACAGCAATGCCGTTCAGCGCCGTTCCTAAACCATAAATCTCGGCGAATTGCATGACATTGGCTGGCAACGGCTTAATCGTGATAGCCTGATGGGTAAGGCGGATCGAGCCTAAGATCGTCACTACTAACGCCACCGCGCTCGAGTCGATATCCGTCAAACCTGAGAGGTCAATCTCCAGTGCCTGATCAGGCAAAATTTTTGCGATATCGCGACATAGCGCACCCGCATTTGCCATGGTTAAAGAGCCTTTCGGTGCGATCCGTTGTACGCTCATCTGTTAGCCGCCATTTTTCTTCTTGAGCGCGTCGATTACACCCTGCACGCCCGACGAGGAGACAAGACCGTTAAACTCGTCGCGATAGGCGGCCACCAAACTAATACCCTCGACGGTAACGTCATAAACTTTCCACCCTGCGGGGCTGTTGATCAATCCATAATCAATCGTGACAGGTTGGGCGCGACCGATCATCTGGGTTTTGACCGTCACATCAACATTCGGCGTGGTAACCCGAGTGGTCTTAACCTCTACATCCAAATCTTTGAGCGTCGAAATCGCGTTGGAATAGGTGCGGGTTAAAAGCTTGCCAAACTCCGACGCAATTTGCTTTTGCTCTGACTGAGTGGCTTTAGCCCAGTTCCGCCCCATCGCTATTTGCGTAATGCGATCAAAATCAAAGCGTGGAACAATGTTCTTTTGGACAAAATCAGAAATTTTAACAGAATTCGGATTTTGCAATTCAGGATCGTTACGGACGGCCTGGGTCATTTCAGCAGCCAATTTCTTGACCAACTCGTCAGGAGCCTGAACCTCGGCACGCACTGAAGCAAGCGAAATGCCGACAATAAGACCGGCAAGGGCCAACCAATGGGTTGAAACGCTCAAAACGCGCCGCAGTATCATGTTGAATCCGTTCTTCAATTAATTCGCGGCTGACGATGTTTTATCGTGGCCCGATTTGACGAGAAGCGCACGCTTCTGGAGATAAAGATTGCGGATGAAGACATACCGATCAAGGCTTGAGGCTGCAATAAGCCCCTCATTGGCCTTTGTATCAGCCCGGGTCTGAAGATATTCCAATCCCATCAGCGAATAGGATGGTACCGAATCCATGTAACTGCGGGGATCCGTCATCACCCGAACGCTACGGCCGGCGGTTTCACGGAACGTCGAAGGTCCGAGCAGGGGCAAAATCAAATAAGGCCCGGTTGGAAAGCCCCAAACGCCGAGCGTCTGGCCAAAATCGCCGTCTACCTTGTGTAGACCCATTTTAGCGCCGACATCGAACAATCCACCAATACCAACCGTGGTATTGACCACGACACGCTCAAAATCAACACCAGCTGCGTTACCGTTGCCCTGCAAGACATGATTTACGCCAACGTAAACATCATCCAGATTATTGAAAAAATTGCCAACGCCGGTGCGGACAAAGGACGGCATGATGCCGTTCCACAGCGTCACAAGCGGGTTGATGAGCACCAAATCGATGCCGTCATTAAGCGCAAAGGTTGCCCGGTTCAACGGCTCCAGCACATCGTTTGGCGGTGCAGGTTCATTGTCTTCAACCGGCGGCGCGGTCACGATCGCAGGCTTCAGCTTCTTTGCCGGAGTAGCAAAAGCTATCTGCGGCATCAGCACTAAAAAGACTAAAACAGAGGCTGCAATACGTTTCATGGTACTTTTGCCGGCGTTTCCGCCGCCTTACTAAAAAGAAACTGGCTGATAAGTTTTTCTAAAATCATGGCGGATTGGGTTTTGCCCAACCGATCCCCATTGCCGAGATATACAGGATCACCCCCTGATTCTAAACCCACATACTGCTCGCCGAGCAAGCCCGAAGTTAGAATTGAGGCAATTGTGTCTTTTGAGAAACGATAAGCGGGATAAATCCGGAATCGAACGACCGCTTCATAGGTTTCTGGATCAAGGCCGACCGCTTCAACACGACCGACCACGACGCCCGCGCTTTTGACCGGCGCCCGAACTTTTAAGCCGCCAATATTGTCAAAATGTGCCTCTAAGGCATAGCCTGTTCCGTTATCAAAGCTCGCGAGATTGCCGACTTTCAACGCCATAAACACCATGGCGAGAAGGCCTAATGCGACGAAAAGCCCGACGGCGAAATCAAATTTGGACCGGTTCATCAGCTTAGCCCCCGAAACATCGTAATTGTTAAAACCAGATCAAGCAGAAGCACAGCGAGTGATGACGTCACCACAGTGCGCGTCGTGGCGCTCGCAATACCCTCCGCCGTCGGTGCAGCAAAATAGCCTTCAAACACGGATATCAAGCCGACGGCAGTCCCGAACACCACGCTTTTAAGCAATCCACCTAAAACATCCATACGGACATCGACGCTCGCCTGCATCTGTGACCAAAAAGCGCCGTCATCAATCCCAATGAGCTGAACACCGATGATCCATGCGCCAAAAATACCGGCCGTTGTAAAAATCGCGGCCAAAAGCGGCATGGAGACGATTGCTGCGATAAAGCGCGGCGCGATGACCCGGCTGAGGGGATCTACCGCCATCATATCCATCGCAGCCAGTTGTTCGGTTGCCCGCATTAATCCAATTTCGGCCGTCACCGCGGAGCTCGCCCGACCGGCAAACAGCAAGGCTGTAACGACGGGTCCGAGTTCACGAACGAGTGAAAGCGCGACAATGACGCCAAGCGATTCCGTGGAACCATAGCGTTGCAAGACTTCATAGCCCTGAACGGCGAGCACCATGCCGACGAAAAGCCCTGAAACGGCGATGATGAGCAGCGAGCGGACGCCGGAAAAATAAAGTTCGCGAATAATCAATCCCGTGCGGCGGATCGCAACCCACAGCACCAGCAGCAAGGAAACCGTAAAACGCGAAGAAAGACCCAACCGGTCGATACGAATTGTAAAAAAGCTGCCGATTCCAGCAAAAAAATTAAAAATTTTCCCGATCATTGCCCCAACAACTCCGTTAAATAGTCCTTGCCAGGGTAGTGGAAGGGCACGGGGCCGTCGGGCAATCCGTCGGCAAATTGTCGGATAAACGGGTCGTTTGTATCGCGGATCTCCTCGGGTACCATATCCCGATGGACTTTACCTTCGGCGAGCACGATCACACGGTCTGCCAAGCGCAAGGTCTCGTTCAAATCATGGGTGACAATGATCGAGGTCATGCCGAGTGCTTGGTTAAGCCGTTTGATCAATCGGCCGATAATACCAACGGAAATCGGATCGAGGCCTGTAAAAGGCTCATCATAGAGCATAATCGCGGGGTCAAGCGCGACCGCACGGGCCAGGGCTACCCGCCGCGCCATGCCGCCGGATAGTTCGGCGGGCATTAACCGGTGTGCGCCGCGCAAGCCGACCGCTTCCAGTTTCATTAAAACAAGCGTACGGATCAATGGCTCGGGAAGATCGGTCTGTTCGCGATAGGGGAAGGCAACGTTGTCGTAGACGTTAAGATCGGTGAACAGTGCGCCGAATTGAAACAACATCCCGACGCGGCGGCGTAACCGATACAGCTCCGTTTTGCCAAGCTTGGGAACGTCAAAGCCATCGACCGTCACCAAGCCAGACACAGGTTTCAAACGTCCGGCGATCAGCCCGAGCAGAGTGGTTTTACCGCCGCCCGATCCTCCCATAACCGCAACAATCTCACCCTTTCGAACACTTAGATCAATGCCGTTAAGAATCGTGCGATCCGCGTAGGAAAAGCGGACGCCGTGCAAATTGATCATCGCGGTTGGTTGGGAAAGGACCATGGTGTCCAATATCTGGTTCGAGTGGAGTAAACGAGGGTATCAACGATAAAAGATAGCCGCGATTCTTTATCAATTAATGCGGCTATAATATGCCTTTTAACAGAAACCGTCGATTAAGCGGCTGTACTGGCCGCGCATTCATCGCAAAGATTGTTTTAAACGTGTCGATGTCGCTTTTCGAAACTTCTAAAGGTTCGGCAAACACCAGCCAGTCGACGTTTTCGGTGCAAGGCGGCATGGTTAGCGAACCGCGATAGCGGAATAAGCTGCGGGTTTTCGGTAGCAGTGCCATCGGATCGGTCGGCACCTGAAGCGGTTGCGTACCGAGCTTCCCCGGTGCCTTGGCTATCATCGCAAAAAACGTATCGTTTTTATCGCCTGGCCGGACCAGCACCGACACCATAAGCAAGCGTTTGGCCCCTAAAGTGTGAACAAATTGAATTTCCATTGCTTGGCGCACGCCGTCGACGCTGTGTTCGCTGGGTAAATGAAAAACGATTTGTTTGAGCGCAAATTCTTCGTCGCCCACTTTGGTCGCGCTGCCTTTGGTCACTGTGGCGTAGACCGATCGACCATTGTTTACGATGGGAAAAGGCTGTGGTTTCCAGTCAAAACTGATCGGCTCAAGGGCTGCAAGATTGTATTTTTTGAGATCGATGGGGGATTGCTCCATCCCCGCCGAACAGGCTTGGTTGGCGGGCTCGAGCTCGGACCACTTTTCGGGTCCTTCCGGACCGTCATAGGTCCACGGTTTAGATTCCTGCGCAAAGGCGAGGGGTGACGCCAGAGGCGTTGCCAATAATCCGGCCAAAAAACAACGACGATCTAAACTCACACCCTACTCCACCATCCGAACAAACGTGACCTAACGACTGCTTGCTTGCCAGAACCGTGCCAAACGGCTCAGAAATCGCTGGCAAGACCTTTAACTTCCCAGTCTCCGTAGCGCACGGGCTCAAGTCCGTCACGACCATTGATCTCGGTTGGACGTGATTGAGCAAGCAACGCGTCCATCCGGCGGATTTTGGCCTCGGCAAGTGCGCGTTGTGCCGCAGGCGTCAAAGCCTTTTCGGGATGGGATGATTTTTCAGTTTGATCGGGCGAGGTATTGTCGACCATGGATTACGCCTCCGAACACGGTAAAACTTGCAGCATTCCCCCTTCTGGCGGCATAGAGAGGATCGGGTCAAGCCGACACTGTCTTGGGAAGCACCTTAATGAACGATTTTAACGTAGAAGATAGCCACCAAACCGAAGAAATTCCGGGGCTTGTGGCCCGCCGTTGCGCCATGATGGCGATCGACGATCTTCTGATCCGCAGTCTGCCTTTGGACGAAACCCTTGATCGCATTTTATCGGGTCCGGACGGTAAAACCCTATCAGACCGCGACCGCGGTCTTGCCCGCGCCATTGCGATGGCAGCCACCCGCCGCCTTGGCACTATCGGCGACGCTTTGATGACACGGTTGGAGAAAGGCTTGCCGGACCACTCGGGAAGGTTGGAATCCATCCTCGTCTCGGGGGTGGCGCAGTTGCTCTATCTCGATGTTCCGGATCATGCCGCCGTCGATTTATCCGTGCGCTTGGTGCAGGCCGATCCCGAAGCACGGCGCTTCATCAAACTGGCCAATGGATTGTTGCGCACCATTGCGCGCGAACGGGATGCTATTTTGAAAAATGATGACCCGTTACATCGGGATACCCCCGAGTGGCTGGCAGCTAAATGGGTTCGTGCCTATGGCGAAGAAGTGGCCAAAAAGATTGCAATGGCCAATATGCAAGAAGCTTCCGTTGATATCACGATCAAAGAAAATGCGGCCGAGTGGGCGGAGCGCCTTGATGCGGTGATTTTGTCAACGGGTTCATTGCGTCTCAAGGGCCGCACCAATGTCGTATCGCTGCCCGGCTATACCGATGGCCATTGGTGGGTTCAGGATGCTGCGGCGGCCTTGCCCGCGATCTTGCTTGATCCTAAAAAGCACGAAACAATTGCTGATTTATGCGCGGCACCCGGAGGCAAGACCGCGCAATTGGCGGCCGCAGGGGCGATCGTGACGGCAATTGATCGCTCCGCCAAACGGCTTGAAAGGTTGAGCGAAAATATGCGGCGGCTTAACTTTTCCGTCGAATCAATTGCCATTGACGCGATGATCTATTCAGGCGGGCCGTTTGATGCAATTTTGTTGGACGCACCTTGTACCGCAACGGGAACCATTCGGCGGCATCCGGATGTGTTGTGGACCAAAGAAGCCAGTGACATGCAAAAGCTCGCGGCTTTACAAGCGCGGTTGCTGAAGAAGGCCATTGGTATGCTCAAACCTGGCGGACGCCTCGTATATTGCACCTGTTCGCTTGAGCCCGAAGAGGGCGAACGCCAGATTGCCGACCTCCTGCAAAATGATGACCGGGTAAAACGGTCGCCGTTCGGCAAAGCAGAAATGACGCTACTGGGTCCAGAATTGGCGCAAGCGATCAATGCGCAGGGGGAATTGCGGACGCTGCCTTATATGCTGCCGAGCGAAGACCCGCGCCTGCAGGGTATTGATGGGTTTTTCGCAGCACGCCTGGTTCGTCTGTAAGGTTTCTTTCTCAAAAGGCGTGTTAATTTGGTGATCAAACGTCGATCAGGGTATGACGGTCGTCGATCAACAACGGTAGAGTGGGTATAAAGTTGGAACAACGCAGTGGATTCGATGTTTGGTTAAGTGCCAGCTTTGTGCTTCGACGTGCACTGCTGTCCTTGACGGCCGTTGTCTTTTCCGCATTTCGATGGCTCAGACCTACTCCTTTTCACGGTCGTATCGAGCGCATACTCATTGCGCCGCAAGATTTGCGAACCACGGACCCGACCGCCGCGGGCGATATTTATTCGGGTTATTTTGCATTTGCGGGAAAAGTAGTGGCAACAGGCGGTCGTTCCCCCTTTGCCGCAGTGCCACCGTCCCGCGATTGGACGGTCGGGCTGATGAGTTTTGGCTGGCTACGTGATATTCGTGCGGCGGATACCGCGCTTGCTCGCGCCAATGCCCGAACGCTGGTCGATGATTGGATATCTGCGTGCGGCAAACCTGATCCTTCGCCTGCGTGGGATACGTTGGTGGTCACTCGGCGCCTGATCGCATGGCTGAGCCATTCGCCGTTGATCTTGGACGGTGCCGACCGGGCATTTTACCGCCGGTTTATGGGTTCTATTCGTCGCCAATCGGCCTATTTATGGCGTAAATCGCGTCGGATCGATCAACGGGATAACCGGTTACAGGCGGCCATGGCATTGGCGTTGGTGGCACTTTGCGCCGATTTAGGCTCCGGCAGAACCAAACGCGTTATTGATCATTTTATTCGCCAGCTTGATCGTGAAATCCTGTCGGATGGCGGTCACATTAGCCGTAATCCGCAGAAAATCGTCGATATTCTGACCGATCTTTTGCCGCTTCGCTATTGTTTCTTGTCGCAATCGCTTGTTGCGCCGGCCGAATTGTTGAATGCGATCGATCGTATGATGCCGATGATTAGGCTCTTTCGACATGGCGATGGTACCCTTGCTTTGTTTAACGGAATGAGCGCCACCGCTCCCGATTTGATTGCCACTTTATTGGCCTATCAAGACACGCGGTCGGTGGGTGCGGAAACAGCTGGGCCGTCAGGCTATCGCCGGATCCACGGG
>Ga0114964_10000168_pt1 | contig 50151 bp, 47 predicted proteins | sample C_131016_MF_Meta_FD_92638 | JGI IMG/M metagenome (GOLD analysis project Ga0114964, IMG submission 92638) | Freshwater microbial communities from Lake Croche, Canada to study carbon cycling - C_131016_MF_MetaG | ecosystem: Environmental > Aquatic > Freshwater > Lake | place: Lake Croche, Canada... | reverse complement strand
ATGATTTCCAATCTTTCGGCAGTGCCATGTTAACCAGGGGGTTTATCAAGAATTACGCACGCTTATTATCCTTAGACCCTGAGCCGCTACTCGAGGCGCACCGTAAAAATACCCCGCAGGATCAAATTCAATCTATTTCATACACGGCTGAGAAAATTGTTTCTTCAAAAGCACCCAATTTGAAAAAGTCTAAAGTATTAATGATGAGTATTTTGTTGCTTCTTATTCTGACGGGTTTAATTGTTTATAAAATCACTAGCCATTCAACTAACTCAGGGGAGAATGGGACGGCATTGGAAGCATCAACGCATGCGGTTGATGCTAACGTTCAGGTTTCAGGGGATCCTATGCCGGAAGCGGCTTTGCCAGCGGCAGAACGTGCAGCAGAAGGAAATGTCACAACGGTCACAGAGATTCCACTGCCGGCAGATCCTGAAGTGACTAAGCCACAACTCCAAAAAAATGAAGTGAACAAGGGCGCCGATAAAGTTGTAGATCAAGCGTCTGTTGCGAAATCTGAGACAGCTAAAACAGAAAGCCTGAATGCTAATTTTGTAAAGGCAAAGCTTGTCCTAACAGGGCCGTCTTGGATTTCCGTCCAAGATAAAACAGGTAAAACGGTTTTTAGTAAATTAGCCAAAGCCGGTACTGATGAATTTGTTGAAGGCGTGCCCCCTTTGAAGTTTCATATTGGGAATGTTGGCGCTACCCAGATTATTTTTAATGGTCAACCTGTTGATTTAACAGCCAATACATTCAACAATATGGCGCGTATTACCTTGGGTGATCGTTAATGAGTGTATCAAAAACGCCTATCGTTAGACGAATCTCAAGGCAAGTCATGATTGGTAATATTGCTGTTGGCGGAAATGCGCCTGTCGTGGTTCAGTCAATGACTAATACAGATACTGCGGATGCTAAATCCACTGTCAATCAGATTCTAGAACTTTGGCAGGCTGGTTCAGAAATCGTTCGCATCACAGTGAACTCTGCAGAAGCTGCTGAGCAAGTGTCTAATATACGTGGTCAATTAGATGCGATGGGCTGTCCTGTGCCGTTGGTCGGAGATTTTCATTATAACGGTCACAAGCTACTTAGCGCTTATCCAGATTGTGCTGTCGCGCTGGCCAAGTATCGAATTAACCCTGGCAACGTAGGCAAAGGTAGCAAGCGAGATGAACAATTTTCGGCGATGATAGAAGCTGCCATTCAATACGATAAGCCAGTACGTATCGGCGTTAATTGGGGCAGCTTGGACCAAGAAAAAATGGCACGAATGATGGATGAAAATGCTAAATCATCCCAACCGTTGTCCTCTGATGCCTTAATGCGTGAAGCCCTTATTCAGTCAGCGCTAGAGAGTGCAGAGCAAGCTGAATCTATTGGTTTGAAAAGTGACAAAATCGTAATCTCCTGTAAAGTAAGTGATGTGCAAGATTTGGTGACGGTATATCGGGATTTAGCTAAACGCTGTGATTATGCTTTGCATCTTGGACTAACGGAAGCTGGGATGGGCTCTAAAGGGATCGTCGCCTCTACCGCCGCGCTTTCATTGTTATTACAAGAAGGGATAGGGGATACGATTCGGGTAAGCCTCACACCTGAACCAGGTGAGTCACGAACTAAAGAGGTGGTCGTATCCCAAGAGATCCTACAAACCATGGGAATTCGTTCATTTACTCCATTGGTCACTGCCTGTCCGGGGTGTGGCAGAACAACCTCAACCTATTTCCAAGAGTTGGCACAGGATATCCAACGTTTTTTAAGGGCACAGATGCCTGTTTGGCGTAAGCAATATCCAGGCGTTGAGTCTATGAGTGTTGCTGTCATGGGCTGTGTAGTCAACGGCCCAGGAGAATCTAAACTGGCTAATATAGGAATTAGTTTGCCAGGTACAGGTGAAATTCCTGTCGCCCCAGTATTTGTGGACGGCGAAAAAACAGTCACCCTAAAAGGAGATGCAATTGCTCAGGAATTCCAAGTGATTGTTGAGCAATATGTTCAAGAGAATTATGCTGAGGGTGGAAAACTTCGCACTCAATCAAAAACAATTCTAATTCAAACCTTGTAAGTTCTTATGACAGTTCAAACTAAAAATACTAAATTTCAGAGCATTAAAGGGTTTTACGATATCTTGCCTGAGCTCACGCCTCTATGGCAGAAGCTTGAAGATACGGCGCGTTTAGTGCTCTCTCAATATGGTTATAACAATATTCGTATGCCTATCGTTGAATCAACAGACTTGTTTATTCGAAGCGTTGGAGAACATACCGATATTGTTGAGAAAGAGATGTACAGTTGGGAGGACGCCTTAAATGGCGATAAATTAACGCTGCGCCCAGAAGGAACAGCAGGTTGTGTTCGTGCAGTAGTTGAGCATAGTCTTACCTACAATGGCCCACAAAGACTTTGGTATACAGGTCCTATGTTTAGGCATGAAAACGTCCAAAAAGGTCGTCAACGTCAATTCCATCAAATTGGTGTAGAGGCGTTTGGCTTTGATGGCCCAGATGTGGACGCCGAACAAATTATTTTATTGGCCCGTTTGTGGAATGCGCTTGGCATCTCAGATGTTGAACTTCACCTTAATAGCATCGGAGATGCTGAGGAGCGTGCTGAATACAGACAATCCTTGATTGCTTATTTTGAGCAACATGGTGATCAGCTCGATGAGGATGCAAAACGACGTTTACATAGCAATCCATTACGTATTTTGGATAGCAAAAATCCTCGCATGCAAAACTTAATAGAGGGGGCTCCTAGATTGATTGATCATTTAGGGGATGAAACTCGTGCTCATTTTAATGGTCTGTGTAAAAGATTAGAGGCCGTTGATATACCTTATACAATTAACCCAAGGTTAGTCCGTGGTTTAGATTACTACAACCGAACGGTATTCGAATGGGTGACAACGAAGCTTGGTAGCCAAGGGACAATTGCTGGTGGTGGACGTTATGATAGCTTGGTGGCGCGTCTAGGCGGCGATGTAACCCCTGCTTGTGGTTTCGGCATTGGTTTGGAGCGTGTATTTTTATTGATGCAAGAGTATGGGGTTACCGCAGAAATAAAGCCTGATGGTTACATGGTTAATGTTGGAGAGTTGGCAGAGGCTGCAGTAGCTAAGATTGCTGAGCAATTGCGTGATGCAGGCCTCTCTGTCGTGACTCACGCCGGGGGCGGTAGTTTTAAATCGCAAATGAAAAAAGCAGACCGAAGCGGCGCAAGATTTGCACTGATATTAGGAGATGATGAAGTGCAAGCAAATCAAATTGCTGTAAAACCGATGATCCGGTCTGGAGAGCAGGTCAGCGTTGATTTGTCTCAGGCCATTAGTTTATTAAAAGCCAATTAACTTTTTATGTCTAAACTCCTTACCATTGAAGAATTAACTGTTGCGACGACCAATGCGCTAGATCGCAAGTTGGTAAATATGGTTTCTTTATCAATTGAGCCGGGAAGAACAACTTGCGTGGTTGGGGAGTCAGGTAGTGGTAAAAGCTTAACAGCACTATCTGTGATGGGATTGCTATCGAAACAATTAGTCCGCACCCATGGTCGTGTTTTATTTCAAGGCAAGGATTTGGCAAGTCTTAGTTCTGAGGACATGCGTAAAATTCGTGGACGGCAAATCGGTATGATTTTTCAAGAACCGATGACTTCTCTCAATCCAGTGCTAACCATCGGTTTTCAAATTGGGGAACCGCTGACCGTGCATCTTGGTTACAAAGGAGATGTATTAAAAGCTAAGGTAAGCGAGTTATTAGAGCAGGTTGGTATTCCTGCAAATCGTGCAGGTAGTTACCCAGACGAGCTTTCTGGGGGTCAGCGGCAACGAGTGATGATTGCGATGAGTATTGCTTGTCAGCCTTTAATGTTAATCGCCGATGAACCAACAACGGCTTTAGATGTGACAGTTCAGTCCCAAATATTAAGTCTGCTAGATGGCCTTAAAACAAGCATGAATATGGGCATGTTGCTGATTACCCATGATTTTGGCGTTGTGTCTGACGTTGCAGACGACGTTGTAGTCATGTTCCGAGGAAGTGTCGTTGAAGCGGGATCGGTCGATCAAGTGCTTAATCGTCCTCAACATCCTTATACTAAAGCCTTGTTGGACTGTGTGCCAGATGTTGCCGGCAAGAAGCCGCTTAAGCCGATTGATTACGCTTGGCTCAATGAATTGGAGGTGCCAGCATGAGTGAGTTCATCCTCAAAGCGCGCGATCTTAATAAATTCTATACACAGCGATCTGGCCGCTTTGGTTTTGGTACGACGCAGATTAAAGCTTTGGATAATGTCAGCATCGAGCTTCGTCACGCTAGCACGCTTGCAGTGGTAGGGGAATCTGGCAGTGGCAAATCCACGTTGGCGAGATGTCTGTTACAATTGCAACCCTTGGATGGTGGTTCAGTTTTTTTTCAAGGTCGTGATTTGGCTGATTTGCCTTCAAATGAATTAAGACGTCAGCGTCGTCATTTGCAGATGATTTTTCAGGATCCTTTTGCCTCATTAAACCCAAGAATGCAAGTGGGTGAGATTGTAGAGGAAGGCCTGCTCATTCACGGCTTGGGTAATAAAGACGAACGTTATGAAAAAGCATTAAAAATGCTGAAACGTGTTGGGCTCTCTGAATCGGACATGAAAAAATACCCACATGAGTTTTCTGGTGGGCAAAGACAGCGAATAGGGATAGCGCGTGCGTTGGTTTTGTCGCCCAAAGTGGTCGTGTGTGATGAGCCAGTATCTGCGCTAGATGTTTCGATACAGGCCCAGATACTGTTGTTACTTAAAGAGTTGCAAAAAGAGATGTCATTGAGTTACATCTTTATCAGCCACGATTTACGGGTCGTCCGTCATATTGCAGATGAGATAGTCGTCATGCACCAAGGTAAGGTAGTAGAAAAGGGAAGTATTCAAGAAGTCTATGAATCTCCCAAACAAGAATATACGCAGAATTTGTTAGAAGCTATTCCGGGTCAGAAAAGACAAGCGGCATAGATTCATTTAAAAAAGATAGAAGTGTTTGATTAACAGTAGCGAGTTAGGAAATTAGCATGGCATACGATTTAGAAGAACAAGAGCAGTTAGACGAGTTTAAGGCTTGGTGGGCGCTGCACGGTAAAAAAGTGGTGACATTGGTCACTGTTCTGGTCGCGAGTTATTTAGGTTACCAAGGATGGCATTATTATCAAAACCAACAGGCGATGAAAGCATCGACGCAATATGAAAACCTAGTCAAACTTGATATTACTGAGGCTAAAAATTTGAAGGCAATTCAGATGTTATCTGCCGATTTAATGGACAAATACTCAAGCACTCCATACGCTGGAAGAGCAGCTTTAACTGCTGCAAAAGCAAATTTTCAAGCGAACGAAACTAAAAGTGCAAAAGCACAACTAGAATGGGCTGCGAAAAATGCGAAAGAAGATGCCATTCAGTCTATGGCGCTACTAGAGCTTGCTTCATTGCAAGTGCAAGATAAAGATTATGATGGCGCACTAAAAACATTGAATGAAAAACACTCGATAGGTTTTGATGGTTTATTTGCTGACCTTAAGGGCGATGTATTTGTAACGCAGGGCAAGGTTGCAGATGCTAAAAAAGCCTATAAAGAAGCCACAGAGAAATTAGATCAACAAGGCCATTTATTGAAGTTCACGCAACATAAACTAGAAGCGTTGGGGAACTAGTGTTTAGATTTCTTAAAATTGCACTGCTAATTGGTGCTATAGCGCTAAGCGCATGTACGTCTATTACTGACCTAAAAGAAGATATGTCAGAGCGCTTGTTTGGACGCGAGAGCAATGAAACGCCTTCCGATTTAAATGACATTAAAACCACGGTTCCGGTGAAGGTGCTATGGAATGCTCATCTTGGTGAAAGTTATGATAATGACTTTACAGCGGTCACTGAGAATGGTTTTGTTTACGCAGCAAGCGCAAATGGTGAAATTGTTAAATTAACCGTGGCCGACGGCAAGCAAGTTTGGCGTATTAATACTGGCGAGCGGCTTTCTGGTGGCGTTGGATTAGGTGAAAATTTATTGTTCTTAGGTACCGCCAAAGGTTATGTATTAGCCTATGACTTCTCAGGAAAGTTGCTATGGAAGTCAAAAGTAAGTAGCCAAGTATTAAGTGCACCAAAAGTGGATTTCAACGTATTGGTTGTTCGTTGTGAAGATAGCCGAATTTACGGTTTAAATGTGGCGGATGGTTCAAGAAAATGGGTTTACGAGCGAGCTACACCAACGCTAACCTTAAGAAGTAGTGCAGGGGTTGCGCTGGATGGAGGGGCTGCATATGCAGGTTTTGCAGGCGGCAAACTTATTGCGCTGCGCGTTGAGGATGGCAAAGTCATTTGGGAGGTTTCGGTCGCACAACCGAAAGGAGCTACTGAAATCGAACGTATCGCTGATATTACGAGCTTGCCCGTCGTTGATGGTAGTTTGGTTTATGCGGTTGCCTATCAAGGCAAAGTGGCCGCTGTCGATCGTGCAACCGGGAGGGTAGCTTGGTCACGAGATATTTCAAGTTATACCGGCTTGAGTGCTGAAGGGGCCAAGGTTTTTGTTTCACATGCGGTCAGTTCTATCTATGCATTAGATTACAGCACAGGTAAGACATTTTGGCGTCAGGGCGATCTCAAACAACGACGGATTTCCGCACCTTTGCCTATAGGCAATTTGATTGCTGTCGGTGATGTTGAAGGTTATCTCCACTTCTTGAATAGAGAGGATGGTAGTTTTGTTGCCAGGATCCAAACGGATGATGCCGCAGCTATCATGCCTCAAATGCTTGCTGTGGGTTCTAGTATCATCATCGCACAAGATCGAAAGGGTGGCATTTACGCCATCTCAATCAAGTAAGTCATGTTACCGACCATTGTTCTCGTAGGCCGACCTAATGTTGGCAAATCTACCCTTTTTAACAGATTAACAAAAAGCCGTGATGCCTTAGTAGCAGACCTTCCTGGTCTTACTCGTGATCGCCACTACGGGCGTGGCGTTGGCGGAGACAAGCCTTTTTTGGTTGTTGATACTGGTGGTTTCGAACCGACAGCCGATTCTGGCATTATGAAAGAAATGGCTCGTCAAACCTTGATGGCTATTGATGAGGCAGATGTCATTATTTTTGTTGTGGATGGACGTCAAGGCGTTAGCCCTCAAGATAAAGTAATCGCGAGTCGTTTACGAAAAAGTCAGCGTCCAGTATTGCTTGCAGTGAATAAAACTGAAGGGATGCAACGGGCTGTTGTTAGCGCTGAATTTCATGAGCTAGGCCTAGGAGATCCGCTGTCAATATCATCAGCTCATGGTGAAGGTGTGCGTGATTTAGTTGAGCTCGCTCTTGAACCATTCCCTGAGCCCGAGCCGGAAGCGCCATATAATGAACAAGATACCCCTAAGGTTGCAATAGTCGGTCGGCCAAATGTAGGTAAATCGACATTAGTTAATGCATTGCTTGGCGAAGAGCGAGTTATTGCATTTGATCAGCCAGGTACTACGCGCGATTCAATTTACATTGATTTGGAGCGTAATGGAAAACATTACACAATTATTGATACGGCTGGCGTCCGTAAGCGCGGCAAGGTATTTGAGGCAATCGAGAAATTTTCTGTCATTAAAACCATTCAAGCTATTGAAGAAGCCAATGTTGCAATTTTAGTGGTAGATGCTCAAGAGGGAATTACAGAACAGGATGCTCACGTTGCTGCATACATTCTAGAGACGGGCCGTGCGTTAGTGGTGGCCATTAACAAATGGGATGGACTAAAAGAAGATGAGCGCGATTGGATTAAACGCGAAATTGATCGTAAATTACAGTTTTTGGATTTTGCTAAATTCCATTACATCTCAGCATTAAGAAAGAAGGGGCTGCCTGAGTTATTTACATCTGTGGATGGTGCTTATAAAGCGGCGATGGCTAAGCTTTCAACCCCTCAGCTTACGCGAGTTCTGATTGATGCAATTGCGCAGCATCAGCCCCCGATCAGTAAAGGAATTCGTCCTAAATTGCGTTATGCCCATCAAGGTGGAAGTAACCCGCCTATTGTGGTGATTCATGGGAATCATGTCGATGGCGTAAAAGATACTTACAAGCGCTTTTTAGAGGGCGTTTTTCGGAAGACATTTCAATTAACTGGAACCCCCTTACGCGTACAGTTTAATCAAGGAGATAATCCTTTTGCCGACCCCGATAAAAGAATTCAGGGTGAAGGTATTGTCAGTATGCGTAGACGTAAGACTGCGCAGCGTGCCGAGCTAAATGCACGAAAAAACGATGAAGTTAAGCAAGGAAAGCATAAGGCCTCAGGCCTTGAAATTGCTAAAAGGGCCCCGAGGAAAAAGAAATAACTTGATTCAATAAAAAAGCACCGCAAATATTGCGGTGCTTTAAATAAGGCTTGCTAAGCGATAGACGCTTTAGAGACTATCCCAGAACTTCCACCAAACTCGTTCATCCGTGGTCATGTTTTTATCAAGCATTTTGCTATCAGGGTAGTTGGTTTTTAAGACCCGCATTGCATCATCCTTGAGGTCTTTCATTTGAAGTGATTCATAAGCACTGATCATAATAACGAGCGCTTCTTCGAGGCCTGTCGATTGTGGGTAATTTTCAAAAACGTATTTGCAACGGTTAACCGCAGCAAGGTAAGCCTGACGTTTCATGTAATAGCGAGCTACGTGCAATTCATGCGCTGCTAAAGCATTGACTAAGTAAGTCATGCGTAATGCGCTGTCTTTTGCATAACGGCTTTCTGGGTAACGCGTTGTTAGCTCTTTGAATGCTAAGAATGAAGCATTCATTGCTTTTGGATCGCGGTCGTTAATTTCTTGGCTTGTGAGCCTGTCGACAACGCCACGTTCAGTAAAGCTTGCTAGACCACGCATGTAATAAGCATAGTCAACGTTTGGATGATTTGGATGAAGTTTGATAAATCGTTCTGCGGCAGCGGTACATGAAACTGGATCAGACTTTTTATAATAAGCGTATGCAGTTTCTAATTGCGCTTGCGCTGCATATTTGCCGTGAGGGTAGCGAGACTCGAGCTTTTGGAAATATTTGATGGCCTTGTCATAATCACGATCACGCATTTTGGCATCAGCTTCTTGATAAATTCGATCGGCTTGCCAAGTTTTTGTTTCATCTAGTTCAGTAGGGGCACCAAAAATACTGCAACCAGAGAGCCATATAGCCACAAAAAACGCTAAACTGTATTTCATTTATTTAATACCTAAAAAATTTGATTGATTATAACCGATGACACAAACCACACCTATTTCTCTTATTATCCCACAAGATTTGGGAGGGATGCGTTTAGATCAAGCATTGCAACGTATGTTGCCTGAACATTCTAGATCGCGTCTACAGTCCTGGATAAAAGAAGATTTAGTGACCGTCGATGGGGTTGCAAGCACTTCTAAAAGCAAGGTTTGGGGTGGTGAAAAGGTCTTGGTGTTCGCACAAGAAAAACCTGAGGTGAGTGCGTTCATGGCAGAGGATATTCCGCTCAATATTGTTTATGAAGATGAACATATTTTGGTGATCAATAAACCAGCTGGGATGGTCGTGCACCCAGCAGCAGGGAATTGGGAGGGCACCTTATTAAATGCCATTCTTTATCACGTCCCGCATGCGAATGAAATCCCTCGCGCGGGTATTGTGCATCGTTTAGATAAGGATACAAGTGGACTGCTTGTTGTTGCCAAAACATTGGCTGCTCAAACGAGCCTCGTACGTCAGCTTCAAGCTAGAACTGTGAAACGTGAATATCGCACAATTGTTTGGGGGCAAGTTTGGCGGAACGGTAAGGTTGACCAGCCGATTGGCCGTCACTCTCACTCACGAACAAAAATGGCAATCAATAAAATGGGTAAGCCGGCTGTGACGCGTTATGAGGTTCTAGAACGTTTTGCTGTTCATACCTACCTGCGTTGTAATCTAGAAACAGGGCGCACCCATCAGATTCGTGTGCATATGCAATTTTTAAAAGCGCCTATCGTTGGTGATTCAGTTTATGGCTATAAAGGTATTATCCCTTTAAAGGCAATGACGCAAACGCTTCGTGATTTTGTTCAAGGTTTTGATAGGCAAGCATTGCATGCCATCAAGCTGGGTTTAATACACCCAGCCACAGAGGAGCCTATGGAGTGGCAAATCGAACTCGCTGATGATATGAAAGCCCTATTAGAAGCCATGCGTCACGAGGATGCGCCGCTTGAAGAGCCATTTGAATTCAGTGAAAACCCTTATTTGTCCGATGAAGACTATGAGGATGAAGATTTTGATGACGAGGATGATGTCGACTTTATCGATACAGACGAGGACGCTGAAGACCTTGAATAAGATTGACTTAATTCATCCTGATTGGCCAGCCCCCATCAATGTTAAAGCCATTCAAACGACTAGAAACGGCGGCTTTAGCATCGCCCCCTATAACACATTGAATTTTGGCGCTCATGTCCAAGATGATGATTTATCTGTTGAAAAGAATCGTCAATTATTAAAACAATACTTGCCCTCAGAGCCTGTATGGTTAAATCAGGTGCATGGAACTCATGTGATTGAGGTGACGCCGGAACAGAACAATTGTAATCAAGATGCAGATGCGGCATTTAGTAAACATCAAAATATCGTGTGTGTCACCATGACTGCTGACTGCTTGCCAATCTTGCTTTGTAATGTTCAGGGGACGGCCGTTGCAGCAATACATGCAGGTTGGAGAAGTTTATGTGATGGCGTTATCGAAGCCACTATAAAGTCGCTTGGCTTGCAATCTGAGCACTTAATGGCTTGGCTTGGCCCAGCCATTGGTCCTTCAGTCTTTGAGGTGGGTAATGAGGTTCGGGAAGCGTTTATATCCCAAGATCGTCAAGCAAAAAATGCTTTCCAAGCAGTCGGTGATAAATGGCTATGTGATTTGTATTTACTTGCAAAACAGCGGCTTCATAATCTAGATGTAACGAAGGTGTACGGTCAAACTGACTGTACTTTCAGTAATCCATCTAAGTATTTTTCATTTAGACGTGATGGTGTCACCGGTCGAATGGCCACCATGATTTGGTTTGAATGAGCAGGGCTTGACACCTCGTTTATAATATAAGATTGACGCACGGAAATTACCAAATCATGTTTAATGCCCATATCCCCACCTTAACTTGGATTATCTCTGCTAGCTTGCTTGGGGGCGTGCTGAGTGTGCTTTGTGCTGGGTTTGTGGCACTTAATGCGCGTACGCAATGGATCCCAATGCTGATCAGTTATGCGATTGGCGCCATGTTAGGTGCTGTATTCCTTGAAATATTGCCACATGCTTTTCATGAAGCCAGTAGTGTTGAGAATATGGCTGCGACGGTGCTGTTTGGTATTTTGTTGTTCTTTGTTCTAGAGAAATTGGTGTTGTGGAGACACTGCCATGGTGAGCACTGTGAAGTGCATGCGATGCACACGGAAGATCACTGTCCTGAACATCCCGTACCCAAATTTAAAGTGGTCACAGAAAAATTACCCTCTATCACTAAGTCCAATCAACATAGCCATGATCACGACTCTGGTCGAAGTGGCATGATGATTATGGTGGGAGACACTTTTCATAACTTTGTAGATGGCATTTTAATCGCTGCCGCGTTTATGATTGATTTGAGATTGGGCGCGGTTACAGCAATGGCAATTATTGCGCATGAGATTCCCCAAGAAGTTGGGGACTTTTTAATTTTACTGCATTCCGGATACACCAAAAAACAAGCGTTGTTGTTTAATTTGTTCTCAAGCTTAGCCACCGTAGTTGGTGGTGTTTTCGCCTATTTTGCATTGCAAACCGTCCAAAACTGGATCGCTACAATTTTAGGGTTGGCTGCTGCGAGCATGCTCTATGTGGCTGTTGCAGATTTAATTCCTGGCTTACACAAACGCACAGACTTAAAAGACACGATTGGTCAGGTTGGTCTAATCGGCTTGGGAATCGGTTCTATCTGGCTGACTAAGTTCTTCTTGGAATAGGGCTTCTTCATGCAAAGCATTTTGCTTTCGCTTGCGCTGAGATGTGCCTAAAATCCAAATGAGTAAACTGCATGGCATTAAACCGTAAAAGAAAAAAGTTAAGATGCCAGCAGTTAAACTTTGCTCGGTGGCGGCCATTAAAAAAGTAACGTAGAGCCATGCAATTGCGATGATGTACATATTTTAATATTGAAGTAGGTTAATTTTCATGAGTTTAAACACCACCCCTAAAGTCGGCTTCGTTTCATTAGGTTGCCCCAAAGCCGGTTCTGATGCAGAACGTATTCTCACCCAATTGCGTGCAGAAGGCTATGAAATATCCGGCACTTATGAAGATGCTGATTTAGTCGTGGTCAATACTTGTGGTTTTATTGATAGCGCGATTGAAGAATCATTGGATGCCATCGGTGAGGCAATTAATAAAAATGGCAAGGTAATCGTCACAGGCTGTTTAGGCGCTAAGAGTGGTGTTGTTCAGGCAGCGCATCCTAGTGTCCTTGCCGTGACAGGTCCGCATGCATTAGAAGAGGTGATGACAGCTGTGCATGCAAACCTGCCTAAGCCTCACGACCCTTATGTTGATTTAGTGCCGCCGCAAGGGGTACGTTTGACTCCTAGTCATTATGCCTATTTGAAGATTTCAGAAGGGTGCAATCATCGGTGTAGTTTTTGCATTATTCCAAGCATGCGCGGTGATTTAGTCAGTCGCCCTGTGGGTGAAGTACTAAATGAAGCCGAGAATCTTGTGAACGCTGGCGTTTCAGAAATTCTTGTGATTTCACAAGACACTTCTGCCTATGGCGTTGATGTTAAATATAGAAGTGGATTTTGGAATGGTCGGCCAGTTAAAACACGAATGACTGAACTCACAAAAGCATTAAGTGAGTTGGGTGTTTGGGTCCGTCTTCATTATGTTTATCCCTATCCGCATGTTGATGAAGTGATCCCACTCATGGCAGATGGGTTGATTCTTCCATACTTGGATGTGCCGTTCCAACATGCTAGCCCGCGCATCCTTAAATCCATGAAGCGGCCAGCAAGTAGCGAAAATAACTTATTAAGAATTAAGGCTTGGCGTGACATCTGTCCTGATATCACTGTGCGTAGTACTTTTATTGCTGGCTTTCCAGGAGAGACAGAAGAAGACTTCAAGATGTTGCTCGATTTCTTAGAGGATGCTCAATTGGATAGAGTAGGTTGCTTTACCTATTCAGCAGTGGATGGAGCCTCGGCAAATCAATTACCAGATCAAGTGCCTGAAGAACTAAAGCAAGAGCGTTTGGCGCGCTTTATGGAAGTCCAGGAGCGCATTAGTGCCGCTAAGTTACAGGCTAAGATAGGAACAATGCAAACCGTACTTGTTGATGAAATTATTGAAGATGAAGAGGGTAATGTTGAAGCAATTGGCCGTACAAAAGCTGACGCCCCTGAAATTGATGGCGTTGTTTATTTGATGGATGCAGAAGGGTTAACGCCAGGCGATTTTGTTGAGGTTCAAATATATGATGCGGATGGTCACGATCTTTGGGGCGGACCACCTCAAGAATGAGCGGTAAATAAATCTGGCATGATTGGAGAAGGACGCTCGCTGTCCGCGCGCTCTTCCAGAAAGTCAAAAGTCAGTGGGCAGCGGGTTGGCTTTTTTGCCGCCTTACGTCGTTTAGAGGTTGATGCGTCTAAATCGATATAAGGCGTTTGGCTAATACGGATGTAACCTGATGCATTCAGTTTTTCTGAGGTGGTTTCAAACAAACTCAGTGGGTTATCAATATTTTGAAGTGTAATGACACTCTTGCTCACCTTGAGCACGTTGTACATCACAAACTTGCCCGTGTTCTGTTTGCCGTATATCTCGCCAACATGAATGTCCACAATGCACCTCTTTTAAATCGATTTCCGAATATTAGCGCCTAGTCTTATTCTTCACAAGCCTTGTAAGGCTTTATTTCAATGAACCAATCTTCACGCCCTCAGTCAGATGAAGTACTTATTCAAACTTATTTTCAGGGGATTGTATCGATGTTTAAAACTTACATGGGGATTTTGATCATGATGATTTCAACTACCACTTTTGCTGCTTGTCCAGATTTATATAATCACCAATTCACAACATTGCAGGGAGGCAAGATTGACTTATGCGATTATCAAAATAAGCCCATAATCATTGTGAACACTGCCAGTAAGTGTGGTTTTACCCCTCAGTTTGAAACATTGGAATCCTTATACAAGCGGTACCAACCAAAAGGCCTTCTGGTGGTAGGTTTTCCTTCAAATGATTTCAGACAAGAGCTGGCAAGTGATAAAGAAATTGGTGATTTTTGTGTGAACACCTACGCGGTTAAATTCCCAATGATTACAAAGACATCAGTGACTGGACCTAATGCAAACCCTTTGCATAAACAGTTGATTGAGATTACCAAGCAAGCACCCATGTGGAATTTCTACAAATACGTAATATTGCCTGGGGGAAAACATGTGTATGCCTATAGTAGTGATGTTGACCCAGGCTCAGATGAAATCATGGGGAAAATTAAACCATTCCTAAAGTGAGGCTGATTACGTTGTAAAATGTGGGATGGATCAAAATAACATCCCATTTTCAAATCTCTCACCCGATCTTATTCTTGATGCTATTGATAGTTTAGGACTGCATACAGACGGTCGATTATTAGCACTGAATAGTTACGAAAACCGTGTGTATCAGGTGGGCGTGGAGGATGCATTACCGATTGTTGCTAAATTCTATCGTCCCAACCGTTGGGATGATGATGCAATTCTTGAAGAGCACGCTTTTGTCCAAAGCTTGGCTGATACTGAAATACCAGCGGTAGCCCCATCAATCATTAACAACAGCACGCTATTTAACTATCAACATTTTCGTTTTTCTATCTTCCATAAACATGGTGGACGAGCGCCAGACTTGGATCAAAAAGGCGTATTACAGTGGATTGGGCGTTTTATTGGGCGGATTCATGCCATTGGATCATTGGCGGATTTTAGACATCGCCCTGAATTAAACATCACTACTTTTGGTGAAGAGCCTAGCAATTACCTCCTTGAGCAAGGCATGATGCCTAAAGAGTTAGAGTCTGTGTATCGCGGTGTGGTTGCTCAGGCTTTAGAGGGCGTAAAACGCTGTTTTGACAGGACAGGTGACTTAGCTACGCTAAGATTGCACGGTGATTGCCATATGGGCAATTTGCTGTGGACGGATGCAGGGCCGCATTTTGTGGATTTTGATGATAGTCGGATGGGGCCAGCTATTCAGGACCTATGGATGATGTTGTCTGGAACTCCCAATGAGATGCAAAAGCAGTTTCATCAGATTCTTTTGGGTTACGAGGACTTCTACGAATTTAATCCCAATGAAGTGCACTTAATAGAAGCACTTAGAACCCTTCGGCTAATTCATTATTCAGCTTGGCTGGCTCGTCGCTGGGATGATCCTGCTTTTAAGGTTGCATTTACTTGGTTTAATACTCAGCAATACTGGCAGGATAGAATATTGGAACTACGAGAACAAATTGCGTTGATGGACGATCCGCCATTAATTGCTGGCGCATCGGGGAACTTTTAGAAGCTTAGATTTAAACTTTTTGAATGCGAAGTCTCTGCATGATAATCGCAGACAGTTCTTCAATTGACCGGCTTGTTGAGTCAGCCCAAGTAATTCCAGCATTGCGCATCAAGCTTTCAGCCTTAGTAATTTCTTGGCGGCAATTCTCAAGAGACGCATATTTACTATCTGGCCTTCTTTCGCTTCGAACAGAATGCAAGCGTTCAGGCCTAATGGTTAATCCAAAAATTTTATTGATATGAGGCATCAGTGCCGCAGGCAGATTGCCACGCTCGAAATCTTCTGGAATTAATGGATAGTTGGCAGCCTTGATGCCAAACTGCATGGCCAGATAAATGCTCGTAGGTGTTTTTCCGCAGCGCGAAACACCAACTAAAATGACTTGTGCTTCTTCTAAACCGCTATTTGTCATGCCATCGTCATGGTTAAGCGTAAAGTTAATGGCTTCCATGCGATCTGAATAACTACTGCCCATGATCCCGTGAGCAATACCAGAGCCGGTTAATGGCTGTTCTCCAAGCTCAATGCCTAAAGGATCAATAAAGGTGCTAAATAGGTCAACAAAATATGCATCGCTTTGTTTTAATGAATTACGTAATTCAATATTGCCCAGCGACATAATCACGATCGGACGAATCCCATCTTGTTGCTTAGCTTGAAGAATAGCGTTCTTTGCAATGTCAATTTTTTCAGGGGTGTCCGTAAAGGGAATACGAACTTGCGTGAATACTGTTTGCGGAAAATGCTCAAGTAGTTTCCCTAAAGCACTGGCTGTCATGCCAGTGCTGTCAGAGATGAATAAAGCTGACCGTTTCATGGAATCTGACTCTTACTTTTGCGTCAATTTTTGCCAAGTAGCGACAACCGTGTCAGGGTTGAGTGATACTGATTGTATGCCTTCATCGACCAACCATTGCGCAAAATCAGGATGATCAGATGGTCCTTGCCCACAGATACCCACGTACTTTCCTAGTCGGTTAGCAGTGCTAATGGCCATTCGAAGGAGCACTTTGACTGCATCGTTACGCTCATCAAAGCCATCAGCTAAAATGCCAGAGTCACGGTCCATGCCTAAGGTTAATTGAGTCAAGTCGTTAGATCCAATAGAGAACCCATCAAAGTATTCTAAGAATTGTTCTGCAAGTAAAGCGTTAGATGGGATTTCGCACATCATGATAAGGCGAAGCCCATTTTCGCCTCGTTTTAGCCCATTAGCAGCTAAAATCTCACTTACCGCCTTCGCTTCATCTAGCGTACGAACAAATGGAATCATGATCTCAACGTTAATTAATCCCATTACATCACGGACTTTTTTCATTGCTTTACATTCCATGGCAAAGCATTCTTTGAAGTCCTCCGCCATGTAACGTGCTGCACCACGGAAACCAATCATTGGATTTTCTTCATCGGGTTCGTAAATATCTCCACCCACCAACTTTTTGTATTCATTCGACTTGAAGTCAGAAGTGCGCACAATGACTGGTTTAGGATAAAAAGCTGCGGCAATTGTCGCAACACCTTCAGCAACTTTATCTATATAGAAGTCGGTAGGGCTTGCATAGCCACGCGCACGGTTTCTAATGATGGTTTGAATCGGTGCTGGCATTGCGTCTACATTTAAGATAGCTTTAGGATGAATGCCAACCATGTTGTTAATCACAAACTCTAAACGAGCCAAGCCAACGCCATCATTTGGCGTATTGGCAAAACCGAAAGCCATGTCTGGGTTGCCCACATTCATCATGATTTTGCATGGGGGTTTACTCAAGGCAGCAGTCGCTTGTGTGCTCACTGTGAATGGGAGGGCGCCGTGATAAACAAAACCTGATTCGCCTTCTGCGCATGACACAGTGACGATTTCTCCTTCGCGTAATACGTCTGTCGCGTTAACAGATCCGACAATTGCAGGAATGCCTAATTCACGGGCGATAATTGCAGCATGACATGTACGTCCGCCACGGTTAGTGACTAATGCGCTAGCGCGCTTCATCACAGGTTCCCAATTCGGATCTGTCATATCAGCCACCAAAACGTCTCCAGGCTGTACCAAGTGCATTTCTGCTGGATCAAGCACTATCCTTACTGGCCCTGTGCCAATTTTCTGCGTTACAGCACGGCCGACGACCATGGGCTTAGCCGCATGTTTTTCTATCGTGAACGTTTCGGTGACGTTGTTATTAGCATCTTGTGACTTCACAGTTTCAGGACGCGCTTGCAAGATATAGAGCTTATTATCAACCCCATTTTTACCCCATTCGATGTCCATCGGGCAACCATAATGAGATTCAATAATCATCGCATAACGAGCTAGCTCTAGGATGTCGTCGTTTGTGAGTGAGTAGCGATCGCTGTCGATAGGATCAACATCAACGGTCAGGGTGCTTTTACCTGCTTGGGTTGCATCACTAAATACCATTTTGATGAGTTTTGAACCCATCGTGCGACGGACAATCGCTGGTTTTCCTTGTGCTAGCAGTGGTTTGTGGACGTAGAATTCGTCTGGGTTAACTGCGCCTTGAACCACAGTCTCACCCAAACCGTAAGAAGAAGTGATGAATACAACGTCTTGAAAGCCTGATTCTGTGTCGATTGTAAACATGACGCCCGCACAGCCGATATCACTTCGAACCATTTGTTGAACGCCGGCAGATAAGGCTACATCAGCATGAACAAAACCTTTGTGAACGCGGTAAGAGATCGCTCGGTCATTATATAAAGAAGCAAAAACTTCCTTGATGGCGTGTAGGATGTTATCTAGGCCATGGATATTTAAAAACGACTCTTGTTGTCCAGCAAACGAGGCATCAGGCAGATCCTCCGCAGTTGCAGATGAGCGGACAGCAAAGGTTGCTCCGTTACCTGATTTAGCAATCAGAGTTGCATAGTTTTCTGCGATTGCTTTTTCAAGCGCAGCAGGGAAGGGTGCAGACATAATCCATTCACGAATTTGTTTGCCGCAGATTGCTAATGCAATCGTGTCGTCGACGTTAAGAGATTCAAGTGTTGCAACAATTTTGGCATCTAAACCGTTTTGCGCCAAAAATTCACGGTAGGCATCTGCAGTAGTTGCAAAGCCAGTAGGGACGCGAACGCCTTTTGCTGAAAGCTGCGAAATCATTTCCCCTAGCGATGCATTTTTACCACCGACTGATGGCACATCAATATTGCGCAGGTTTTCGAAAGGAATTACATGGGCTGACATAAAGAATCTCTCCATTTATTTACGTATTTTTAGCTTCCACTGGTAAAAATTCGTAAATACTTTTGTTTTCAGAGTGTTAGGCTTGGTGTGATTATTATATTGTTATCACTTCAAAGCTTGATTTGTAAATATAGTATTTTGCCTAATAAGCGGGCTTGTGTCACGTTGATTAGTATGGGCTAGACTAAAATTGACTGAATTATTATTTCATTAATTCATAGGTGAAACTATTTTTATGGCTCGCTCATCTAAAAAAAGCTAAAGTGTAGTGAGTTAGTTTAAATAGAGGATTGATAGGAAATGAAGCAACAAAATGAATATGAAAGATCATCATTAAGCCTGTTGGAGGAAATGATGGCTAAGACCTGTTTTTGTAAGCTAAGGGAGACTTGTCCTGATAAAGACAGTTGTGATTGCTTAAAGGAACGAAATATCTATAAAGAGTTTATGCAGAAGCAGGCTTAATTAAAGCTTTTTAATTCATTAGGAAGTAAGTTGAAGCTTCCGGCCTCATGCGTCACCAGCATTTCATTATCCTGAATAGTGCAGCTAATGTTCATGTTTCGCGTAGCTGCGTTAGCAAGCTCTTCGGTATCCGGTAAATTGATCACGGTTAAATTGTTTAGCTTAAGAAGTGCCTTACTGTTCTGATTCCACCACATATCAGCAGTGCGACCGCCGTATAAGATCAGTGCCACTTGGTTTGAGCGACCGCAGGCTTTGCGGAGGACTCGCTCATCAGGTAAGCCTAGCTCTATCCAAAGCTCAATTGCGCCAGTTAAATCTTTTTGCCACAAATCTGGCTCTTCTTCATCACTTAAACCCTTGCCAAATGTGAGGGTGTCGCTTGCAAATATAGCAAAAGCAATAAGCCTAACCATGAGACGCTCTTCAGTTTCTGAGGGGTGTCTAGCGAGCGTTAAACTGTGCGCAGCATAGTAATTGCTGTCCATGTTTGATACTTGTAGGTCGGCTTTGTAAATGGTGGATTTTAGTGCCATGGAGACTTCTTCTCGGTGCTCTTGCTAGCCTTTTTGGCAGCCTTTGTGCCAGCTGGTTTGACGCCTGCGCCACTTCTGCGATTTGGCTGGCCTTTGCCTCTTACTTTAGGCGCTTTAACCTTAGGGGGTTTAATTTCAGCATTTGGGTCTATGCTAATCAATATTCGTTTACCTTCGCATTCGATAAGTTGCCCCGGCTTAATCTTTGCTGTTTTACGTAACTCAATTGCGCCATCTACTTTTACTAAGCCCTCGGCGACCATGGCCTTACCGCGACCGCCACTATCAGCCAAATCAACTAGCTTAAGTAGATTGCACAACTCTACATATTCTGTATTAATTACAAATTCAATATCTTGCATTGTATTTTCTCAAGTAGTAGATGAGGTTTTGATACTTTTCTTTATTACTTTACCAATGTGTGCTTCGCCACGTTTTTTTGCAAGAGCAATTTGTTTTTGACGTTCAGTTACACTCGTACGTTTTTCTTCACTTAGTTTATCTAAGCAATGCGGGCATGAAATCCCAGCGACATATGAGGTGCTTTGCATTTCCTCTGGGGAGAGCGGATGGCGGCATGCATGGCATTGATCGTAATCGCCTATTTCCAAACCGTGCTTAACTGACACGCGCTGATCGAATACAAAACACTCCCCTTGCCACAGACTCTCTTCTTTGGGAACCTCTTCAAGGTACTTCAGAATTCCTCCTTGTAAGTGATAGACCTCTTCAAATCCCTGTTCCATCATGTAAGAGCTGGCTTTTTCGCAACGTATCCCTCCCGTGCAAAACATAGCAACTTTTTTATGCTTCTTGGCATCTAGATTTTTTTTTATGTATTCTGGAAACTCTCTAAACGTCGTAGTTTTTGGGTCTATGGCGCCTTTGAATGTACCAATGTCATATTCATAGTCGTTGCGCGTGTCAATTAAAATTACGTCAGGGTCTGATATCAGAGCGTTCCAATCCTTAGGTTTTACATACTGACCCACTTTGTAGTTAGGATCGATGCCATCAACGCCCAAAGTGACAATCTCTTTTTTAATGCGTACTTTCATCCGATAAAACGGCATTTCCTTCGCAAAGGATTCTTTATGTTCTAAGTCAGCTAAGCGTGCATCTTGTTTTAGATATCGAATGAGTGCATCGATATCTGAGCGGCTACCAGCGACAGTGCCGTTGATGCCTTCTTCAGCCAAAAGAAGCGTTCCTTTGATATTTTGCGAGATGCAGAAATCTAGCAATTTCGGTTGAATGGCTTTGTAGTCTTTCAATTTTGCGAACTTATAGAGTGCTGCGACTATAAAACTTGGCACGAGATTCTTTCTGCTGACAACAACTTGAATAGGTCGCTATGATAAGCTAAGCAATGCTTATTTTCTACGCAAATTGATATGGTTAGTAATTAAGTCTGCGGCCTGGTTGCGATAATGTTTACTATCTAAATCTTTGACCCAGAGGTGCATTAGACCGCTGAAAAAAAGATGGGTATCCATAGCGAGGATAGCAGGGGAGTCAGATGGGTTTAGTTGACCTTTTGTTTTTGCACGTTCGTACAGTTGTTCAATTTTTTTGGCAATACGCTCACAATTACAAAGCGTTTGCTCAAGCAGCTCGGTAAGCTCTTCTACATATTCACACTTCACCATCATGATTTCAAAGGTTTGACGTGTGTAAGCAGACTCATCAAGTGCTCGGATTGTGCCATAAAGAAAATCGCCGATTTTTCCAAGTGGATCGTCATTATTTTCATTAAGGATATTTTCATCTATTCTGTCGATGAGAGGCAAAATCACTTGTTCACGCATTGCGGAAAACAATGCCTTTTTGTCGCTAAAATGCCAGTAGACAGCCCCTCGTGTAACGCCAGCTTGGTTAGCAACTTGCTCAATGCTGGTACGACTAACGCCTCGCGATAAAAAAACTTCGCGTGCAGCTTCTATAATCCGCTGTCTAGTTAGTTCTGCATTTTCTTTGGTTTGTCTTACCACGGCCTAATGTTCCATTTCTAAGGGTTTAACCCTATGTTAAACATGGTGTTTTAGCTCAGTAAAACACGTTTACATATGGGCTTGTTTGTATATAATATACATTCAATAATGTATGTAAACAAGCGCATCTGAAGTATTCCCTTAAAAGACATGGAGTTAATTATGCCGACCTTATTCTTTAATCCCATCAATAAGCCAAGTTTTTCGTATTTTCTTGCAATCTGCGCGATTGCGAGCATGGCGTTGGTTGCCTGTGGTAAAAAAGAAGCGGCTGCGCCCCAAGGGGCTGGCATGGTCATGCCTGTCAGTGTGATTTCAGTGAAACCCACAAGCGTCCCAATCTCAACTGAGGTTGTTGCGCAAACGGAAGGTGCAAAAGAAGTCGAGATTCGACCTCGTGTTGGTGGTATTTTATTAAAGCGTATGTATGATGAAGGCGCCTCTGTGAAGGCGGGTCAAACAATGTTCCTAATCGATCCAGTGCCTTATCAGATCGCATTGCAACAAGCTAAAGCTGCATATTCTGCACAACAGGCAAGAGTTGAGCAAACGGCTCGCGAAGAAGCGCGTTTACGTGGTTTATTGGTGACTCAATCTATCAGTCAACGGGAATACGATAATGCCTCGAGTGACAAAGCAACTTCATTGGCCAATCTTCAGCAGGCTTTAGCAAATGTAAGGCAGGCAGAATTAAATCTGTCTTACACCAATGTGACCGCCCCATTAACAGGTGTTTCAGGTCGTTTCCAATTTTCAGAAGGTGCCTTGGTTTCGCCCAACACAAGCCTACTCACAACCGTTTCTCAAATCTCTCCTATTTGGGTGCGTTTTAGTTTGTCAGATAGTGAAATTAAACAGCTTGGTGGGCATTTAACAGAACAAAGTGTAAAAGAGGTTTCACTAGTGTTGGCTGATGGTACTGAATATAAGCATAAGGGCAAGTTGAATTTTTCAGCCAGTCAAATCGATCCAATGCTAGGGACTCAACAATTAAGAGCAACATTTGAAAATAATGACCACCAGTTATTGCCAGGCCAGTTTGTCAGAGCAAGAATCATGACGGGCAATCGTAATGGAGTATTTTTAATTCCACAAACGTCTGTATTAACAGGCGACCAGGGCAAGTTTGTGTTTGTTGCGGACAAAGATAAGGAGGGTAAAGTTATTGCAGCTGTGCGTCCTATAAAAGAGGGTGGGTGGTTAAATAACGATTGGGTGGTACTTGATGGCTTGAAAGAGGGCGACCAAGTGATTACCGATAATTTGATTAAAGTTCGCCCGGGCGCACCAGTCAATCCACATCCATTCGGTACTGCCCCAACAGCTCCCGTTGATTTTCCTACTGCTAAGACTAAGTAGTTAAACATGAAAAACTTTACCCGCTTTTTTATAACGCGCCCGATTTTCGCCTCGGTTTTATCTATTATTATCGTTTTATCTGGCTTAGCGGCGGCTTTTAAGCTCCCAATTGCTCAGTATCCACAAATCGCACCGCCCACCGTTACCATTACTGCAGTTTATCCTGGCGCCAGTGCAGATACACTATCAAAAACGGTTGCTGCACCTATTGAGGAGCAATTAAGCGGGGTTGATAACTTACTTTATTTCAACTCTAGCGCTGACTCTAGCGGCACCTTAGTCATTACAGCCACTTTCGAGATAGGTACTAATGTAGACCAAGCAACATTTAACGTTAGTAACCGCGTTAATATCGCCACACCAAGACTCCCTGATGAAGTTCGTCGCAACGGTTTAATCGTTCAGAAAAAATCGAACGACATTTTGCTTGTTGTGATGCTTACTTCGACAGATCAAAATCATAATCGACTATTTTTGAGTAATTACGCCACACTTAATGTGATGGATGAGATTAAGCGTGTTAAAGGCGTGGGTGATGCCACAATTTTTGGCGGGCAAGACTATTCAATGCGTGTTTGGCTTCGCCCTGATCGCATGGCGCAACTCGGAGTTAGTACAACGGATATTTCGAGTGCGATAACTTCTCAAAATAATCAATATGCCGCGGGTAAGATTGGCCAAGAGCCTGCTCCTTCCAATCAACAACTTGTATATACAGTAACAGCAAAAGGTCGCTTAGTTGATCCGGAGCAGTTCGGTAATACCATCATCAAAGCCAACGGCCCAAACGGTGTTCTATATTTAAAAGATGTAGCACGCATAGAGCTTGGCGCACAAAACTATAATGTTGCTTCAACGCTAGATGGAACCCCAGGCGTTGCAATTCCTATCTTTTTGCAAACAGGGGCCAATGCCCTTGATACAGCTAAAAATATCAAACAAAAGATGGAGGAGCTTAAAGCTGCGTTTCCGGCAGGCATGAAATATACCATTCCTTATGACACCAGTGACTTCGTCAAGGCGACCATTAGTGAGGTCTTCCATACATTCGCTGAAGCCTTATTATTGGTTGTGTTGGTTGTTTTCTTGTTCTTACAAAGCTGGCGCGCGACCTTGATTCCTATTATCGCGGTGCCTATCTCTTTGATTGGTACATTTGCAGGCCTTTATCTTTTTGGCTTCTCCATTAATTTACTCACTTTATTTGCCATGATTCTCGCGATTGGTATCGTTGTTGATGATGCGATCGTGGTCTTAGAAAACACTGAACGATTAATGGCCGAAGAAAATATGGCGCCATTACCTGCTGCGATTAAATCGATTAGTCAGGTGTCGGCTGCCGTTGTTGCGATTGTGCTGGTCCTTTGTGCGGTATTCGTGCCAGTTGCATTCCAAGGGGGTATTGCGGGTGAGTTATATCGTCAGTTTGCCGTAACAGTCGCAATTGCTGTAGTGATTTCAGGGATTGTTGCTTTAACGCTAACGCCAGCTTTGTGCGCAATGATTTTGAAAAAATCTCATGATGAGAATATTTTCTTTAAAAAATTTAATAATGGATTCAGTCGGTTAAGAGACTTTTATACTGACACGGTTCAGTTGACTTTAAAACATAAAATTATTGGCGCGCTGGCTTTCTCTTCAATTCTTATCGTGGTTGCAGTGCTGTTTAAAATGGTGCCGGGAAGTTTCGTGCCAGCCGAAGATCAAGGCTATGTAGTGACTGTGGTAATTATGCCCGATGGCGCCACCTTAAGCCGCACGTCAAAAACAACAGAAGCTATCAGATCTGCGATTGCACACGATCCAGCTGTTGCGCATGAGTTTGCAGTGAATGGATTTGAGTTGCTAACAGGCGCTAATAAAACCAATTCAGCAACCATGTTTGTACGCTTAAAAGATTGGAAGCTTCGTGAAACAAGCGCAACTGATATTGTTGGGAAGTTGTTTGGGATTGGCATGAGTCAACCGGATGGACTAGCTATTGCAGTAAATCCGCCAGCCATTCGAGGTTTAGGCTCTTCAGGCGGGTTTGAGGTCTACGTGCAAAGCCAGCGCGATACTAACCCTATTAAATTAGCTGCGGTAATGAACGGTTTTATCGATGCGATGCGTGCTGAGCCTTCACTAACGGGTTTAAATTCATTCTTTCGCCCAACAGTGCCACAGCTTTTAATTGAAGTGGATGAGGCAAAGGCAATCTCACAAGGGGTTCGTATTTCGGATATTTATGCGACTCTTCAAAGCACGATGGGAGCATTCTACGTGAATGACTTTAATCGCAATGGGCGGACTTATCGCGTGCAGTTGCAAGCAGAGTCTGAGTTTAGAATGAACCCTGAAGACTTAGGAAAGGTTTACGTTCGAAGTCAGCCTACAACTACCAATCCTAATGGAAATATGATTCCACTCTCTACCTTAAGCAAAGTCAGCAATATTGTCGGTGCGGAGCAGTTGGAGCGCTACAACGGACTATTGTCAGCTAAAGTTTTCGGTAGTGGCGCGCCTGGCGTAAGCTCTGGTGACGCAATCAAGACTGTAGAGCGAATTGCTAAAGAAAACTTACCTGATGGCTATAAAATTGCTTGGACAGGGCAAGCTTATCAAGAGAAGCGCACTGGCTCAGCCGCATTGTTTGCGTTTGGATTCGCGATCATTATGGTGTTCTTAATTTTGGCAGCTCAGTTTGAGACATGGGCCTTACCTTTGGCCGTCATCATGGCCGTCCCGTTTGCGTTAGCAGGTGCGCTATTAGCTGTTCTGCTTCGTGGCATGCCAAATGATATTTACTTTCAGATTGGTTTAATTACCTTAATTGGTTTGGCAGCTAAAAATGCGATTTTGATTGTTGAGTTCGCAGAGCAAAAAATGGAGGAGGGCATGCCAGTTGGTGCAGCTGCTATTGAAGCAGCTCGAATGCGTTTCCGTCCAATTGTAATGACCTCTATGGCTTTTGTTCTAGGAATCTTGCCGCTAGTTGTTGCAACAGGCGCTGGGGCTGCAGCACGACGCTCTATGGGGACCGGTGTATTCGGGGGCATGATTCTAGCCACGTTTATTGCCACTATCTTTATTCCATTATTCTTTACGTGGTTGAGTGGTAAACATGTTCGGCATCACGGCCATGTTGAAATTGAAGAATCGATAGAGAAAGAAATCTAATGAGATTAAAACGTTTATTTGAAATGTCTATTGTCTTGCCAAGTATTTTATTGGCAGGCTGCAAAGCTTTGGGCCCAGACTACATAAGGCCTCAACAACTATTGCCAAAAAGCTTTCAGGAAGCGCAAGTTAATGAGAATGCAGAGGTCATCAGCAACCAATGGTGGAAGCTTTATCACGACCCTGTTCTTGATGATTTGATCGAGAAAACGAATAAATACAACGCAGACATTAAAATTGCGGTTGCGCGTATTGAAGAGGCGGATGGTTATTTGCGTGAAGTAGGGGCGGCTTTGTTTCCTCAGGTGAATCTCGATTCAAGTGCAAGTCGTTATAAGATAACAGAATTGGGTGCTACCCCTTTATTTAATGGCATGAGTCCAACAAGGAGTAATTACAACGTTAAATTAGGCACGACTTTTGAATTGGATTTTTGGGGTAAATTACGTAGAGCCCAAGAATCAGCAAGAGCGCAAGCTTTGGCTTCAAGGTTCGCAAAAGAAACGGTCGATTTGTCACTTAAAAGTCTAATCACTGGCGACTATTTATTGCTTCGAAGTTTGGATTCGCAAATTGAATTATCTAAATCTAGCATGCAAATTCGTGAGGATAGCTTGGCTTTGACCAAGAGGCGTTTGGAAGGTGGTGTTTCTTCAGCTCTCGATGTACATCAAGCTGAAGCTGCCTTCACCAACTTGAAGGCGCAGCTTGCTGACCTAATTCGTCAACGCGCTGTCATCGAGCATCAATTAGCCATTTTGACTGGTGATTTAGATTTAAAAATAGGGGCAGGTGATATTCATTCACTTCCTATTCCACCAGTGCCACCGGTGGGTTTGCCTTCCGCCTTGCTAGAAGCACGACCTGATGTGCGGCAGGCTGAACAAAATCTCATTGCTGCGAATGCGCGAATTGGGGTTGCAAAAGCTGCTTTATTCCCAACCATTTCCCTGACTGCTGGATTGGGTGGAGAAAGTAAAGATTTGGGCGAAGTGTTAAAGTCCGCAGCGAGAATTTGGAACGGCGGATTGAGTTTGAATCTACCGGTATTTGACTCTGGTCGTTTAAATTCGAAAGTCGATCAGGCGACAGCGGAGCAAAAGCAATTATTGGCTAGCTATGAACGCGCAGTTCAACATGCGTTTGAAGAGGTGAACGATGCTTTGGTGAATGTGCGTCAAAATACAGAGCGTGAAAATGCACTTAATTTAAGTCAACAGTCTTCAAGTAATGCATTAGAAATTGCGAACAGTCGATACAAATCTGGCTATACGGGCTACTTAGAGGTCCTAGATGCACAACGAGTCTTCAATGATGCTTCATTAGCCTACATACAAAGTCGCCAAGCTAGGTTGGCCTCCACAGTTGAGCTTTTCAAAGCTTTGGGTGGGGGCTGGGCAACCACAGACCCTAAGTAGCTTTATTTCAATGTAAAGCTAATATGTTTTCGCTTTAACACCTGTTTGATTTTTAGGTACATGATTGAGGATGATAAAAAAAGCGTAATCGTGTTGGCGAAAATAATTGGCATACTGTGAATGAGCAATCCATAAAAAAACCAGAGCGCGACGCCTGTTGTAAATAAGCTGTACATTGTCAATGAAATGCCATCTAGATTGCGTGTTTTCCATGATTGATAGGCTTGTGGTGCAAAAGCAATAGTGGTTAGAAATGCAGCGCAATAGCCAATAATGTCAGTCAAATTTTGAGGCATGTGTTTTTGTCTGCTTTTTGATTAAGTCTTGATTAGATCATAGCCTTATTTTTTTGGTCAAACAAATCCTCTTTCCTTCTAGCGTTTAGCTTGACGTGATAAAATTTACTTATTAAATCTATAAAAAGATAATTATAAAAATGACAGTTCGTACTAGATTTGCCCCCAGTCCTACTGGATTCCTGCATATTGGCGGGGCTAGAACCGCTTTATTCTCATGGGCTTATGCCCGTAAATTCAAAGGCCAGTTTATTTTGCGCATCGAAGATACCGATGTTGCACGCTCTACACCTGAAGCTGTTCAAGCAATCTTAGACGGCATGTCTTGGCTTGGACTTGATTGGGATGAAGGGCCGTTCTATCAAATGCAGCGTATGGATAGATATAAAGAAATTATTCAAAAAATGTTGACTGAAGGCCATGCTTATTTGTGTTACTCGAGCAAAGAAGAGTTGGATGCTTTGCGTGAGCGTCAAATGCAAGATGGCATAAAACCTCGCTATGATGGTCGATGGAGACCTGAAGATGGGAAAGTATTTCCAGAAGTGCCTGTGGGTGTTCAACCGGTTATTCGCTTTAAAAACCCTAAAGCAGGATTGGTGGAGTGGGATGATCTAGTTAAAGGGCATATCGCCATTTCCAATGAAGAGTTGGACGATTTGATTATTGCCCGCGGTGACGGTACGCCAACCTATAACTTCTGCGTAGTCGTCGACGACTGGGAAATGGGTATTACACAGGTGATTCGCGGTGATGATCACGTGAATAACACTCCGCGTCAAATCAATATGCTTAAAGCCCTTGGCGCAACCATTCCTCAGTATGCGCATTTGTCCATGATTTTAGGCGATGATGGCCAAAAGTTATCAAAACGTCACGGCGCTGTTAGTGTGATGCAGTATAACGAAGATGGCTACCTACCAGAAGCGATCTTGAATTACTTGGCTCGTTTGGGCTGGTCACATGGCGATGATGAAATTTTCAATATGAAGCAATTCTGTGAATGGTTTGATTTGGACCATATAACGCCATCAGCAGCGCAATTTAATACCGAAAAGTTAAATTGGATTAACGCGCATTACATTAAGCAAGCAGACTTAAATGCATTGGCAATAGACATCAATAAGCGTCTTATGGCTAAAGCCATTAAAACAGACGGCGGGCCTGATTTGAATGGGGTAATTAGTCTATATCGTGATCGTGCTAATACGCTAAATGATCTTGCTACGAGCATCGAGTATTTTTATAGCCAGCCAATAGCTGATGCTGCATCTGTTGAGAAGCATTTACCAAATGAAATTTTACCCATCATTAAAACGATGCTTGCAGAGTTATCTTCAACGGACTGGACTGCTGAAGCCATTCATGGTGTGATTGAGCAAACTGTCCTTAAGAACGCATTGAAGTTTCCAAAAGTCGCTATGCCGCTTCGCGTAATGGTCACTGGTGGCGCTCAATCTCCAAGTATTGATGCGGTCATGCAATTGTTGGGCAAAGAAGAGACCTTGAAACGCATGTCAGTATTTTGCGCTTAAACATATTTCAATTCATACAGAACGAACGGCATATACTTAGAGTCTTAAAGTGATGTTGGCGATATAAATTTATTACTTAGAAAAAGGTGAAATCATGAATCCTAAAGGGCAGTTATTACAAGACCCATTTTTGAATGCTTTACGTAAGGAACATGTACCAGTCTCCATTTATCTTGTAAATGGTATCAAGCTGCAAGGCCAAGTCGACTCATTTGATCAGTACGTTATTTTATTAAAAAATACTGTTACACAAATGGTCTATAAGCACGCGATCTCTACCATCGTTCCAGGGCGCGCTGTGAATATTCAAAGCGGTATGGATGAAGAGTAATCTTTTTGTTTTTTGACTTTGTATTGGATGATTTTTGCAATGATGTCGTGCCGTAATGCTTGATCGTCCGGAAGGTAGCGGCGATGCTATATTGGTGAGTATTGATTTTGGCGAGATAGGCTATGAAGAAAGCCTTGAAGAGCTAAAGCAACTAGCAATTAGTGCTGGCATTAAAATTCGTGGGGTGCTTGAAGGCAACCGCGATAGGCCAGATGCAAAGTATTTTATTGGCTCCGGCAAAGCCGAAGAGCTATCTGAGATGGTTAAGGCCACTGAGTCACGCGCTGTTGTTTTTAATCATGATCTAAGTCCTTCCCAACAGCGAAATTTAGAACGCCTGCTTGAGTCACGTGTCGCAGACCGTACAGGGCTAATACTCGATATTTTTGCACAACGCGCTAAAAGCCATGAGGGTAAGCTACAGGTCGAACTTGCCCAACTTGAGCATCTTTCTACTCGATTAATCCGCGGTTGGACTCACCTGGAGCGGCAAAAAGGCGGTATTGGTGTGCGCGGGGGGCCTGGTGAAACCCAGCTTGAGCTAGACAGGCGTATGCTACGCATTCGCGTTAAGCAACTTCGAGAAAAACTTCTTAAGTTAAAACAGCAGCGTGGCATGCAACGCCGTTCACGCAAGCGTTCTCAAGTGATGTCGATTTCTTTGGTTGGCTATACCAACGCTGGGAAATCGACCTTATTTAATCGACTAACCCAATCCAAAGTGCTTGCGGCTGATCAGTTATTCGCCACTTTAGATACCACATCCCGAAGGCTCTATATTCCTGAAGCAGGCCCTATGGTGATTTCTGATACGGTTGGCTTCATTAAGCACTTGCCGCACGCTCTGGTTGAGGCCTTTAGTGCGACACTCGAAGAATCAGTACAAGCTGATTTACTTCTTCATATTGTCGATACAGCAAGCACTAATCGTGACGAACAAATTACGCAAGTCAATAAGGTGTTATCCGAAATTGGCGCGCAAGAGGTGTCACAGATATTGGTGATGAATCAAATTGATCGAGTAGGGTTGGAGGCGGGCTTAGAGCGCGATGAATATGGTAGAATTTGCAAAATACTAATTTCAGCTAAAACTGGTGATGGATTGCAATATTTAGAGCAAGCCCTAAAAGAACACCAGCAAAGGCTATATGAATATCGCACCTCAGAAGCTGCGTATATTTAATTTATTGATTCAATGGAGTTTTAAATGGCAAATGATCCTGGCTGGGGCAATCGGAACAATGAAGGTCCGCCTGATTTAGATGAGGTGATGCGACAGTTTAACCGGAAAGTTAAGGCGCTCTTTGGTAAAAAGAATGAGCCTAGTGGCTCGCCAGAAAATAAGCCAGCTATCGCGATTCTGCCCATTCTAGGTTTAATTTTATTGGTATGGATTGCCACTGGCTTCTATATCGTAGATCAGGGATCACGAGGCGTTGTTCTTCGCTTTGGTAAGCACGTTGAAACGACGTTGCCCGGACCGCGTTGGCACATGCCGTTCCCCGTTGAATCTGTGACAGTTGTGAATATGGAACAGGTTCGCACGGTTGAAATTGGTTATCGGTCTGCGGAAGGTGGTGCAGGTCGCAGTAAAGAGTTGCACGAGTCTTTAATGCTCACGGATGATGAGAATATTATTGATTTACAGTTTGCCGTTCAATACAACTTAAAGAGTGTTGAAGATGCGTTGTTTAATAACCGTAGCGCAGAAGAGGCAATGCGAGGCATTGCTGAAACAGCAATTCGTGAAGTGGTTGGAAAAAGTAAGTTAGATTTTGCTTTGTATGAGGGTCGCGATGAAGTTGCAATTAATACTAAAAAACTTATGCAAGAAGTATTAGATCGTTATAAGACTGGTATTAATGTGGTAAGTGTAACAATGCAAAATGCGCAACCACCCGAGCAAGTTCAAGCAGCTTTTGAAGACGCAGTTAAGGCGAAGCAAGATTTAGAGCGTCAAAAAAATGAAGGCCAGGCCTATGCGAACGACGTAATTCCTAAAGCACGAGGAACGGCTTCGAGGCTTTTACAGGAAGCGTCAGGCTACCAAATGCGCGTGGAAAATGAGGCGCAAGGTAATGTGAGTCGTTTTAATCAAATTTTAGCCCAATACCAACACGCGCCAGAAGTGACGCGTCAGCGTATGTATCTGGATGCTCAAGAGCAGATTATGTCTAATGTCAGCAAAGTTATTGTTGATCAAAAGAATGGCAATAGTCTCCTTTACTTGCCTTTAGACAAATTAATTTCCGCTACTGGTGCCAATGCTCCTGCGGTCCCTCCGGCAACAAACGTCCAGCCATCTGCCCCTTTAGCACCAACTGTTGATGTAAATTCAGATTCACGAGCACGTGATACCTCACGAAGCCGTGATCGTGATAGCCGATAAAAGCGAAGGATTGAGATGAAAAATATAGGTTTAGTCATGATCGGTTTGTTGCTGGCAATTGTCATTATCAGTGCATCCTTGTTTACTGTTGACCAGCGTGAATATGCTTTAGTTAAGCGCTTAGGTGAAGTTGTCGCCATTGAAAAAACCCCTGGTTTGTATTTCAAGATGCCTTTTGTTGAGAATGTGGTTTATTTCGACAATCGCATTTTGACGCTCAACTGGGAAGAGCCGGACCGCTTCATCACCAGTGAAAAGAAAAATGTCTTGGTGGACTCTTTCGTTAAGTGGCGCATTATCGACCCCCAAAAGTATTACGTTTCTGTCAAAGGCGATGAGGTGCAAGCAGAGCGTCGTTTATCTCAAACAGTAAATGATGGCCTAAGGGCTGAATTTGGTAAACGTACCATCCATGACGTGGTGTCAGGTGAGCGAGGTCAAATTATGGAAATCCTCCGTCAACGTGCTGACCGTGATTCACGTCAAATTGGCATTCAAGTATTGGATGTCCGTATTAAACGTGTTGACTTACCTGAGAACGTGAGCAATTCCGTTTACGATCGCATGGAGGCAGAGCGGAAGGGCGTTGCTAATCAGTTGCGTTCCGAAGGCTCGGCCGCGGCAGAAAAAATACGTGCCGATGCGGACAGACAGCGTGAAGTGATTGTCGCTGAGGCATTTAAAGAAGCCCAGCGCGTGAAGGGCGAGGGAGATGCAACTGCCGCTGGGATATATTCAGCAGCCTATGGTAAAAATCCTGAGTTTTATGCCTTTTATCGTAGCTTAGAAGCCTATCGCAATAGCTTTAAGAGCAAGAGTGATGTGATGGTGCTTGAGCCTAGTTCAGACTTTTTAAAATACATGCGCAACTCTGGCGCTAAACGTTAATTGATTTGAGTTTTTATGCGTAATTGGCTACTACCTGAATATATCGAAGATGTGCTGCCTGCTAAAGCCATGCAGATTGAGTCTTTGCGTAGATCACTGCTTGATCTCTTAGACGTAAATGGTTATCAGCTTGTCATTCCACCCATGCTGGAATACTTGGAGTCTTTAATCACCGGCGTGGCCCATGATTTAGATTTAGCAACATTTAAGGTGGTTGATCAATTAACGGGTAGGCTGATGGGAATTCGCGCAGACATCACTCCTCAAGCAGCGCGTATTGATGCCCATATGCTTAACAATCAGGGGGTTACCCGACTTTGTTATGCTGGCAGTGTATTAAGAACCACCCCTGATGGTTTGGCGCATACACGTCAACCTATGCAATTAGGAGCCGAGTTGTTCGGTCACTCAGGGATTGAAGCTGATATTGAAATCCAAAGGTTGATGGTTAAAACCTTACAAGCTGCTGGGGTTGAAGCATTACAAATTGACTTTAGTCATGTCGGCATATTCGACAGTCTAATAAGTCAGGCAAAAGGTAGCGAGTCATTAAAACAATCGATATATCAAGCACTTCAAAGTAAGGATCAAACTGAAATAATAGCGCTTACCAAAGATTTTGATGCAAGCAATTGTAAAGCATTATGTCGCTTGACTGAGTTAAATGGTGATGCGGATGTCTTAGACGCTGCGGCAAAGGACTTACCAAAAACCCCCGAAATCACTAAAGCATTAAATGACCTGAAGCAAGTCGCATCAGAACTCGCAGACTTGGGAGTAGGGTTAAGTTTCGATTTAGCCGAGCTTCGTGGCTATCACTACCATAGTGGCATGGTGTTTGCTGCATATGCTCAAGGCTGTTCAGGTCCATTAGCATACGGTGGAAGATATGACGAGGTTGGGCGCGCCTTTGGTCGTTCTCGCGCAGCAACAGGTTTTAGCTTGGACTTGCGTGGCTTGATTAAGGCGATTCCTCCGCGAACTGTAAAAAAAGGCATTCTTGCGCCTTATGGAAAAGAAGTATCCTTGTTAAATAAAATCAATTCATTGAGAGCGTCTGGTGAGAAAGTGGTTCAAGAGCTTCCGGGCCACGAGGCATACAAACAAGAACTTAATTGTGATAGAAAATTAGTCCATCAAGCAGGTCAGTGGCAAGTCATTGCCCTATAAGTATTGGCCTATCGGAGCAATAAAAGATATAAGCAGTAGAAAATTAAAAAAGCACTTGAATATTACTAGGTAAATTATGGCTAAAAATGTTGTTGTTATCGGCACACAGTGGGGCGATGAAGGTAAGGGTAAAATCGTTGATTGGTTAACTGACCATGCTCAAGGTGTAGTCCGCTTCCAAGGGGGTCATAATGCTGGACATACGTTGGTTGTTGGACAAGGTGATGCGCAGCGCATATACAAACTTAACTTAGTGCCATCAGGCATTGTTCGCAACGGTGTGAATTGCTACATTGGCAACGGCGTTGTGTTAGATGCTGGTCATTTACTAAAGGAAATTAAAGAGCTCGAAGATGGTGGTTTGGAAGTTAAAAATCGACTAAAGGTAAGTCCCGGTTGCCCATTAATTTTAGATTATCACGTTAGACTTGATGTCGCACGCGAACTAAAACGTGGCAATGATAAGAAGATTGGCACAACAGGGAAGGGCATAGGCCCAACCTATGAAGATAAAGTGGCTAGGCGCGCTTTACGACTTTACGATCTTTTCTATCCAGAGCAATTTTCTGAAAAACTACGAGACGTCCTGGATTATCACAATTTTGTGCTTACAAAGTACCTAGGTGCAGAAGCTGTAGACTTCAATCAACAATTAGATTCCGCATTAGATAAAGCTGAACATATCAAACCCATGATTGCAGACATCTCTGCCGCTTTATATGAAGCAAACAAAGCGGGTCAGAATTTATTGTTTGAAGGTGCGCAAGGTACATTACTAGATGTTGATCACGGAACATACCCATATGTCACCTCTAGCAATTGTGTATCTGGTCAAGCATCAGCAGGCACGGGTGTTGGGCCAAGCATGTTGCATTACGTATTAGGAATTACCAAAGCCTACACAACGCGCGTCGGGGGCGGACCATTCCCAAGTGAGTTAGATATTGATTCTGTCGGTGAACCCGGCACGCAAATGTCAGTGAAAGGCCAAGAAATTGGCACTGTGACTAAACGTAAACGTCGGTGTGGTTGGTTTGATGCGGCTGCATTACGTCGTTCTGCACGCATCAATGGCTTGTCTGGCTTGTGTATTACTAAGCTGGATGTACTTGATGGTATCCCTGAACTTCAAATCTGTACAGGCTACCATTTAGATGGCAAAATCGTTGATATGTTGCCTGTAGGCGCAGATGATGTCGCGCGATGCAAACCAATATATGAAACATTACCGGGTTGGACAGAAAATACCTTCGGGGTGAATCGCTGGGAAGATCTGCCACTTAATGCGCGCAATTACTTAAAGCGGTTAGAAATCTTATGCGAAGTGCCTGTTGATATTGTTTCAACAGGCCCAGAGCGCGATGAAACCATCGTACTGCGCCATCCATTCGGGCTGTAATGAAACCTGTTGAAAAACAGCGCATGGCCTGGGCCTTGACCGGATCAGGTCATTATTTGCGCGAATGTATTGATATTTTCAACAAGCTAGATGATGTTGATTTATTTCTTAGCAAAGCCGCTGCTGAAATTCTTCAGCAATATGGATACAAACATAAGATTGGCAAGGTTTATCAAGATAAAACAGCAAGTTCTGTCCCTGTGGAGTTGTTTTATCAAGGGACTTATCATACGGTGGTGATTGCGCCGACAACCTCGAATACCGTTGCTAAAATGGTATGTGGCATTTCAGATAACTTAGTGACTAATATTTTTGCTCAAGCCGGAAAATGTCGCGTTCCAAGTATAGTATTCGCTTGTGATACCGAAGAAGAAATTGAGTCAGAGGCGCCTCGAGAAAATATGGTGAAGATTTATCCCCGCCGTATCGACCTAGAGAATACGGCAAAGCTTAAATTATTCGAACAAACAACCGTGGTCGAGGATATGCAACAGCTCGATAACTCCATTCAGGCTATACTAGCATGTCTGAAAGCCTCCTCTTTTTAACAGGAAAACTGGCTGAAAAAAGCTTGCATCAAGTTTTAGCAAGCATGGAGCCAGCCCCTTTCAAGTATCGCATTACACAGATTGGCGTATCGGTCGCAGCCCTTATGACGCCAGAGCTCATTGCGCGGCGTTTACCTAATGTTGGCGACGCGAATAAGATAATTGTGCCCGGCTTATGTTGTGGCGATCTAACGATGCTCGAAGACAAGTACGGCGTCCCGGTCGCTCGCGGACCAATTGACTTAAAGGATTTGCCAGAATATTTTGGACACGGTGGCAAATTGCCAGACTTATCCCACTATGACGTCAATATTTTTGCCGAAATCGTTGATGCACCTCAATTGGCTATCGAAGATATTTTGGCGCGCGCGCAGCATTTTAGAGCACAGGGTGCAAATGTCATTGATTTAGGTTGTTTGCCAAATACACCTTTTCCTCATCTAGCTGAATCCATTAAAACGCTTAAAGAAGCTGGCTTTAAAGTGAGCGTGGATTCATTAAATGCTGATGACTTATTGTTGGCTGGTAAATGTGGCGCTGATTATTTGCTGAGCCTTACTGAAAATAGCTTGTGGATAGCAAAAGAAGTGGATGCAATTCCAATTTTAATTCCTGCACGGCCTGGAAGCTTGCCTTCTTTATACCGAGCAATTGAGGGGATGCTGAAAATCGGAAAGCCATTTTTAGCAGATGCAATTCTCGATCCAATTCCATTTGGGTTCACGGAATCTATTGTGCGTTATCAAAAGCTACGTAGGCGTTATCCAGAAATTAAAATCATGATGGGTGTTGGAAATATTACTGAGCTTACCGATGCTGATACTACTGGTATTAACGCCATTTTGTTTGGGATTATCACCGAGCTGAAGATCAACGCAGTTCTAGCGACATCCGTCAGTCCACATGCAATTAATGCTGTTGCGGAAGCCGATCTGGCAAGACGAATGATGTTTGCTTCCAGAGAAGAAAATCGCTTACCAAGGGATTTCAGTGCTGGTTTATTGGGTTTGCATGATCGAAGGCCATTTACTTATAGCGCTGAAGAAATCGCTGAATTTTCAGCACAAATTAAAGATCCAAGTTTCAGAATCCAGGTGAGTAAAGAGGGTCTGCATATCTACAACCGCGATGGTTTGTTTAGCGATGTTGATCCATTTAAGCTATATCCGTATTTGCAAGTTGAAGCTGATGGATCTCATGCGTTCTACCTTGGAGTCGAATTAGCGAGAGCGCAAATAGCTTGGCAGCTAAAGAAACGTTACACGCAAGACGAGGAGCTGGAATGGGGCGTTAATACCTTAAAAAGTAACCAAGAGGGTAAAACAGCTCACCGCGAAGCTTCCATGAAAGAAAAAAAACAAAAGTCATGATTGCTTCCGATAAAACCTCAGAAAAGATCAATGAGATTATTTTAATTACCGAGTGCGCTAACGGCACACCACATATCGCCCCATTTGGTGTGCGTGAACGGAATGGTTTTATATTAATTGCTCCTTTTAAACCCTCTATCAGCCTGGATAATTTATTGAGGGGGCGAATTGCAACTATCAATACGACAGACGATGTAAGAGTTTTCGCAGGCGCATTAACTGGGCGTCGCGATTGGTTGGTTGAGCGTTCTGGTGAAGCCCTCGTCCTTGAATCCGCCCTCAGTTACAAAGTGATCAATTTAGAAAAAATGGAGGAGGATGAGCAGCGTCCTAAACTCTACTTTAAGGTCATTCAAGAAGAAACTCTTAAATCTTTTCAAGGTTATAACCGAGCACAAGCCGCAGTTGTTGATTTGTGCGTATTAGTAAGCCGTTTGCATCTCTTGCCGATAGATAAAATCATTTCCGAAATGGAATACCTTCGCATTGCCATTGAAAAAACGGCAGGGGATAACGAGTTGGAAGCCTGGGAATGGTTGGTTGAAGCGGTAGATAACCATTGTGCTCAATTTTGCGGAGACAATTTTGCATAACCTTTCATCCCCTATCAAGATGCTAGCTAGCGTTAGAAGCCTCAAGGAGGCGCTCCTTGTGCTTGATGCTGGTGTTGATATGATTGATTTAAAAAACCCCATGGGCGGAGCCTTGGGAGCACTTGATCAAGGGTTAGTGAAGGACATTGTTCATGCAATCAATCATCGCAATCTAGTAAGTGCGACTATCGGCGATTTACCTATGCAGCCAAAATTAATATTTGATGCAACTGAATCTATGTTGGACCTAGGGGTTGATATTGTGAAAATTGGTCTTTTTGGACAATCATCACATGTTGAGTGTTTAACTGCGTTAAAACCCCTAGCTGCTAACAATAAACTTATCGCTGTTATGTTCGCCGATGATTTACCTAATTTAGATTTATTGCCACTTGTTGCAGAGATGGGCTTTTACGGCGCAATGTTAGATACCGCCGATAAGAATGGCGGTGATTTACTGAATCATATGAATATCAATGAGTTGGCTAAATTTATAAACTGGGCGACAGGCCTAAGGCTTCAAACAGGATTGGCAGGTTCAATTGGTGAAATACATCTTAATATGCTAACTACCCTTAAGCCGACCTATCTAGGTTTTCGTGGTGCACTTTGTGAACAATCGCAAAGAACATTAGATTTGGATATCACTAAAATTAATCGCATCAGAAGCATGCTGCATTAAAACAAGGCGCAATCGATGTAAAACCACTTGTAAATAACTTTTAATATGCTTTAATTAAGGCCTTCTTTTAGACGGTACTTCTTCTGCGAGAGATATGACTGATAGCAGTAAAAAAAATGTAGATTTGATGATTGAGGCGCGTTGGGTCATTCCTGTTGTCCCTAAAAATCAAGTCTTTGAGAATACTTCGGTAGTTATTCATCATGGCAATATTATTGACATTGCCCCAACAGCAATAGCTAGGTCAAGCTATGACGCCACCAAGATTGTTGCGCTTCATGACCATGTGCTAACCCCCGGTCTAATCAATCTCCACGCCCATGCGGGGATGACCCTGATGCGCGGCTTGGCGGACGATTTGGCATTGATGCCTTGGTTGCAAAATCATATTTGGCCTGCCGAGCAACAAATCGTATCCGAAAAGTTTGTGCGTGATAGTGCCTTGTTTGGATGCGCTGAAATGTTGGCGGGTGGCGTCACTTGTTTTAATGATATGTATTTTCATCCCCAAGCAACGGCAGAAGCTGCTCTTCAGGCGGGGATGCGCGTTCAGCTTGGTTTGGTTGTTTTAGAGTTCCCTACGAATTATGCCAATAATGCTGATGATTATATTGAAAAGGGGTTGCTCTTTCGTGATGCTTGGCGAGGCAATCCATTGTTATCAGCAAGTTTGGCGCCTCATGCGCCATATACCGTTGAAGATACGACCTTTGAAAAAATTATCACTTATGCTGAGCAACTTAACCTAGGAATTCATACCCATTTACATGAAACCAAAGCTGAAATTGCTCAGAGTATTGAAAAATACGGCGTGCGCCCAATTAAACGGATGGCGAATTTAGGTCTTTTAGGTCCAGGTCTGATTGCTGCGCACTGCGTTCAAATCAATGATGAAGATATAGATTTGTTAAGTGCATATGGCTGTCATGTTGCACATTGCCCAAGCTCAAATGCAAAGCTGGCAAGCGGTATTGCACCTATCAATAACTTATTTAATGCTGGTGTTAATGTTGGATTAGGAAGCGATGGTGCCGCGAGCAACAATAGGCAAGATATGTTTGCTGAGATGCGGATGAGCGCACTTTTGGCCAAGGCAATTACAGAAGATGCTACCAGTATTCCTGCAGAACAGGCATTAGCGATGGCAACTATTAATAGTGCTAGAGCATTAGGTCTGGATAATCAAGTCGGCTCAATTGAAGTCGGTAAGTTTGCCGACTTAACTGCAGTAAGGATTTCAGATGTCGAAACTTTACCTTGCTTTGACCCTCTATCTCATCTGATCTATGCATGCGGTCGTGAACATGTGAGTCATGTTTGGGTTGCTGGAGATTTGCGTTTTGAACGCTCCTCCCAATTAGCAGGACTTTACGCGAACATTGAACCTAATGAACTAAAGGAAATTGTATTGTTATGGCAATCGAAATTAAATCAACACAAGGCGTAAATGTAGATCCTGCAGAGCTTGAAAAGTTTGCGAGCCTTGCACATCGATGGTGGGACAAAACCAGCGAATTTAAACCTCTGCATGCGATAAATCCTTTACGTTTAAAATTTATTGATGACCTTGTTAACTTACAAGGCAAATGTGTTTTAGATGTTGGTTGTGGCGGGGGGATTCTTTCAGAAGCTATGGCTGAGAGTGGCGCAAGTGTCACAGGAATAGATTTAGGTGAAAAGGCACTTAACGTCGCCAAACTTCATCAGTTAGAATCGGGGTCTAATGTCAGCTACCGTTTAATCTCAGTAGAGGACTTAGCCAATGAAGTTCCTACGACCTTTGATGTGGTCACTTGTATGGAAATGCTTGAGCATGTTCCTGACCCAGCAGCAGTGGTTCGCGCATGCTCACAATTGGTTAAGCCAGGGGGCACAGTGTTCTTCTCTACCATCAACAGAAATCCAAAAGCCTACCTATTTGCAGTAATTGGCGCTGAATATTTGCTCAATATGCTTCCAAAGGGGACCCATGAGTATCAAAAGTTTATTAAGCCCTCAGAATTATCTTCATGGGCAAGGATAGCTGGCCTGAATATTGATGGAATCAAGGGAATGTCGTATAACCCACTGAGTGATCATTATTCATTAGGTGATGATGTTTCAGTCAATTATCTTATTCATACAGTTAAGCCACAACTATGATTTTATTCGATCTTGATGGCACGCTTGTCGACACAGCCCCTGACTTAGCTTACGCACTTAATTTGCAACGTGAACGTCACGGATTAGAAAAATTAACTCCCGATATTATTCGCCCTTATGCTTCACACGGATCGGTGGGCTTATTAAGCATAGGTTTCGATTTGCGGCCTGAGGATGAAGCTTTCGGTAAGATGCAGGCTGAGTACTTAAATTTTTACAATCAAGTCTTTACGCGCTCTCCAGTATTTTTTGAAGGTATCGCTGATCTGCTTTTGGCTTTACATCATCAAGATATTAAATGGGGCGTCGTGACTAATAAACCTAGACGCTTCGCAGCACCCTTGCTCGAATCAATTCAATTGCCGACACCAATGACTTGTTTAATTTGCGGAGATGATGCGCCACGCCCTAAGCCAGCCCCAGATACTCTGCTTTTAGCCTGTGCGCAGAGTGCAGTGAAGCCAGAGGAGTGTTATTATGTTGGTGATGCTGCGCGAGATATTGAGGCTGGCAATGCCGCTGGCATGAAGACAGTAGTTGCTTTATATGGTTACATTGATTCTACTGACGAGCCAATGCGCTGGGGCGCAGATTTTTTGATTAAGCATCCTACAGACTTAATGCCGTTAATTACAATCGGCGCTTAATCAAAGCTTTCTATAAGAGATTTTTTAAGGTCGCGAATGGTTTCCTCATTTAATTTAGAACCATTTTTTCCTGAAATTAAAAACACATCCTCGGCGCGCTTCCCTAAAGTATTAATCTTTGCGGTTTGAATTTGTACCTTATTGATCAAAAAAGCATGTGCAATGATTGAGAGCAACCCGGGTCTATCGCCTGCAACAATCTCCAGTTTGTGACTGTTGCTATCAGAGAGACTTTCTATCAGAACATTTGATGTAATCGGCATATGTTTGACTTGTCTGCTGAGTCTGCCTTTTAATGGCGTTAAAGATGGCAACTTGCTTGTTAAAGAATTAGCTAACTCAAATTCAATAAAACTCAATAAATCACGGTAACTTACAGATTTATCACTCTGATCTGAAACAAGAAAACTATCTAAAGCATAGGCGTGATTAGTGGTGTGAATTTTTGCTTCTAAAATGTTATAGCCAATCCGTTCGAAGAAACTACAAATGCATCTAAACAAATCATCTCTATCTTCGGTATAGATCATCACTTGGATGCCATCCCCTGCAGGACTCAGTCTAGCTCTCACAATCGGCTTTTTTGAATTGACGTGGGCTAAAAGTAATCGACTATGCCAAGCAATTTCTTGGCTTGTATGCTTAAGAAAATACTGTTGTCCGAGACTTTCCCATAGGGGCTGGTATGAGTGATCCAAAATACCATAATGGCTTAGTGTCGATTGTGCTTCAGCCTTCCTTGTAATGAGCTCATCTAAGGTGCCCTCAGCATTGCCTGTTAATAGACGTTGTGATTTTAGAAATAAAGTTTCAAGTAACTTAGCTTTCCATGCATTCCAAACTTTTGGGCTTGTGCCGCGAATATCTGCAACAGTGAGCAGGTAAAGCGCCATCAAATAGCGTTCATTTTTCATAAGCAATGAAAAATCTTCAATCACCTTCGGATTAGATAGATCTGATTTTTGCGCGGTGCTAGACATAGTTAAATGTAAGCCAACTAACAATGCAACTAAATGGCCATCTTGTTTGCTTAATCGATGTTGCTTACAAAAAAGTTTTGCATCAGAAGTGCCTAGCTGCGAGTGATCTCCACCACGACCCTTAGCAATATCATGAAACATTGCTCCCAGGTATAACAAATGCGGAGACTCAAAAGTTGCAAAAAGCTTGCTGCATAATGGAAACTCATGTTTTAAATCGTTGATTGAAAATCGCTCTAAATTTCCTAGCACATTAAGAATGTGCTCATCGACGGTGTATACATGAAACAAGTCATGTTGCATCTGGCCAACAATACGACCAAAGGCCGGAATATAATTTCCTAATATCCCATACCGATTCATTCCTCTTAGCGCTTCGGTCACCCCATTGGGTTGTTTGAGTATCTCTATAAACATTTCTTTATTTTTAGCATCGTGCCTAAAGTCTCGATTAACTAAGTTTTTTACGCGCTGCAAAGTGCGAAGTAGGCTCGCGCTGATGCCCCTCAATTCAGGATGTTGTTGAAGCAATAAAAATATTTCAAAAATACAACTGGGATTACGTTGAAGCAGGGTGTTTGATTTTGCGCTTAAAAGGCCGTTGTAAGATTCGAATCTTGCGTTGATAGGCTTGATTTCCAGAGCTTCTGGCAAAGCTAACTCTTTTAGCAACTTGAGCAAAATTTCATTAAACAAGCTGACAGCTTTTGCGCTTTTATAATAATCCCGCATCAATTGCTCGCTTGCGCGATTATTTTTCGTATTAATAAAACCTAGATCTTGAGCTAATTCATTTTGTAAATCAAAAATCAACCTATCTTCTCTTCGCTTTGCCATGTAATGCAGACGAATGCGAAGCATTTGGAGGTGCTGCTCATGTTTGGAAATTTTTCTAAGCTCACTTAGGCTAATGAGACCTTCTTTTGCAAGTGCTTTCCAGTCGCCGCCCAGATTTAAACTTCTTAGAACCCATAGCACCACTTGTAAATCTCTAAGCCCACCTGGACTTTCTTTAATGTTAGGCTCTAAGTTGTAGGCTGTGTCATTAAAACGCGCATAACGCTGTTCTTGCTCATGAATTTTTGCTTTGTAGAATGCCCCGACATCCATTGCATCTGATATTTGCATTTGAAAATCCTTAAATAAAGCTGGATTTCCAATAACTAGGCGAGATTCAAGCAGATTCGTCTGGACGGTGACATCTTTTTGAGCTTCGATGATACATTCTTCCAGATTGCGAACGCTGTGACCAACCGCCAAACCAATGTCCCAAAACAATCCAATTACATTTTCTATCCGCTCATTTAGGTTTTTTTCTACTGAGTTAGGCAATAGAATCAACAAATCAACATCGGAATAAGGAAAGATTTCACCGCGTCCGTAACCCCCTACAGCTACTAGACTGACTGATTGGCTTAGCTCGAATTGTTGCCAGACTTGTTGTAAAACATCATCAACGAGTTTCGATTGTTGTTTGAGTAATTTTCTTGTATTTTTATGATGAAAAAAATTTTCACGCAACATTAATTGCGCTTGTTTAAGTTTCTCACGCCAAATCCTGGCATGACTTTCTTCGTGTGTTTTTATTTGATTAATTTGCATGAGGCTTGATTAAGCCATGATTAAACTGGGTGACTGAGGTGAACCCTCCGAGAGCGTTAATACTTCATAACCTGTTGGAGTTACTAAAACAGTATGTTCAAATTGCGCGGAGAGGCTGTGATCTTTTGTCACAACAGTCCAACCATCACCCAACTGTTTAATAAAGCGTTTTCCGGCATTTATCATAGGTTCGATCGTAAATATCATACCCGTTTGTAATTTAAGGCCAGTCCCAGACTTGCCATAATGAAGTACCTGCGGATCTTCATGGAATTTTTTACCAATACCATGTCCACAGAACTCTTGTACAACGCTAAAGCCATTTTTTTCTGCATGCGTCTGAATTACGTAACCTATATCACCCAATGTTGACCCAGGTTTGACTATAGAAATGCCTAGCCACATACATTCATAAGTAACTTCACATAGGCGCCTTGCCTGAATGGATGGCTCACCCAAATAAAACATTCGACTTGTATCGCCATGATAACCATCTTTGATGACAGTAATATCGAGATTTACAATATCCCCATTTTTCAGGATTTTCTCACCAGGCACTCCGTGACAAATTTGATGGTTAACTGAAGTGCAAATTGATTTTGGGTAGGGTACATGCCCATGGGGTGCGTAATTAAGCGGGGCAGGGATGGTCTTCTGGATATTAACCATATAATCATGGCACAATTTATCTAACGCACCAGTTGTAACCCCGGGCTTAAGATAGGGAGTGATAAAGTCTAAAACCTCAGATGCAAGCTTTCCTGCAATCCGCATTTTTTCAATGTCTTGTTCATTTTTAATTGATATTGCCATAATTCCAACTTAAAGCCATTCCGGCTAAGGTTTTCCTTGAGTTTTAAGATGTGCTTATGTTAGCATACTGCACCCGTTTAGCTTGATGTGAATCTGCAAAGCGGTATGGATTAAAGTTGCGCAATACAATATAGGCGCTTTAATTTTTTTATTAATTTCTTAGCTTGGTGAATTTGTTTTTGCAGTTTTGCTTAAACAATTATTTTAAATACATCATGCTCCCCGTAAAGGGTGTTCGCTTATGCGAATGTTTTTGGGAGTATGTAAGCTATAACCCTTACTGGAGACTTTTATGTCCGTTACAATGCGTGAAATGCTGGAAGCCGGAGTTCACTTCGGCCATCAAACCCGTTACTGGAATCCAAAGATGGCACCGTTCATTTTTGGTGATCGTAACAAAATTCATATCGTTAACTTAGAAAAAACATTACCTTTGTTTGAAGAGGCGCTGAAATATGTGCGTCAAATTTCAGCAAACAAGGGCCGCATTCTGTTCGTTGGTACTAAACGCCAAGCACGTGACATTATGCAAGAAGAAGCGATCCGTTCAAATTGTGCTTACGTTAATCATCGCTGGCTAGGTGGCATGTTAACTAACTTTAAAACAGTTAAACAATCTATCAAGCGTTTAACAGACTACGAAACAATGTTGCAAGATGGTAGCTTGGAAAAATTTGGTAAGAAAGAAGCTTTAGGTTACAAGCGTGAAGTTGAGAAGCTTTCACGTTCTATTGGTGGTATTAAAGAAATGGGCGGCTTGCCGGATGCCATTTTTATCATTGACGTTGGTCACGAAAGCGGCGCTGTAACTGAAGCAGCTAAGCTTGGCATCCCAGTGATCGGTGTTGTTGACACAAACAACTCACCGGATGGTATTACTTATATCATTCCTGGTAATGATGATTCAAGCCGTGCAATTCGTTTATACGCACGCGGTATTGCTGATGCAGTTCTTGAAGGCCGCAATCAATTCATCGCAGAGATTGTGAAATCCGCAGAAGAAGAAACAGTTGTTGAAGTTGCCGTAGAGTAATACCCCCACAAAAAAGGGGCTAAGGCCCCTTTTTTATGTCTAATACTTTTGAATGAAGTGGCTTTTAAGTGAATAATCCCTTAAGCCTGAAATATATTTAAGGAGTTTGTAAATGGCTGAAATTACCGCATCAATGGTAAAAGAATTACGTGAGCGCACCGATGCTCCAATGATGGACTGTAAAAAAGCACTATCCGAAGCTGATGGCGATATGACTCGTGCTGAAGAAATTCTACGTGTCCGTTTTGGTAACAAAGCTAGCAAGGCTGCTGGTCGTGTAGCTGCCGAAGGCACAGTCGGTGTTAGCATTAGTGCTGATGGCAAAACTGGCGCAATGATAGAAGTTAACTCTGAAACTGATTTCTGTGCAAAAAATGATGACTTTTTAAATTACGTACGTGAGTTAGCTTTGGTCGTTGAAAAAAACAATCCAGCGAATATCGAAGCTGTTGCACTATTGCCAATGAATGGCTCGACTGCAGAGGATCTACGTACACAACTGGTTGGTAAAATTGGTGAAAACATTACGCCACGTCGTTTCGTTCGTCTAGCTGCTCAAGGCAAATTAGCCTCTTACGTACACGGTAGCAAAATAGGAGTTATCGTTGACGTCGTTGGTGGTGATGATGCTTTAGGAAAAGACATTGCAATGCACATTGCCGCTGCAAAACCTAAATCATTAGATGCCAGCGGTGTGGATGCCGCATTGATTGAAGCTGAACGTCGCGTTGCAATTGAAAAAGCAAAAGAAGCTGGTAAGCCGGATGCGATGCTTGAGAAGATTGCTGATGGTACAGTCCAAAAATTCTTGAAAGAAGTAACTCTGCTTAGTCAAAACTTTGTTAAAGATGACAAATTAACGATTGAGCAATTGTTGAAATCAAAAGGCGCATCAGTGGCATCATTCACAATGTATACAGTGGGTGAGGGTATTGAAAAAGTCGTAACGGATTTCGCTGCTGAAGTAGCTGCAGCCGCTAAATTATAAAAAATAAATGTGCGGCGGATTTTAAGCCGCACAATGTTGTAAACTCGCAAAACGATGATATTCAAGAGAGATCTTGGCGTCATCGTTTTGCACAACAGAACAGGAGTTTTATACCGTGACTGCTCAAACGCCAAAATATAAACGCATCTTATTGAAGCTTTCTGGCGAGGCCCTCATGGGAGATGATGCCTATGGCATCAACAGATCAACAATCAATCGGATTGTTGGTGAAGTTAAAGAGATTGTTGATTTGGGCGTCGAAGTCGCAGTTGTCATTGGCGGTGGTAATATTTTCCGCGGCGTCGCACCTGCAGCAGAGGGTATGGATAGGGCAACGGCCGATTACATGGGCATGCTTGCTACGGTAATGAATGCCTTAGCACTTCAAGACGCAATGAAGCATATCGGACTGGTCAGCCGCGTACAATCCGCTCTTAATATCGAGCAAGTTGCGGAGCCATATATTCGAGGCAAGGCAATTCGTTATCTAGAAGAAGGGCGTGTTGTCATTTTCGGAGCGGGGACTGGGAATCCTTTTTTCACTACAGACACTGCTGCTGCATTACGTGGCCTTGAAATTAATGCAGATATCGTCATAAAAGCCACTAAAGTTGATGGCATTTATACCGACGACCCAAAAACAAATCCTGATGCAATGCGCTACAACACAGTAACATTTGATGAGGCCATTGCAAAGAATTTAAAAGTCATGGATGCAACAGCCTTAACGCTGTGTCGTGATCAAAATCTTCCAATTTCAGTATTCAGTATTTTAAAAAAAGGCGCTTTAAAGAGCGTTGTAATGGGCGAAGATGAAGGCACAAAGGTTTTATCTTAAAGAATAAGATTATCTAACGTCGCCTGAATTTGAGGCCCATAAAGTTATTAGCAAGGAGATGTAAATGTTAGCCGAAGTTAAATCTAATGCAGAACAAAAAATGCAAAAGTCTATAGATGCCCTTAAGAGCGACTTGGGGAAAGTGCGTACAGGCCGGGCGCACACTGGTTTATTAGACCACGTGATGGTTGAGTATTACGGCTCTATGGTAGCAGTTACCCAAGTGGCCAACGTGACTTTGGGTGACTCACGCACAATTAACGTACAACCCTACGAAAAGTCACTCATAGGTAAAGTTGAGAAAGCTATTCGAGATGCAGATTTAGGACTTAACCCAGCCACTAATGGCGATTTAATTCGTGTCCCTATGCCAATGTTGACTGAGGAGCGCCGCAGAGATTTGATTAAAGTGGTGCGTGGTGAAGGTGAGGCTGCTAAGGTTGCCGTTAGAAATATCCGCCGAGACGCCAATGATGCGTTGAAAAAGCTCATCAAAGATAAAGAGATCAGTGAAGATGATGAGCGCCGCACCCAAGAAGAGATTCAGAAGATAACTGATAAAAATGTGGCAGAAATAGACAAGATGTTACAAGTTAAAGAAACCGACTTGATGGCTGTATAGCCCATTAAATATATGCGGTTATTAATTTCAAAAATGGTGTCTTAATTGGGCATTTTCACTAGCTCTACAACCGCTATTCCAGAGGCGCTTGAAATTCCAAGGCATGTTGCGGTGATCATGGACGGCAATGGTCGATGGGCCAAACAACGTTTTCTACCAAGAGTTGCTGGCCATAAGGTTGGTGTGGAAAATGTACGGAGCATGATTAAGCACAGCGTCAATATTGGAGTGGAATATCTCACTTTATTTGCTTTTAGTAGTGAAAATTGGAGAAGGCCAGTTGAAGAAGTAAGCTTTCTAATGGGTTTATTCATGGAGGCCTTGAAAAAAGAGGTCGCTAAGCTCCACAAGAGCAATGTTCGTTTTGTCATGATTGGTGATCGGACTAAATTTAGCGAGGCGCTGTGTTATGAGATAGCATCTGCTGAGTTATTGACTAAAAGCAACACTGGGCTGACTTTAACAATTGCTGCAAATTATGGAGGTCGCTGGGATTTGCTCCAAGCGATGAATGCAATGCAAAAAGCTAATCCGTCTTTGCTTGGTAACTATAATGAGGAGCATTTAAGTCCATATCTGTCGATGAGCTTTTCCCCTGAGCCTGATTTGTTTATTCGTACTGGCGGTGAAAAACGTATTAGCAACTTTCTACTTTGGCAACTTGCCTATTCAGAGCTCTATTTTACAGATACACTTTGGCCCGATTTTGACGATGAAGCCTTTAAATTAGCCATACAATCTTACCAACAAAGAGAGCGTCGGTTCGGTCGAACCAGTGAACAATTGGTTGCAACTTAAATATGCTTAAGACTCGCCTTATTACTTCCCTAGTTCTATTCATAGTATTTGCTACGGCATTTGTCTATTTACCGCCTTTATATTGGGATCTTTTGATCCTGACTGTAATCTCGATAGGCATATGGGAATGGGCCGGAATGGCTCAATACAATAAGATTGTTTCTTTTTTGTATACCAGCCTGGTGCTCCTTTCAGGATTGTTTTTACTGGTCTATTCACCAGATCTGATGCATATGGTTGTTATCTGGGCCGTCCTTCTAGCAGCTATATTTTGGCTTCTCATTGTTCCAGTTTTGTTAGCATTTAGTCTGCAAGTCAACAATCCAGTGCTCATCGGATTATTAGGATTAATTACCATTGTGCCATTCGGTTTATCAATGATTGCCTTGCGAGAGATCAATCCCTCGTTGCTTATCGTTTTTGCGATGACCGTATGGATTGCTGATAGCGCTGCTTATTTCGCAGGTAAACGGTTTGGGAAACATAAACTTGCCCCATCGATTAGCCCTGGTAAAACTTTTGAAGGGGTGCTGGGTGCTTGGGTCGCCGTGACAACATACGCAATATTACTTTGTTATATAACGCATCAAAGTTACATGTTTGTTCTAGTTTTCTGGGGTGTCATGATATTGAGCATTATGGGGGATCTATTTGAATCCCTGATTAAACGCCAGGCTGGAGTGAAAGATAGCAGTAGTTTGCTTCCTGGACATGGTGGGGTTTTAGACCGCATTGATGGTTTAACATCAACGCTGCCTTTAGTCATGTTTTTAATAACGAT
>Ga0114964_10000166_pt1 | contig 50356 bp, 48 predicted proteins | sample C_131016_MF_Meta_FD_92638 | JGI IMG/M metagenome (GOLD analysis project Ga0114964, IMG submission 92638) | Freshwater microbial communities from Lake Croche, Canada to study carbon cycling - C_131016_MF_MetaG | ecosystem: Environmental > Aquatic > Freshwater > Lake | place: Lake Croche, Canada... | reverse complement strand
GGGTCGAATTGCAGCGATAAATGCCCATGGTTTTTCCGGAAGAATCCAATCGTGAAGCCTAAATGGTTTCACTTGGGTCATGGCGGAATAACGCCGGTTTTATGCGGAAAATCTGCATTCTACGCAGCGCGAGATTGCGGAGCTCCAGCAAAATTGCGGAAACTATTGAACTGAAAAAGCAGCAAAAAACGATCAAGACCCATTGAACGGACTGTAAGATTTGGCTCAGGTAAAAATGGAAAAATCAAATGCCATATTGGCATGGAACGGGCAGCCCTGCCCCTGGAGCGGCATCGGCTCTTCTTGGCTTAGAGGGTCGATCAATTTCAAGAAATACATCGATAAAAATTAATAATTACTATTTTTTATTATTATCTAACCAATAGTATTAATTTTTGATATGGAAATTACTGGAATTTATTTTGACATCACTACGCCGAACAACAGACCGTCCATTGTTAGCGGCACAGCATCGTGTCAACGGCCTTAAAAATCGTATCAATAAACCGCGTTTTATAGGGAAATTTTTCGGGATCTACCGGATAGACCGAAATGAGCGGGTTAGCTTCAAAGACAAGCAATTGACCGTCAGGAAGGACCGAATAATCAATCCCTGCGTAATCGAGATCAAGCGTTTTGGCGATGTCATGCAGAGCCTGGATAGCCTTCCGCCCTAAAACGGTATCAGGCTGCTCCAGATACAACTTCTCTTCTTCGCGCTTAAAAGGTTCGGCCAGCATATCGGCAGAAAAGTAGTGCACAATCCATTGCTGAGAGATCGCCAAATGATAGTGATAAATCTCACGATCGATGAACAATGTCCGATATTTACGGTAATATCCATCCGGAGACTTATAATCGTGAAAATTGATGCAATAAACCGCCTCGGCCTCGCCCATATTGACTGCCGCTAGCGCCGCTTCATCCTGAACAAGATCCATTGCATATCCCCCGTGCCCACCAACAGACCGCACGATAAAGGGATAGCGAAGGTGATAGCGGGACAAGTCTTGATCCTGCTGGAACGATTTGAATTCGGACATCGGCATATGGGCCACATCCGGCACCACGATATTGGGGATGCCCTTCAGCAATTCAGGCAAGCGGTCCCGACGCGTATCCGCAACCCGCTCAATTTTATTGAGCACTTTGTGGACGGTTCGATCTTCAAAGGCCTTTAAGGATCCGATCAGATCGGGGGTTAGAAAATCAGCATTTCCAATGCAATTGAAGACGATGTCATAGGGTGGAAGATCGCGAATTTGGTCTTCCGTGGAAAATGCAATCTGGAATTTGAGCTGCGTGTGACGCTTTGATATGACCGTATTAAATTGCAAATTTCCGAGGCCGGCTGCCAAAAGAACAAGAATTGAACGCCCGTTTTCATCCGATTTGACAATGTCTAAAGGTTGCGGACGAGTAACCCTCGCCTGGTAGCTACGGGCGCGCTCTGGACGCCCCCGACCTTCGAGCACCTCACCGACGAACTTATTGGGAAGCGCTAAAGTGGGGTTAACCGCCAGTGCTTTTTCAAACCAATACAGGGCTTGATCCACTAACATTTTTTGATTGGCGCTGGCGATGCTGCTGAACGCGAAGATTTGACCCAGCCTTTCAAGAACGGAAGCGTCCGTTGGCGCCAGCTTATAGGCATTCTGTAAACTAGAAATCGCTTCGGGTATCTTCTTCTGCGCAAAATAGAGATTGCCCAATTCGCTATGAATATTGATCTTATTCCCATCATATTGGACCGCCGTCTCCAAATGCGCGATGGCGGAGTCGATGTCACCGGCCACCTGGTCAAAGCGAGCGAGATTAACGTGGGCATCAACGTAATCGGGGCGGAGGTGAATCGCTTTCTCGAGAAGGGTTTTGCCCTCATCAACGGGCACAATTTGCGCCAGATTATTGAGCGAAACGACATCAGCCGGATTATTCGAAATCAGATCTCGATAAATCCGTTCGGCAGACTTGAAATCTCCTTTTTTGTGCCGCTCAACGGCATCCAAAAAAGCATCCCCGGACGGCATCAACTGTTTTGCTTCGACTTGCATCATCTATCCAATTATCGTTTTACCACGCACTCAACGCGATGTATCGGGCTGAATTGACTATGATGTATTAGCCGAGAGACGCAAAATAATGGATAGTCCTTGCAAGACCTTCGTCAAGTTCAATTTCAGGCTTCCATCCTAACTCTCTTTTTGCCATCGAGATGTCGGGTTGCCTCTGTTTTGGGTCGTCTTGGGGTAGAGGCATGAATACCAATTTACTTTTTGACTTGGTCAGATGGATGATTTTCTCGGCCAGTTCCAGCATCGTAAATTCATGGGGATTACCCAAATTGATCGGTCCTGTCATCTCAGGCCCAGATTCCATCATCGCGTTCATGGCCCGGATCAAATCGTCGACATAGCAGAAGCTTCGGGTCTGCTGGCCGTGACCATAAATGGTAATGTCATCCCCGCGCAGAGCCTGAACAATGAAGTTGCTCACCACGCGGCCGTCATTCGGATGCATCCGCGGTCCATACGTATTAAAAATCCGAATTACTTTGATTTGAAGCTGATGCTGCCGCCAATAGTCGAAAAAGAGTGTCTCGGCGCATCGTTTGCCTTCGTCATAGCAGCTCCTGATACCGATTGGGTTGACTTTTCCCCAATAGGACTCGACCTGCGGATGGATCTCGGGATCGCCGTACACTTCGCTAGTAGAGGCCTGCAAGATACGAGCGCGGACACGCTTGGCGAGGCCCAGCATGTTAATTGCCCCGTGAACACTCGTCTTTGTGGTCTGTACCGGATCGAATTGATAGTGGACCGGCGAGGCAGGGCACGCGAGATTATAAATCTCGTCCACTTCGACATAGAGCGGAAATGTCACGTCATGCCGCATCAATTCAAAATTGGAATTAGCCATCAAATGGCGGACATTTTCTTTGCGACCGGTAAAGAAATTATCGACGCACAGTACCTCGTGCCCCTGCCCCAGCAGGCGCTCGCAAAGATGCGACCCCAAAAACCCAGCACCGCCCGTAACCAAGATTTTTTTCGACATCGCAAATTTTCTTTCTGACGCGTATGATTTGGAACCAAATTACCGATCAACCAACGGTGATCTTCTGGTCTGATACGATAATTTTCTTAATGATGCGACTTATCGACGGCTCGGTCAGTTCAATCCCGATTTGGTCCTTCACCAAACAAACAACCTGTTTATTCAGAATTTTTTTTCTCTGACTTTTATACTGTTCGAGATTTATGATTTGCTTCAAACGGATAAGATCGTTTGTATTCAATTTTGGCGAACGGCCGGGAGGCTTTTTATTGATAAGCCCGTCCAACCCACATTCGTTGAACCGAATGATCCAGTCCCTAATGGCTTGAGGCGTCACACCCGTGATTACCGCAATATCCTTCCGGCAACTACCCGCGTAAACCAAGCCGAGGGCCACCAATTTCTTTTTTAATTTCAAATCGGTGGTTTTTCCCGCCAAGCCAATTACGCTATTTTGGTCAAAATCCGTTCGAAGCTTGATTTCGGCTACCATAAAAATCTCCTATTGTCTGTTCAATCAAAACGGCGACAGACGGATTTTTTTTAATGAGCTTTGCCAAAATCTTTCGGATTGAGCGTTTCTTGGCACAAGCCGATGGCTCAATGGTCGCTGAAATTCCATGTCCTAGGCTATATGCCCGCTGAAAAGCGCTATGGGTAAGGCGTCGGTCGGTCTGTCTTGCTCCCGCCCGGAAAAAGCGTATTGGATGTATTTTTGACCCGCTTTGTCATCAACAGAAGCCTTTAAGATGATCCAATCCGATCCAACTGTCTTTCGCTCGGAAATCGCCGGATTACGCGCTTTTGCGGTGATGAGTGTTCTGATCTATCACGCAAATTCGGTATGGCTGCCGGGTGGTTTCGTTGGGGTCGATATTTTTTTTGTGATATCGGGCTATCTGATCTCGCGGATTATCCTCAAAGACGTCGCAAACGGAAGCTTTTCGATCACACAATTTTATGCGCGCCGCATAAAGCGCATTTTGCCGGCCTTACTGATCGTACTTTCCGTCGTCTGGATTTATGGCTGGTTTCGGTTGTTCCCATCGCATTTCAAAGATTTAGGACGCTTCCAGAACATATCATCGTTCTTTTATTTAAATTTCATGCTGGTTGGCGACAGCGATTATTTTGATGTTGCCGCTCAATCCAAACCGCTCCTACATTTGTGGTCGCTCAGTATCGAGGAGCAATTTTATATTTTTTGGCCTTTGCTTCTCGTCGGGACTGCGCGGTTCGGGCATCGCATCTTGCTGATGCTATGTGCATTGACCCTTTCATCGTTTATTTTTTGTATCTTTAAGACGGCAACGGCCCCGACCGCCGCTTATTATTTGCCATGGACAAGATCGTGGGAGCTGGCATTGGGCGGCTTGGTTGCGTGGCGGGAAATCGGCTCGCCGGACTTTGGCCGTACGCAGCTCGACCGCGGAAAGCTTCCACTTGCGGCGTTGGGTACGGTTCTGCTGTTGGCCGGAGTATGTTTCATCAACCAAGACCAACCTTTCCCCGGTTGGAGAGCGGCTGTTCCAACGCTCGGGGCGGCGCTGCTTTTGATGCTTCCGGCCAATGCCCTGAGCTCGATCCTTCTGGGCAACCGCATTGGCAGAAGCATAGGAGCGATTTCTTATCCCCTCTATTTGTGGCATTGGCCTTTATTGGCCTTTGCCCATTTAGAGTGGGGCATAAATCTTAGCGCGTTCACAAGCGGAATGATGCTCGCTCTCGCCGCACTTTTAGCTGTTCTTACGTGGTATTTCATCGAGAGGCCGACCGACCTCCTGTATCGGGATCACCGCCGAGTGACCGTATCAGCCCTATTCGTGGGGCTCGTCAGCGTCGGTGTTTTGGGTATTGCGACCCATGATACCGAGGGATTTCCGAACCGTTTCTCGTCTGAAGTGACAAAAATTTTGAATTTTCCAAATTCCGTGCGGGCGTCTGCTGCCGAACCGGCATCGAAAGTCTCGGATAGCGCAGTCGATTGTTTTTATGGTTTCCATCGCGGCACCGACGATGTGGCTTGGCACACAGCCAACCTCTTATCCTTCTATCGGGACAAACCTTGTTTCGACATCAAAGATCCGTCCAAGCCGACCATCGCCCTTGTCGGCGACTCCCATGCCGCCCATTTGTCGGCCGGTTTGAAAAGTGTTTTCAGCGACCGCTTCAATATTTTAAATTTTTCGACCTTTTACTGCATACCGTTGATTGAGAATGTCTCGGTCGGAAGCGGGCGCGCGGGGACGGGCCGGTGCCAAGCCTATAACCACTTCGTCTTTGAAAAACTCAGACAAATTCGTCCCGATATTGTGTTGGTAGGCAGCTATTTTTGGCAATACCGATCCGATAATGCTTGGATCTATCCGCATTACCCCGATGCATTGAACCAAAATGCGACCGAACTGATCAACAGCGGTATCGGTTCCGTTCTTGTCGCAGGACAAATGCCTACCTGGTCGCCCAGCTTGAAGGAAGTCGTCGGGCGCGAAGTCCAGTCGGGAACTAATCCGGTCATTTTCTCGTTCAATGGCGTTAATCGGGACCTTCTAACCATTGATTCAGACCTGAAGGCGTATCCTTGGTCGAAAGGCGTTCACTATATTTCGATGCTTGACACGCTTTGCAGGGCAGACGGGTGCCGCAGACTGACGGGAAGCGTTGTTCCGGATGACCTCATGGCGATAGACTATGGTCACCTCAGCATGGGTGGCTCTGTGTTCGTTGCCCGCGAGATTCTCGCAAAACCCATCGTCGATATCTTGGCGGGCTCAATTCATTGAAACACGCCCTGTCAATGATTTCGGACAGCTCCGCAATTTTTGATATCGAGACGGTTAAGCCTGCTTTTCAACAGCGTCAGGGGATAAGTTCGGCCTCGGGAAAAATCATATAATTCATATTATTAGGCATAGAATACCAGTCCAAAATCGATGGGAAGGACGGCAGCATAAGCCCTATTCATATTATCATAAATTAAATGATTTAAAGTTATACCGATTCACGATAAGGAACTTGTTTCTGGTCATTGTGTGAGTGGATCTGCGTTGTCAGTTTTTCATGATAAACCAATTCTGGTGCTAGGGGCTTCGTATGGCCTGCTTTTTGCCGCCAAGCTTATTGCGGCAGGGTTTAAAGTTCATATTGTTTGCTTAAAAGATGAAGCGGCCCGGATCGAGCGTGACGGGTTCGACATCCGTTTTCCCTTGTCAGAGGATACGATGTTTACATTGTCGTCGTCTGACTATCCCGGCCTCGTGTCAGCAAGTGCGCCGGAAGACGTCGACCCGTCTCGGTATGCCCTTGCGGTATTCGCCATGCAGGAGCCGCAATATAGCGAGCCCACAATGGCAGCCCTTGTTCGATCAATCGCTCGGGCAAAGATCGCCTGCGTTTCGATCATGAATATGCCGCCGCCGCCTTATTTAAAGCGGCTTTCGCCCCTCGCCGGCTTGGAATTAGGCACTTGCTACAGGGATGCTACCCTTTGGGATGCGTTTGACCCCGAACTTTTCACCCATGCGAGCGCCGATCCGCAAATCTTCCGGCCCGAAGCACTCCTGCGGACGACGATACAGGTTAGGCTTTCATCCAATTTTAAAATTGCCGCGCTACCAAACGCCGAAACGAATGCATTTCTCCGCGAGATTGAAACGCGCGTTCGAAGCGTGAGGATCATGGTCGACGGAAAGCCCCGTCGAGCACCGGTTCTCATTAACCTGTCTGACGACGCAGAAGCCGGATTGATTAAATGGCCGATGTTGATGACGGGCAATTACCGGTGCCTGACGTCGACGGGGCTGCGCTCAATCAAATCTGCTGTTCAGAGTGATATCGACGAATCCAGAAAAATTTATGAGGCCATTTCTGATTTATGCCTTCGGCTCGGCGTTAAATCGACCGCTCTGGTTCCTTTTGAAGCCTATTTGAAAGCGACCAATTTGCTTGGTGAGCCTTCATCGGTTGCCAAAGCTGTTCATTCAGGTGTGGTGCATGTCGAACGCGTCGACAAGCTTATTCAATCGATCGGCAACGCGCTAAACATCAAACATGCGTTCATCGACACCATTGTCGAATTTATTGATTCAAAACTAAACAACAATCATCATGCTAACTAAACTATTTAATTCAGAAATCAGCGCTCGACAGTTAATAACCGAAATAATATTAATATTATTAGGCTATATTTTACTGCTCTATATTTCGAATTCATTCAAGGCGTTGTTATATTTGTTTTCGATCTCAGTCGGAACATATATTATTGCACATATTATTACTTTTTATAATCTAAGATTGGCGACCGATATAATTTCGCGCCTCATCGTTCCGGCAGCGTTTCTGGCCATTATCGGTCTCAACAATGCCGGCCTGATCAACACGCTGACCGGTAGCATTTCACCGGACGGGCCAAAAGGCGCAGGCTTTATTGCTATGCCGTTCTATCTGCTCTCGGCGTCTGCCTATCTCGCCGATGTCGCCAGCTGGAAGATGCGAGACGCAAAGCCCTACCTTTCTTTCCGGGAACTGGCGCTTTATGTCGCCCTACCCTTTAAACTGCTGTCGGGGCCGTTGGAGACACCGAGCCTTTCCGCAGTTCCACGCCACCACTCCTACACGCTTTCGGATTCCCGTCTGATTGTCGGTTTTTCCTATCTCACCGTCGGTCTTTTTATGAAATGCGTCATCGGTGACCGGCTCGACGTTCGATATTTGCTGGTATCGGTCGATCCGATTTTATCGTTTATCTGCGCTGCCGTTTTCGAACTGAAATTCTATTTCGATTTTGCCGGCTACAGCCTTATGGTCTTGGGCGCCGCCAAACTCTTGAATATTCGCCTGACGCAAAACTTCAATCACCCCTTTACAGCACGAAATGTCGTTCAATTCTGGCATCTATGGCATGTCAGTTTGGGGGGATTTCTTCAAAAATACGTCTTACGGCGCAATCTCAGCCTGTTCGACGGGCGCGAGTCAAAGCTGATTTTTGCCAGCTCGATTTTCCTAGTCTCGGCGATGTGGCATGGTGGGACGCTGAATTACCTGCTGTGGGGATTGTTTCACGGCATCGTCTATTACGGCTATATCACCTTTTTCAAGAAGCGCGACGTGCCGGCGCTCATCGGGTTCGTTGCAATGATCCTGTTTTTCGTTTTGGGACGCATGCTTGCGATTGATTCAGACATCGCGCGGCTTTTGGTGCGGCTCCAAAACATGTTCGATCCGACCTATTACTATCGGAATGGACTTTTCAGTTCAGTCGATTTTTCACTGAATTTTTCTCAATTCACGTCCAATATGCGTGCGATTGAAATGGCCTTAGCCTTTATTGCGATTGAATATTATCAATCGCGTGTCTTGAATAATAATAATTATCATATTTTCCGACGCCCGTTATCGGTTGCCATTCTCTTTATCATATTTCTAATTTTCAGTGTTCCATCGGGTGGGCTTCTCTATGCGCGCATTTAAACGAATTGTCCTTGGCCTGTTAGCGGTTTACGCAATTTTATTTATTCACAATAATTTTGCGTTCAATAATCCGAACAAAGACAATATTTTAAGCGCAATCGCCGACGACCATTCAGGCCGGCGTATTGTTTTATTTGGAAAATCACCGTGTGAGTTCGGGTTAAGTGCGGCATTGATCGAGAAAGAAGTAAACGGTCATGTCTACAATTATTGCCATAACAGCTTTAACAATGACGAAAATTTATTTCTCTTATTAAAGGTATTAAATGAAGATGATTATGTCGTAATAACAAGACGTTTTGAATTTGCTGAACGACCAAAACTATATTTCTTGCAAGACATCATCCTGTTGCCCCTCGCTCGGTTTTTTATAACCGATATGATGCGCAAAATATTCAACTATCATCTAGAAGACATATCATACGACAGGTTTGGTGACCTTCAAAAGTTTACGAACGTCACTGCAGCTAAAGCAAATCCTTATTTCTTCAATGGCTCGATTATCGAAGATAATCTTCGGTACCAATTTGATTCAATTTTTAAAAACCGGAAAATAGCTCCTAAAATCATTTGGTTGACGGCCCCGCTGTTGGTCGATGAAAATACATCCTTACCGATTTCGACGGTTCGGCACGGATGTGCCGAGTGCCCACAGCTGGTCGCTTGGCTTCCGCCGCTCCAATACAACGATCCTACGCTCTTTATCGACGATAAAATTCATCTTAACAGCAGAGGTCGCGCGGTGTGGTCGGAAACAGTCGCAGCTACCATAAAAGATATTTTGGCGCGATAAATAAAGAAAACCGGCGCAACAGGCACTCGATTAAAATTTTGAAAAATCTGAGCGATGTACCTGAATATAAGGCCAAGCCTACCAATTACGGCTTAAAATTCCCACGCTCATGGACGAGCTTTTTCAAATAGGTGCCATAAGCCGTTGATCCAAAAAGAGCAGCACGGTGCTCGAGTTGTTCCACCGTTATAAGGCCCCGATCAAAAGCGATTTCTTCGAGACACGCGATTTGTATGCCCTGTCGCTTTTGCACGGTACGAACAAACTCGGACGCTTCCATCAGGGAATCGTGTGTACCCGTGTCAAGCCAGGCAAAGCCCCGTCCCAACCGCTCAACATGCAAGGCACCCCTTTGGAGGTAAGCACGGTTGACATCGGTAATCTCATATTCACCTCTGATCGAGGGCTTAAGATTCGCAGCAATATCAAGCACATGATTGTCATAGAAATAAAGTCCGGTTACCGCCCATGGGGAGCCAGCGTGCTTCGGCTTTTCGACGATTTCGGTAGCATTTCCCTGTCGGTCGAATGTCACCACACCATATCGCTCAGGGTCATCGACATGGTAGGCAAAAACCGTGGCACCCGAGCGGCGCGACGCGGCAGATTTCAATTTTTCAGCTAAACCGGCACCATAAAAGATATTATCGCCCAGCACCAAGGCGACCGGACGGCTGCCGACAAAATCGCGACCGATCACAAAGGCTTGCGCGAGCCCGTTGGGTTCGTTTTGAACGGCATATTCAATGTGAATCCCCCAGGTTGAACCGTCGCCCAAAAGGCGTTGATAATTGCCAATATACTCGGGCGAAGAGATTAGTAAAATTTCGTCAATACCGGCCAACATGAGCACCGAAAGAGGGAAAAAGATCATCGGCTTATCGTAAACCGGCAAAAGCTGCTTATTGATGGCGAGCGTCGCCGGATAAAGGCGGGTGCCCGCGCCGCCTGCTAGGATGATACCTTTCACCGTCCGTCTCCTGCTAAAATCTCGGTCAAAATCTCTTGTACCGCCGGTTGCCAAGCCCTACGGGACAATCCATAGGCCTGATCGAGTGCACGCGCATCAAGCCGTGCATCTTTTGGACGTTTGGCGCGTGTTGGATATTCAGCCGTCGTAATCGGCTCGACCCGGGCCGTCGGACCACCCATCGCCTTTGAACAGTGAAGGATAAAGTCTGCCAACTCCGCCCAATGTGCCTCCCCGGAATTGGCATAATGAAACGTGCCGACGGAAGCATGAGGATCAGTGACGAGGCGCGCCGTGATCGCGATAAGAGCCGCCGCAAGGTCGAAGGCTGACGTCGGTGTCCCTCTTTGATCGGCAACCACTTTGATGCTTTCGCGCTCGCCCGCGAGCCGAAGCATTGTTTTCAAAAAATTTTGCCCATAAGGGCTCACCAGCCAAGAAGTGCGCAAGATGATATGACGCGCGTTTCCCGCACGCACCGCTTGTTCGCCCGCTTCTTTGCTCTTTCCATAGACGCTGATCGGATCAACACCATCGGCTTCGCCGTAGGGCCGGCCCAGTTCACCGGAAAAGACATAATCGGTTGATAGATGCAGGATCGGAATCCGCAAATCACCGGTGAGCTTCGCCAATGTCTCGGGCGCACGCGCATTGATTTGCCACGCCATTTCGACGTCGTCTTCGGCACGATCGACGCCGGTATACGCCGCAAGATTGAGGACACCATCCCAAGGGCTATCGCTCAATATCTTGGTCATGCTTGTGGGGTTTGACAGATCGAGCTCATTTCGGTTTGGCCAAACAAACGCGATATCAGCGGGAAGCGTTATCTTGCTTAGCGCCGTGCCCAGTTGCCCGCTCCCCCCGGTTACGAGAATGCGCATCACACGGTACCCAAACCTTGCCGCTTAATGGCAGCGGGTTGCTGGATCAAGGGCTGCCACCAGTCCGGATGATCGAGATACCAGCGAACCGTTTTCTCTAACCCGCTCTCAAAAGTTTCAAGCGGCCGCCAGCCCAAATCATGTGTGATTTTAGAACTGTCGATGGCGTATCGGAAATCATGTCCCGGGCGATCCTGCACGAAATCGATCAGGTCGGCGTAACGGCCCGACGGTTGGCGAGGATGTAACCGGTCCAAGATTGCGCAGACGGTTTCAACTACCTGCAAATTACGACGTTGCGCATTACCGCCAACCGTAAAAGTTTGCCCCGGCTCTGCCTTTTCAAAGACCTGACGGATCGCGCGGACATGGTCATCGACATAGAGCCAATCGCGGACATTCTCACCCCGGCCATAGACCGGTAGCGTCTCCCCCGCCAATGCTTTGACGATCATCAGCGGGATGAGTTTTTCGGGAAAATGATAGGGGCCGAAATTATTCGAGCAATTCGTCACCGTAATCGGCAAGCCATAGGTATGCCACCACGCCCGCACGAGATGATCGGAACCAGCCTTCGATGCCGAATAGGGCGAGCGGGGATCATACGATGTTGTCTCGTCAAACAAACCCTCAGCACCAAGTGCTCCAAACACTTCATCGGTTGAAACATGGTGAAAGCGAAAAGCCGATCGCGCAGTTTTAGGAAGTTGTCGCCAATGCCGCAGCGCCTCTTGCAGCAAAACGGCAGTACCCATCAAATTGGTGTCCAGAAACGCTTGAGGACCGTCTATCGAGCGATCCACATGCGTTTCCGCCGCTAAATGAACGATAATATCGGGATTAAAATCCGCAAACGCGGAAGCCACGGCCGAACGGTCACAAATATCGGCGTGCACAAACCGAAACCGTTCGTGGGACGCAACCGCTGCAAGCGACGTCAACGTGCCGGCATAGGTCAACTTGTCATAGACGAGCACGTTATGGGCGCTTTCAGCAATGAGGTGGCGCACAAGGGCCGAGCCGATAAATCCCGCCCCACCTGTGACCAAAATACGCATCACTGCACCACCCTAAATTATATTATCTGGCATTACTGTCAGTGCCATAGGAACACCGTCATAAACAAACGGACTTACAAAGTCCTTAAATCCGCCGAGCAAGAGATCCTTTGGCGAGAGATGCGCACCGGTTGGCGGTGTCGGCCAGTTGATCGCAAGATCAGGGTCATCCCATTTTAGACCAAATTCATGATCCGGCGTGTAATACTGGGAAACCTTGTAGGCAATTTCAGTGTCCGGTTCGAGCGTTATAAAACCGTGGGCAAACCCGATAGGAATAAAAATCTGCTGCCCGCCGCTTGCCGACAGTTCAAACGAAACCGCTTGACCATAGGTAGGCGAACCAGCCCTAAGATCAACCGCAACATCGAGAATAGATCCGCGCATACACCGAACCACCTTGGCCTGCGCGAAAGGTGGCCGTTGATAATGCAAACCACGAACCGTACCCACCTGACGCGAATAGGATTCGTTGTCCTGAACAAAACTTACCTCGCCAAGTAAAGTCGACCACTTGCGGGTATTATACGTTTCCGAAAACCAGCCGCGCTCATCCAGAAAGCGACGCGGGGTAACGACAAGAATGGCCATTCAACAAAAGCCTTTGAGCGGGACGGACGGTAAGCCAGAAGAGCGATCTGTTGATCGCATTCCTTACAGATAAAGTTATCAGTGATCCGTCAAGACCCGCGCCCTTAAAACTCGAGCCCCCTCGCCTGATTCACGCCCGGCAAACGCTGAATGCCCTGCAAAATATGTGGCGGAGCGGCACCATCGATCTCGACCAGTGCAATAGCGGAGCCGCCTTCAAGATCACGTCCCAATGCAAACGTCGCGATGTTGACGCCCGCATTACCCAAAAGGGAGGCAAACCGCCCGATAAAGCCGGGTTTATCTTCATTGGTGACGTAAATCATCGACGGACCAAACTCGGCGTCGACCTTAATGCCCTTAATGTCAACAATCCGCGGTTTGCCATCGTGGAAGACCGTGCCCGATATGGAACGGGTGAGTTCATCGCTGACGACTTCAAGCGTGATGAGCGATTCATAATCGCCTTCGCCTTCGCGCACCGTCTCTTCAATCGTGATACCACGTTCTTTGGCCACGACGGGAGCCGAGACAACGTTCACATCTTGCAAGGCTGGGCGTAACACACCCGCGATGGCAGACGCGGTCAGTGCCTTGATTTTCAACTCTGCCACCCCCCCCTGATAGGTGATCCGCACTTCCTTCAAGCCGCTATCCGTAAGTTGTCCCGCAAATGAACCGAGCTTTTCAGCCAGTGCAATGAACGGGCGAAGCTTTGGCGCTTCTTCCGCCGTAATAGAAGGGAAATTCACGGCGTTAGAGATCGCACCCCGGACCAGATAATCCGACATTTGTTCAGCCACCTGAAGCGCCACATTTTCTTGTGCTTCTGTCGTAGCAGCCCCCAAATGCGGGGTGCACACCACGTTGGGATGACCAAACAGGAGGTTCGACGTTGCAGGCTCTTCCGCAAAGACATCAAGTGCCGCACCCGCCACATGGCCCGTATCGAGCAATGCGCGTAACGCGTTTTCGTCCAACAAGCCGCCACGGGCGCAATTGATGATCCGGACGCCCTTTTTGGTGCGGGCGAGGTTATCTGCAGAGAGAATATTTTTGGTTTGCGCGGTCAATGGTGTGTGCAGCGTAATCATATCGGCACGCGCCAGCAACTCGTCGAGCTCGACCTTTTCAACGCCCAAATCAATGGCGCGTTCGGGCGACAAAAACGGGTCATAGGCAATCACCCGCATCTGCAAGCCAACGGCACGATTGGCGACAATTGCGCCAATATTGCCACAACCGATTATGCCCAGAGTCTTGCCGGTGATTTCCACGCCCATGAAGCGGTTCTTTTCCCATTTTCCCGCCTGTGTCGACGCGTCAGCGGATGGAATTTGCCGCGCGAGCGCAAACATCAGCGCAATCGCGTGTTCAGCGGTCGTGATCGAATTGCCGAACGGCGTGTTCATCACAATCACGCCCTTCTGCGTGGCAGCCGGAATGTCGACATTGTCGACGCCGATGCCCGCACGGCCAATCACCTTAAGATTTGTCGCATTGGCCAATATGGCAGCAGTTACTTTGGTGGCGGAGCGGATGGCTAAGCCATCATAGTGGCCGATAATGGCAGCGAGCTTTTCTTTATCTTTGCCGAGATCGGGCTGGAAATCGACTTCAACACCGCGCTCTTTGAAGATGGCGACAGCAGCCGGCGAAAGCGCATCAGAAATGAGAACACGAGGGGCCATAGGAGTAATCTTTCATCGATAAAGCTCAAACGAGCCAAACAAGGGAAACGGAGGAAAAAGCTTAAGCGGCGTGGCCAAGGGATAATTTGGTTTGAACAAACGCCCATTCGATCCACGGCATGAGTGCGGCGACATCGGCGGTTTCTACCGTCGCGCCGCACCAGATGCGGAGGCCCGCTGGCGCATCGCGATAAGAACCTAAATCGAGGCCTACGCCTTCTTTTTCGAGCAGGGCTGCAACCGATTTCGCAAAATTGGCTTGGGCGTCCTCGGATAATCCGGCGATGTCGGGATCGGAAAACACCAGACACACACTGGTATTGGATCGGGTCGTCGGGTCTTTGGCCAAAAAGTCGAGAAACGGTTTTTGCCCGACAAAATCCGCCACCGCTTTGGCATTTGCATCGCACCGGGCAATTAGACCTTCGAGACTGCCAACCGACTGCGCCCATTCAAGCGCATCGATATAATCTTCAACGCACAGCATCGAGGGCGTGTTGATGGTTTCACCCGCAAAAATGCCCTCAATCAGCTTGCCGCCCGAAGTGAGCCGGAAAATCTTCGGCAAAGGCCAAGCAGGCGTGTAGCTCTCGAGCCGCGCCACCGCACGGGGCGACAGGATCAGCATGCCATGCGCCGCCTCGCCGCCCAGCACTTTTTGCCAGGAATAGGTGACGATATCGAGCTTTGACCACGCTAAATCCTGCGCGAAGGCAGCGGAGGTCGCGTCGCAAAAGGTCAACCCCTCGCGGTCGGCTGCAATCCAATCCGCATTCGGCACGCGAACGCCGGAGGTCGTGCCGTTCCAGGTGAACAACACATCGTGATCGGGGTTCACAATAGACAGATCGGGCAATGCACCGTAAGGGGCTTTCATTGTCCGGGTATTTTGGAGTTTTAATTGTTTGACGGCGTCATTCACCCAACCCTCGCCAAAGCTTTCCCAAGCCAGGCAGTCGACAGGCCGTTGGCCGAGCATCGTCCACATCGCCATCTCATAGGCGCCGGTGTCGGAAGCAGGCACAATTCCGATGCGATAATCAGCGGGCACCTGCAAAATCTCGCGGGTCAAATCAATCGCCCGTTTCAAACGCGCCTTACCCGCCTTCGCACGATGCGAGCGGCCAAGCGGAGCATTCTTAAGAGCGTCAGGGGTCCAGCCAGGGCGCTTGGCACATGGACCGGACGAGAATTGCGGATTAACCGGCCGCAAGCCGGGTCGTGTCTGTGTCATCGTTTTCTCCATCCTCACAGATGGGCGCCTCTCGTTGGGGAGAGGTGTCCCGTGGATGGAGATACGCCCCGATTGCCGAACCGTCAATGGAGAAATGTCGGATGGGGGATAGAAAGATTCGGATGTTTTTCGGTTTGTCTTAAGCCGCCACCTGTCCTAACGCTGCGACGACATCATCCACCGCCTGCTCGACCAATGCGCGGTTATCGCCCTCGGCCATGACGCGAATGACGGGTTCTGTCCCCGAAGGACGGATAACGAGGCGGCCATGGGTGCCTAAAACGGCGGTGGAGGACGCAATCGCCTCGACCACGCGCTTGTCCTTCAAAGGCTGCCCGCTCTTGTAGCGGACATTCTTCAGAATTTGCGGTAGCGGATCAAACAAATGGCAGACTTCGCTCACAGGTCGCCCGAGCTTTTTGACCATTGCGAGGACTTGCAACGCGGCGACCAGCCCGTCACCGGTGGTCGAATAATCCGATAAAATCATATGGCCCGATTGCTCGCCACCAATATTGAACCCGTGCTCACGCATATGTTCAAGCACGTAGCGGTCGCCCACGGCGGTGCGCGCCAGCGTAAGGCCGATGCCGCCGAGATAGCGCTCCAACCCTAGATTGGACATGATGGTGGCCACAACGCCCTGCTTCGATAGACGCCCGTCATCCTTCCAGCTTTTGGCAATCACGGCCATCAACTGGTCGCCATCCACCACTTGGCCTTTTTCATCGACAATAATCACCCGATCCGCATCGCCATCGAGCGCGATCCCGATATCCGCGCGCATCTCGCGGACCTTTTGAATGACCGCATTAGGCGCGGTCGAGCCGACATCGCGGTTGATGTTGAAACCATCAGGCTCAACGCCGATGGGAAACACTTCCGCGCCCAACTCCCACAAGGCTTCCGGGGCGACTTTATAGGCCGCACCATTGGCACAATCGATCACGATGCGGAGCCCGTCCAAATCCATCGCGCGCGGCAACGTACGCTTGGCAAATTCGATATAGCGGGCGTGAACGCTCTCAATCCGCTTGGCGCGGCCAAGCGCCGCCGAGCTTGCAAGGCGTTCATTGATATTGCCATCGATCAGCGCTTCAATTTCGAGTTCGGTTTCGTCGGAAAGTTTAAAGCCATCCGGATCAAACAATTTAATGCCGTTATCCTCATAGGCGTTGTGCGAGGCTGAAATCATTACGCCCAAATCGGCGCGCATCGAGCGGGTCAACATTGCGACAGCCGGCGTCGGCATTGGGCCTAAGAGCAGCACATCCATACCAACGGAAGTAAAACCCGCGACAAGGGCTGTTTCGATCATATAACCGGAAAGACGCGTATCCTTACCGATGACGACCCGGTTACGATGATCGCCGCGACGGAAAACGAGGCCCGCCGCCTGCCCGATCCGCAGCGCCAAATCCGGCGTGATCACCTTATTGGCCTTGCCGCGAACGCCGTCGGTTCCAAAATATTTACGCGCCATGGAGGAGTACCTCGCCAATTCCGAATTACATTTTACAAAATGATCGGCGTCTCGGACAATCCGCGTCCCGATCACTTGTCGTGTCAGAACGTTTCAACACCATTCGTCTGAACAAACCCTGAATATTAAAAAACGCCCGGCATTGCCGGGCGTTTCATAATCGTTTCGTAGGCTAAACCGTTTAGGCCAAAGGTTGCGGTTCCATACCAGCATCGGGTTCTTGCCGCGGGCGGCCTTTGCCTGAAGAAGGCACTGCAGCCGACGTCCGACCCGAAGAGCCATCGCCACTGTCGCGTACCGGCGGCTTACCCTTCAGGAGATCGTGGATTTCATCGCCCGAGAGCGTCTCATATTCGAGAAGCCCTTGAGCGAGCGCTTCAAGATCATCCTTGCGATCGGTCAGGATCTGGGTCGCTTCAGAATATCCAGCTTCGACAAGACGACGAATTTCGGAGTCGATTTTTTGGGCCGTGGCTTCCGATACATTCTGCGTACGGGCGACCGACATCCCTAAAAACACTTCATCCTGATTTTCGCCATAAGACACGTTGCCAAGTTCAGGCGAAAAGCCCCATTTGGTCACCATCATGCGCGCAAGGCGCGTCGCTTGCTCGATATCCGATGCCGCACCCGACGTTACCTTGTCATGACCAAAGATCAGCTCTTCGGCCACGCGGCCACCCATCATAATGGCGAGCCGTGACGTCATCTGCTCCAAGCTCATTGACAGCTTATCGCGTTCAGGCAACTGCATCACCATACCCAACGCCCGGCCACGCGGAATAATCGTCGCCTTGTGAACAGGATCAGTAGCCGTCACGTTGAAGGCGCAAATTGCGTGGCCTGCTTCGTGATAGGCCGTCAGACGCTTCTCATCCTCGGTCATCACGAGCGTGCGGCGTTCCGCACCCATCATGACCTTGTCTTTGGCGTCCTCGAACTCGCTCATGGTTACGACCCGCTTGCCACGGCGTGCCGCAAGCAAGGCGGCTTCATTGACCAGATTCATCAAATCCGCGCCCGAAAACCCTGGTGTACCGCGAGCAACCGTTTTCAAATCAACGTCAGGGGCGAGCGGAACCTTGCGAACATGGACGCGCAAAATCTTCTCACGACCAACCACGTCAGGGTTTGGCACGACGATCTGGCGATCAAAGCGGCCCGGACGCAGCAAGGCCGGATCGAGCACGTCAGGACGGTTGGTTGCCGCAATGAGAATAATGCCTTCATTGGCTTCGAACCCGTCCATTTCAACGAGCAACTGGTTCAGTGTCTGTTCGCGCTCGTCGTTACCGCCGCCTAAACCCGCGCCGCGATGGCGGCCGACCGCATCGATTTCGTCGATAAAAATGATGCAAGGCGCATTCTTCTTCGCTTGTTCAAACATATCGCGTACGCGGCTTGCGCCAACGCCGACGAACATTTCAACAAAGTCTGAACCAGAAATCGTGAAGAAAGGAACATTGGCCTCACCCGCGATCGCACGTGCCAGCAAGGTCTTACCGGTACCGGGAGGACCAACGAGCAAAACACCGCGCGGAATACGACCACCAAGACGTTGGAATTTCTGTGGATCGCGCAAGAATTCAACGATCTCTTCCAAATCTTCTTTCGCCTCGTCAACGCCCGCCACATCGGAGAACGTCACCCGGCCATGGGCTTCATTCAGCAATTTGGCCTTTGACTTGCCAAAGCCCATCGCTCGGCCGTTGGCCCCCTGCATCTGGCGCGACAGGAAGAACCATGCGGCCATAACGATGATTAAGGGCAACCAGTTTACCAGCAATGCTAAATACCAAGGCATGCCGTCACTCGGTGCCTTTGCCGAGAAATTGACGCCTTTTTGTGTCAAACGCGAAATCAGGGTCGGATCATTGGGCGAATAGGTCTGGAAGGGCCGACCATCGGTCAGCGAACCCGAAATTTCAGGACCCGAGATCGTCACGCCCGAAACACGACCGCTATCGACGTCCGACAGAAACTGGCTGTAGCTTACTTCCTGCGAGGCGTTGCGCGAACCCGGGCTCTGGAACAACGTCACCAGCGCAAGAACGAGCAGGAAAATAATAACCCACAGGGCAAAATTACGAATATTAGGGTTCATGGAGAGACCAAACACCTGTTTAGGATGAACGATAAACACACACCGCCACCCGGTTTCATGCTTTGTATTTAAGCGTCAATGAGCCCCTTGCCAAGGGAAGGCAAAAGAAAAGGTTCACCGCTTTGGAAAATCTACCCGCCGCGGCTTCTCTGGACGCATCAGGATCAGGCCTTTCGTATCCATCGAAATCGTCACACCGCCCAGGGTTCGACGCATGGCTCGGCTGTGTTTTCGCGCCTTTAAAAGGGCCTCAACAACGGCCTCCCCCTTCGATAATTCCGGAATGTTATCCATGTTCATCGCTCGGATGGCACGGATCAACACGCGCAAAATAATTTCATCAGGCTCTTCCAAGAGCCCCGCCGACCATAAAATTCCTGCTGAATCAGGCAATTTGAAGGCTGTCGATGCGTAATCAGCCCAACGCTCCAACGCGGCATCGGCGCGCTTCATGCGTTCGGCGAATCGACCGACCCGTTGAGCGTCCAGCCCTTCTGATGTCAAGAGGTTGGCGGCCTGCCTAAATCGGACGCGGGTAAATTGCTTCTTCTGGTTTGAGGGATCTTCCATCGGAAGCCATCCAACGGCGTCAGCTGTGGCACGAAGTCGCGCGCCGGCAAGAGATAAGAACGGTCGTAAAAGTCTCAACCCGTACCATTCGGCGCTGTCCGCCATACCGGCAAGACCTGAAACGCCTGACCCCGCGCACAGACGCATTAAGACCGTCTCCGCCTGATCATCCAAATGATGGGCAAGAACCACTGCTTCGGCATCAATGTTTTGGGAATGCCCTTTTAAAAGCCCATAACGCGCATGGCGGGCAGCTTCTTGCAATCCGTTAGACGGCTTGGGATCGAGCCAAGCGAGGGTAGCATGATCTAGACCCGCAGTCTTGGCGAGTTCCGCCACATATTCTGCTTCTACGGCCCCCTCGGGCCGCAAGCGATGGTCAACGGTCGCCACCGACAGTTTCGGCGCTTCTGAGCCTTGGGCCTGCGCCCAAGTGGCTATGAGCGCCATCATCCCCAGGGAGTCGGCCCCACCCGATACAGCGAGCAATACATGGCGGTATCCTTTTAGAGGAGCTAACAACGACTGCGCTTCGAGCGCATCAATCATCGACGCCCCATCCGATGGATTTGGCTTGGCGCGCGTCAGCAGCCGGCTCCACTTTTAGCTTTTTCCACACGGCTTTTTAAAGCTTGGTCTGCATCGGCAAAGCGTCTGCCAAATTCAGTAAATGTCGCGCAGGCCTGCGGCTTCTGTCCCATCGAGACGAGAGCGTCACCAAGCTTTGCAAAAGCCAGCGGGGCCGAAGGGTTGACCGGTGAGGCTTGGGCGATTTTTAAATATTGCTGTGCCGCCTCCGGATACCGCTTCTGGCGATATTCAGCATCGCCAAGCAAAATGATCGCGTCCGTTACCGAAGGGTCTTTCGGCCAGTTCCGCAAAAATTGTTGAAGCGCGTTTGACGCCCCGGCAAAGTCGCCGCCGCGGAATTGAGCCCTAGCCGCCGCTAAATCTGATTTTGCGTCTTTTGGAAGCGGCGTTTCAGCGGGAGGCGGGTTTTTTGCCGCCGCGGCTTGTGCCGCCATCGTACCGGCGGGGGCCGTCGCCGTCGCCACCTTTGATTCGGACATGAGGTCGAGCGGACCGGATGCTGGCGGATTCACGGTTGGCTTTGCCTGGGATTGCGACGGAGCGTTACCAGTACTTTGTTGGAGAGCTTTAAGCTGTTCTTCTAATTTTTTATTATTGAACTGAAGTTCCTCGATTTGACCGGATAACTCGCGGATCGTGGCCTCAAGCTTCGTGATGCGGAGCACATTTTCGGATTCCGTCGGATCCTCCTGCGCCAAAGAAGGACCCATCGCGGCGAGCAGAACACATGTTGTAAAAGCCAAGCGAAGAGAAAACCGTTTAAACATCCAAAAGCCTCGATCAAAAATAAAATCGGCGCGAGTCTGACCCGCGCCGATGGCTAGATTATGGCAAAGATAGCATCAGGACGTCGTCCCGACGAAGATCAGATCAATTACCGCCTGTCAGCGTCGTAACCGCACGACGATTTTGCGACCAGCACGAAATATCGTCGCAAACAGCAACCGGCTTTTCTTTACCCCACGACTTCGTCGACAGACGCGAAGCCGAAACGCCCTTGCTCACAAGGTAATCGCGGGTTGTTTGTGCCCGGCGTTGTCCGAGAGCGAAGTTATATTCGCGCGTACCCCGTTCATCCGCGTGACCTTCAACCAAAATCTTGTAAGAGCTATATTGGTTAAGCCATTGCGCTTGCTTATCAAGCGTAGCGGCCGAGGTTGGCGTCAATTCGGACGAATCGGACTCGAAAAATACGCGATCGCCGACATTGGTTGAAAAATCCTGCGTACTGCCTGGTGTCGCAACGCCTGCCCCACCCAAGCCCGCCATGTCACCTGAACCGTTTGCGGCCTTATCCGATGCGCAAGCCGACAAAGCCAACGCCGCACCAAGCGCGAATACCAATTTTAGCGAACGAAATGTTCCGATTGAGTCCAGCATAATCCTGCTCCTGAAGCCTAATAACCTATCTGGCAGTTGGTTTAACGCCCGGATGGTTAACAGAGCGTTCCGTATCGCAAAAAATTGACATCAATTTGTCGAAACTTACAAAAACAAAAAACGACCCCTTCTCTTTCAACGAGAAGGGGTCGTTCAATGAAAATAAAATGAGTTACTCGGCGGTTTTAAGCTGTTTCAGCTTCGAAAACACCGAGTCAACGTCAATCGGCGCTTCTACCACATCGTCGACCTTTGCCGTAAAGCCTGCAAAAGGCTCAGCCGTCTCGCGAGCGGTCGTCACCTCGGCGGGCAGAAGCGTGTGGGCCTCTTCATGGACAACAGCCGGGCGATCCTTGGCCGAACGATTGACTTCAAAGTCGAGATCGATCTGCGAACAAAGGCCAAGGGTCACCGGATCCATCGGCGCCAATTGGGCTGAGTTCCAATGCGTCCGCTCTTTGACCTGCTGGATGGTTGTTTTCGTGGTGCCAACGAGACGCATGATCTGCGCGTCTTTAAGTTCAGGATGGCTACGAACCAGCCACAAAATGGCGTTCGGACGATCATGGCGGCGCGACAAAGGAGTATAGCGCGGACCCTTGGTACGCTTCTTCTCAGGCAAGCGAACCGAAGAAACCTTGAGTTTCAACTGATAATTTGAATCCGCCTCGGCCTTTTCAATCTCTTCACGGGTAAGTTGCTCGTACATAACCGGGTCCATACCCTTAATGCCCGACGCAACCTCGCCATCTGCAATGCCCTTCACTTCTAAAGGATGCAAATGACAAAACTCAGCGATCTGATCAAACGTCAGGCCGGTGTTATCCACCAGCCAAACAGCAGTTGCCTTAGGCATTAATGGAATGGCAGTCATATGTTTTATCCTTTTCGAACGGCATTAGCCCCTAACAGGTCCGACCAAACGGCGCATACGGAGCCGCACGCTTCGACCGGCTTTTGACCGAAGCCCCACAGCACTCTGCTTGGCGGGAATACATGCTTTATACGCAGAACCGGCGGATCGTGCAATCATAACCTGCGGGATGTGTCAGGGTAACAGGATGATTTTTCCCGTATGCACCCCTGATTCCAGCATATGATGGGCCCTTGCCGCTTCTTTCAAAGGAAACGTCGCATGGATAATCGGCTTACAACGACCAGCAACCAGCAGGGGCCAGACCTGCAATTCGAGTGCCTTGGCGATCACCGCCTTCTCGGCCACGGTCCTTGGACGGAGCGTCGAGCCCGTATGCGTCAGGCGTTTCATCATGAGCGGAACAAAATCAACGTCGGCCTTCGACCCGCCTTGAAAAGCAATCTGCACAATGCGCCCGTCCCGGGCCGCGGCGGCGTAGTTTCGCTGAATATAGCTACCGCCTACCATGTCGAGAATGACATTAACCCCCGCGCCATCGGTTGCCGCCAACGCTTCGGCAACAAAATCTTCTGAACGATAATTAATCGCTCGATCTGCACCGATTTTGAGTGAGGCCGCGCATTTTTCATCACTTCCGGCAGTCACAATCACCTTCGATCCGAACGCTTTAGCCAGCATGATCGCCGTCGTACCAATGCCGGACGTGCCGCCGTGCACAAGTAGCGTCTCCCCCGGCTTCAACGCGCCGCGTTCAAACACATTGGTCCAGACGGTGAAGAAGGTTTCGGGAATGCCCGCCGCCTCCGTTAAACTCAAGCCAGACGGGACAGGTAGAGCGGTGGCCTCGTTCACGGTGCAATATTCCGCATAACCGCCGCCGGGAACCAACGCACAAATGTTTTCGCCCAAATGATACCGCTCAACGCCTCCGCCAAGCCCTACAATTTCGCCGGCAATCTCAAGACCCGGAATATCGGATGCTCCTTGCGGCGGCGGATATCCCCCTTTGCGCTGCAACACATCGGGCCGATTAACACCGGCCGCGGCAACCTTCACCAAAATTTCTCCACGGCCCGGAACCGGCATTGGCCGAGTCTCGGGAACGAGAACATCGGGGCCGCCCGGTTCGCGAATACCGATGGCAAGCATGGTTTCGGGCCAGTTAGGGTTCATATTGACACCTCCGATGAACTGCATATCTTGAGAAAATATCACGGTAAGTTGTATACTCGTCGGAATAAACACCGAACACAAGCGAACACGTGATGGTTGATCCTTTCCTCGACGAACGCCCTTTGAAATCCAATAAGGGACACGAACTGGGACAAGACCTTTCGCCGATCTCGATTGACGAGCTTGGCGATCGAATTGAGCTGTTAAAGTCAGAAATCGCACGGATTGAAGCGGAGATGACCCGAAAGCAGGCGGTTAAATCAGCCGCTGCCGACATTTTTAAGGTGCGTTAACCGTAAACAAATTCCTAACGAGCCAACTGCAATTTTATGGTGTAAATCCATCTCCGGAACAGTTGAATGTGTTCGCGCAGGATCGTGGCAAATGGCCGAGGTAAGAGCCTTTAACGGAATTGCAGGCACCGAAGCGATTGCTTTCGGGCGCGAATTTGCAACCTCAGAAGCTTTTAAAGCCCTTTTTCGCGAAGGTATGACTCTGGTCGAAGACGCCGCCGCTTATTTGGATGGCGCAGGCCGAGACGAATCCCGCCGCCTGCCGCGCCTTGCGGCGCTTTCCTATGCCAATGAAAGTATGCGTCTGACCACGCGCTTGATGCAACTCGCCTCTTGGCTCCTCGTTCAGCGTTCGGTTGCGGAAGGCGAGATGTCAACGGCCGATGCGTCGGGGCAATTTGGCAAAATGCGCATTCCCCGCAACGAGTTGCCCTTATCACCCGAGCAATTAGAAGCACTCCCGGAACCGCTGGTTGCTTTGATCGAGAAGTCGATCCGCTTGCAATCACGGATTACGCATCTCGACGGTATCATCAATATGAATAATGTTGATCGCAAAGCTTCGACAGGCCGAAACGCCGTCGCCCTTCAGCACATGTTACTGAAATCCGCGTTTAGACAACCCGACCAAATGATATAAAAAAACCCGGCATAGGCCGGGTTTTTGAACCGTAATGGATGCGTTTTCAGCATCCATGATCGCTTTTTCATTATTTCTTGGTAGCGATGCTACCGAAGCCTTCAAAGCGCTTGTTAAAGCGCGAAACGCGCCCGCCACGATCCAGCATCTGGGTCGATCCACCGGTCCAAGCGGGGTGGGAATTCGGGTCAATATCAAGTTGCATGACATCGCCTTCCTTGCCCCAGGTCGAGCGGGTCATAAAATCGGTGCCATCGGTCATGACAACCTTGATCGTGTGGTAGTCGGGATGAATATCGGCCTTCATCGTCTTAATCCTTTTCGGGACATGCGCTTCGAGCCGCTATGCCGCCGAAGTCTGGGAGGTTAAAAGATTGAACGGAGCCTATAGCGCAGCGTGAACCTAGACACAAGAGTTCTGGACAAAAAGCCTTTTCATTGCCAAGAAACGGGGATGACCGCTGAAAGCACCGTCCTTAATGCCGAGCCTGTAGCCGAAACGCGCACGCGAAGCTCGCTCAAATCCCTTTTACCCCTCGTACCCTATGCGTTGCGGTATCGCGGACGGATTTTTTTGGCCCTGATCGCACTGACGGTGGCGTCAAGTTCGACATTGGCAATCCCCTTAGCCGTCCGGCGAATGATTGATTATGGGTTTTCAACCGAAGGCGCGGGACTGATCGATAAATATTTTGGCATGCTGATCGTCGTCGTGACGATCTTGGCCGCCGCAAGCGCCTCGCGCTATTATCTGGTCATGACGTTGGGCGAACGTGTCGTTGCCGATATCCGAACGGCCGTTTTTGATCACCTTACGAAACTCGATGCCGGCTTTTACGATGGAGTAAAATCGGGCGAACTCGTTTCCCGCCTGTCCGCCGATACCACTCAGTTGAAGTCCGCCTTTGGCTCCAGTGCATCCGTCGCCTTGCGCAATCTGGTGCTCTTCGCGGGTGCGGGTGGAATGATGGTCTACACAAGCCCACGGCTTGCAGGACTGGTTGCACTCGCTATCCCCATCATCGTCCTGCCTCTCGTGGCATCTGGTCGAAATGTTAGGAAACGGTCTCGCGAGGCGCAGGACCGGTTGGCCGACGCCTCGGCCTATGCCACGGAAGCGATCGGCGCGATGCGGGTCATGCAAGCATTTGTGGCCGAATCCCTTACTCTGAAACGCTTTTCTGACGCAGCCGAGGACGCATATCATACCGCTCGGACGGCTACGCTTGCCCGATCCATCTTAACCGGAGTGGCCATCGCACTGGTTTTTTCAAGCGTCGTCGGCATTCTTTGGTATGGTGCACAAGATGTTTTGGCGGGCAACATAACGCCCGGCACGCTCTCGCAATTCGTCCTCTATGCGGTCTTTGCAGCAGGGGGCTTGGGTGAGCTTTCCCAAGTCTGGGGTGAGGTCAGTGCGGCGGCCGGTTCTGCTGGCCGCTTGGCCGAATTGCTGGCGATTGAACCCGCAATCCGCGCGCCTTTCCGACCGCACATCTTGCCCAATCCACCGATTGGAACCATTCAATTCGATAATGTCGGCTTCTGCTATCCGTCCCGCCCCAACGAGCCCGTTCTCGCTGGGGTAAGTTTTTCGGTCAGAAAAGGCGAACGCGTTGCCATTGTCGGTCCCTCGGGCGCTGGCAAAAGCACGATTATGCAGTTGTTGCTTCGCTTTTACGATGTGTCGTCAGGCTCTATCGTCGTCGACGGTCTTGATATCCGCGAGGTTGATCCCCGCGCGCTGCGCGACAGGATCGCGCTCGTGCCGCAAGAAAGTGTCATTTTCGGAACGACCTTGGCCGATAATATACGCTACGGGCGCCCAGATGCGGCCGATCAAGCGGTCAAAGCCGCCGCAGAACGGGCCATTGTCGATGCTTTTGTCGGCACGTGGCCTGAAGGATATGATACCCGCATTGGCGAGCGCGGCGTTACCCTTTCCGGTGGCCAACGCCAGCGGATTTCCATCGCCCGGGCCATCTTGAAAGATGCCCCGATCCTTCTTTTGGACGAGGCAACCTCGGCGCTCGATGCTGAAAATGAAACACTGGTTCAGTCGGCGCTTGATCGGCTGATGGAAGGGCGCACAACCCTGGTGATTGCCCATCGCTTGTCCACCATTGTCAATGCGGATCGCATTTTGGTTATGGATCAGGGTAAAATTGTCGAAGAAGGCACGCATGCCGAATTGGTGGGCAGAGGCGGGCTTTATGCGAGGTTGGCGGCCCTGCAATTTGATGCAGGTTATTAGGGTAGGGCTATCGCTTCACTGATTTCGATTGCGCATCCATATAATGCCTGAGAACGGCATTCATACGCGGTTGATAGCCCGGTCCTTGAGCCTTAAACCACGCCACAACATCGCTATCAAAACGGGCATTGATAACCGTTTTGCTCGGCGGAACAAACGCCACGGCATCGGCCCAGTCCTCCTCCGTCGAAGCAGGATTTTCCAAATTGTCTCGAGCTAGCTTTTCGATCTCGTCATCCGTCAATAATGCAATGCGTTGCCATTCGGTGCGACCGGCGCTTTTATTTTTCACGCTTTTCCCAAGCATCAAATACCACCCTTTCTTTGCGACTTGCCAGGCGAGCCAAAATGATATGAAAATCGAGTTCGTGTCGCGTGAAAGCCAAATTAACGATTTGGCCTTTAAGCCTTGAGAGCAAATTGAACCGGTCTTCACCATAATCAAACCGTTGGTCGATGCGCATCATGGCGGGACGTCCATCGAAAACCTCTGCAATGTCGAAAAAATCATAGCCGTGTTTGGCAAGATTAATCTCGCATTTATCGTCATTCCAGACACAAAACTCGCGACGAGCCCATCGCAAATATCCATACGATTGTCTATACATAATTCCTGAGAATATGCCAACCTATATCCAAGATTAATCAATGCCTACCGATCTGTCAGCTTCAACTCAATCCGTCGGTTGCGCTTTAACGCCTCGTCGCTGTCACCCAATTCAATTGGCTGGAACTCACCAAAGCCTGCAGCCATCAGGCGCTGCGGGGCCACACCCTTGGTAACGAGATATTGAACGACGGAAATGGCGCGTGCGGCGGACAATTCCCAGTTCGATTTAAACTGCCCTGCCCCGCTCAAGGGCTTTTTATCCGTATGGCCATCGACCCTTAAAATCCAAGGAATATCCGGTGGAATTTCACCATCAAGCTGCACAAGGGCGGAGGCAAGCTTATCAAGCTCGACCTTGCCCGCAGCACTTACGCCAGCCGATCCGACATCAAAAAATACTTCCGACTGAAACACGAAGCGGTCGCCGACAACGCGAACATCCGAACGATTGCTCAAAATCTGCCGTAACCGTCCGAAGAATTCAGAACGATAGCGGGCCAATTCCTGAACCTTTTGGGCAAGTGCCACATTCAACCGCGAGCCAAGATCGGCAATCCGCGCTTGGCTTTCTTTGTCCCGTTGTTCGGAGGCATTCAACGCTTCCTCCAGCGCCGCCAATTGCCGCCTTAAGGCGTTGATTTGTTGATTAAGCGCTTCTACTTGCGCGAGAGCACGCGTTGAAATCTGCTTTTGCGCGTCAAGATCCTTGTTGAGCGAGCCCATTTGCGTGCCAGAATCGACCGGTGTTCCACCCAGACCGTCAATCTGGGATTTAAGTTGATCACGCTCGGCTTGGGTTGCGGCCAGCGTATCGCCCAAAAGTGCCAGATTTTCCTCAATATTTTTACGATTGACGCGCTCTAACGCCAAAAGATCGGTAAGCTCCGATATCTGGCGATTAAGTTTTAACAGAGCCGCATCTTTATCGGTGACTTGTTGGCTCAAGAAAAACTGCGCCACCATAAAAACCGTCAACAGAAAAACAATCGACAGCACAAGCGTGGACAGGGCATCAACGAAGCCCGGCCAGTAATCGATCACGCGTTGGTTGCGACCCGGGCGGGCCATGATCAGCCCTGCCTTTTCTCGTTGAGGAGGGCTTCAAGCACCGCTCTTAGCTCTGCTTCGCGCTGAGCCTGCGCTTCCACCCAATCGCGGATGAGTTGTTGCTCCGAGCGCATGGAGCCGACCAGCGATTGAATGCCCGACGCCAAGTTTTCGATGGCGGCCACATTGGCCAATTGCCAGCTTGGTTCAGCCATTGCGCCCATCGAAGCGTCCACGCCCGATGTCAGGGGGGCTGTGACCGATGGCCCGGCGATCCCTGCCAACCAGTTCTCAAGCTGTTCATAAAATTGGTTTTGCGCCTGTCCCGCCTGCAAATCCAGAAAGCCAAGGATCAGCGATCCTGCCAGACCGAAGAGCGACGATGAAAACGAAATGCCCATCCCGCCCAAAGGTGCCGCAAGTCCGGATTTCAACTCTTCAAACATCAGGGCTGCGTCCGAACCGGCCTTCATCGACTGGATAACTTTACCTACCGAGCCAACGGTATCGAGAAGACCCCAAAATGTGCCCAACAGGCCTAAAAAGACCAATAGGCCGGTCAAATACCGGCCGGTGTCGCGCGCCTCATCAAGCCGTAGGCCGACCGTGTCGAGGATAGCGCGAAGCGAAAGCGGGGATAGTGCATCGCGGCGTTGTCGCCCCGCCAACATCCTAGCCATCGGAAGCAGTAAAACGGGCTCTCTTTCAATGACGATACCGCTATCGCTGTCTAAAAACGCGTTCGCCCACCGCACTTCGCGAAACAACCGCCCCACGCCCCGAAAAGCGAGCAGAATTCCGATGAAGAGCACCCCAATAATCAAGGCATTCAGTGGCGGATTGGCATTGAACGCTTGGGTAATGGGTCGATAAAGGATGAAGGCTATAAAAGCACCGAGCACTAAAAAGACAGCCATCCGAAACAGATAGGCCGTGGGGCGCGTTAAAGGTTGAGCGTCGCTGTTGCGAACCATGTAACCTCTCCAATCAATGCGCATGAGTTTCGCCCGTCCCGTTCATACTTTCAAGCTTCTATCAAATTTTAAGACGCAGTTCTAAACGGTACGCGATTCTTTAAGGGTTTTGACGAGTTGCGCATGAACGCCGGCACTGGCGGCTAACAACGAGCTTCCGCCTAAGGAGTAGTCACCGCCGGACGCGTCGCTGATAAAGCCGCCCGCTTCGCGAACTAAAATGATACCGGCAGCAACATCCCAGGATGAAAGGCCGGCTTCCCAGAACCCATCGACACGGCCTGCGGCGACATAGGCCAAGTCAAGGGCTGCTGAACCCAAACAACGTACCCCTGCCGTACGCGCAGTAACGTGTAAAAACTCTTTCATATATCCGGGCAAGTCACGCTTGGTACCGGTTCCAACGCCTGTGCTCACCATACATTCCATCAAATCCGTTCGGGCCGAGACCCGCAAACGACGATTGTTCAAAAACGCGCCCTTGCCCTTCTCGGCGATGAATAATTCATCCTTGATAGGGTCATAGACGACGCCCGCCACAATCTGACCGTCGCGCTCAAGTCCAACAGAAACAGAGAAATGCGGCATACCGTGTAAGAAATTGGTCGTGCCATCAAGCGGATCAATGTGCCAGCGGTGAGCGCTTTCCTTCCCCTCGACCACGCCACCCTCTTCCATAACAAAACCAAAGTCAGGCCGCGCCTTAAGCAGTGCATCATGCAGCATCGCTTCCGCTTTATGATCGGCGGTAGAAACAAAATCACCAGGACCCTTGCGTGAGACCTGAAGGTTCTCCACCTCGCCAAAGTCGCGACGTAGCCCTTTAGCGGCACGCATCACGGCATCGACCATCACAGTCATTAATGGTGAACGGATCATGCTTGGGCCTTTCAATCAGCGATGAGGGCGACGCAACATGCGCAACCATCTGGAAGTGTGTGCATCAACAACGCCAAAGACAAAGCGTCAAGGTTCAATTCTCAACCGCGTTGTGGCGCGGGGGATTCGGCGATAAGAACCAGCGCTTGGCGAATAGCCTCCGTTGGCCCCTCCGGATGGGAAAACACGCTCTCACCCAAACCAATAAACTCGGCACCCGTTCCTACCAGCGGCGCGATATGGGCCATGTCACTCGCATAGGCGACACAGGGTGTATTAAACAGTTCGGCCCACCATTCCGTCCGTTCCAATATCATTTCAAGGGTTGGTAGCGAGCCATCCGGCCGGGGTTCACCAAACATCACGTAGTCAGCGCCAAGTTCGGCGACTTCCATCGCATCATGCCGGGCTTTCAGACCACCAATGCCCACACTGCGGTCAACCCGATGGAGCGAATTGATCGTTTCAATCGCCCGCGCCGAAGAGGACAAATGCACCCCATCCGCACCGGAGCGGGCTACGAGTTCGACGGCGTCTGCAAGCAAACAGGCCGCACCCGCACCCTGCACCACCGGCGCAATCGCTTTAGCAAAATTGATCCGCTCGCGCTCATCGCCTTCCGGCAAGGTAACAATAACCGCATCAATTCGTCCGCCGGCAAAGGCGGCAGTTAAAGCATTCGACAATAGAACGTGGTCCTCTTCGCGCGGCGCGAACAGGACAATGCGTGCGGTGTAACCCATATCGATACGTTCCCCGTTCCTGATTACCCGAAGGTGGGGTCTAATGCACCTGAAGCATAGCGTTTAGCCATCTCAGACAGGGTATGAACCTTACCAATTTTTGAAGCTTTACCAGCCGTGCCAAACTCTTCAAAACGTTGTTTGACAAGCTTTGTCATCGCATCCATCGCTGGCTTTAAATATTTACGAGGGTCGAACTCGCCAGGACTTTCAACAAATACTTTACGAATTTGTCCCGTCATAGCCATTCGGTTATCCGTATCGATATTCACTTTACGAACACCATTTTTGATACCGCGCTGGATTTCTTCTACCGGCACGCCCCAAGTTTGCGGCATTTCGCCACCATACGCGTTGATAATATCCTGCAAATCCTGCGGAACTGAAGAAGAGCCATGCATCACAAGATGGGTATTAGGCAGCAAACGGTGAATTTCTTCGATAACATGCATCGCCAATATTGCACCGTCCGGCTTACGCGTAAATTTATACGCTCCGTGTGACGTTCCCATCGCAATCGCTAACGCATCAACCTTGGTCGCGCGCACGAAATCTACCGCTTCTTTGGGGTTGGTCAGTAACTGATCATGCGAGAGCGTTCCCTCAAACCCATGACCATCTTCCTTCTCGCCTTGACCTGTCTCGAGCGAACCTAATACTCCAAGCTCACCTTCCACCGAAATACCGCCAAGATGGGCCATATCGGTAACAGTCTTGGTAACACCCACATTATAATCCCAATCTCCCGGCGTTTTACCATCGTCTTTCAACGAACCGTCCATCATCACCGAAGTAAAGCCCGCCTGGATCGCGGTCATGCACGTAGCCGCATTATTGCCATGGTCGAGATGGACGCAAATCGGAATTTGCGGATAAATCTCCGTGAGAGCGTCCATCATATGCTTGAGCATAATGTCATTTGCATAAGCCCGCGCCCCGCGCGACGCTTGAATGATGACGGGTGCATCAACGGCAACAGCGCCCGCCAAAACAGCCAGAGCGCCTTCCATATTGTTGATATTAAAAGCTGGGACGCCGTAATTATGCTCAGCGGCGTGATCGAGCAACTGTCTCATCGTTATACGCGGCATGGACTTAATTCCTCCAAAAATCAATCATTTCAGGTCGCTATTACTTCAATGTCGGCGCAACGCATCCACGCCCGGCAGGGGTTTTCCTTCAAGCCATTCCAAGAACGCGCCACCTGCAGTCGAGACATAGGTAAAATCATCAGCAACACCGGCGTGGTTGAGCGCGGAGACCGTATCACCACCGCCTGCCACGGAAAGCAAGCTACCTGATTTGGTCAGTCGAGCCGCTTCTTGAGCCACCGCATTGGTGCCTGCGTCAAAAGGTTCGAGTTCGAACGCACCGAAAGGCCCGTTCCAAACCAGCGTCTTTGCCATCGCAAGTTTGGCGGCGACGGTTTTTACCGATTGGTTCCCAATATCGAGGATCATATCGTCAGAACCCACCCCATCGACAGAGACGGTTCTGGAAGGCGTGTTGGCCTTAAACTCGGATGCAACAACGCCGTCCACCGGCAGTACAATCTCGCATCCAGAGGCTTTAGCGGTTTCAAGCACTCCACGCGCGGTATCGAGTAAATCATGCTCGCACAGTGACTTACCGACCGACTTTCCCTGGGCGGCAAGAAATGTATTCGCCATCCCGCCGCCAATAACCAGAACATCAACCTTTTTGACAAGATTGCCAAGCAATTCAAGTTTTGAGGAAACTTTAGCCCCACCGACCACCGCCATAAGCGGGCGTTTCGGTTGTTCGAGCGCTCTGGCCAAAGCTTCGATTTCAGCCTGCATGGTGCGTCCCGCATAAGCGGGCAACACTTTGGCTAGCCCTTCGGTCGAAGCATGTGCCCGATGCGCGGCCGAAAACGCGTCATTCACATACACATCGCCATTGGCAGCCAGCGCTGCGACAAAGCCCGCATCATTCTTTTCCTCTTCTTTGTGGAAGCGGGTGTTCTCGAGGCAAACAATGTCGCCATTTTCCATCTTATCAATGACAAATTTGGCTTCATCGCCAACGCAATCATTGGCAAATCCAACGGGGCGGCCGATGCGTTTCGACAGTTCCTCGGCGACAGGCTTAAGTGACTCTTTTGGATCGACCCCTTTCGGCCGTCCAAAATGCGCCAGAAGAATAACTTTACCGCCTTTATCTGCAATCTCGCGAAGCGTCGGCAAAATTCGGTCAATGCGGGTACTATCCGCAACTCGGCCCTCTTCCATTGGCACGTTGAGATCAACACGGACAAGCACGCGTTTGCCCGAGACGGATACATCATCGAGCGTATTGAAAAGGGTCATGGTCCGGGTCCCTCAGATAAGCTTGCCCATCGCCACAGCCGTATCGGCCATTCGGTTTGAGAAACCCCACTCATTATCATACCACGTCAGGATCGACACAAAATTACCATCCATCACCTTGGTCTGATCCATATGAAAAATCGACGAGTGAGAATCATGGTTGAAGTCGATCGAGACATTGGCGAAGTTGGTATAGCCGAGAACGCCTTTCAAGCGACCATCTGCAGCCGTTTTAATCGCTGCATTGATTTCGTCCTTCGTCGTCGGACGCTTGGCAATAAATTTCAAATCAACCACCGATACATTCGGCGTTGGAACGCGGATCGCTGCACCGTCTAGCTTGCCATTAAGTTCTGGCAAAACAAGACCAACGGCCTTAGCCGCCCCCGTCGATGTTGGGATCATCGAAAGCGCCGCCGCGCGGCCGCGATAGAGATCTTTGTGCATCGTGTCGAGCGTTGGCTGGTCACCGGTATAAGAGTGAATCGTTGTCATCATTCCTTTCTCGATACCTACAAGCTCGTTGAGCACTTGAGCGACCGGAGAAAGACAATTGGTTGTACAAGACGCGTTCGAAACGACGAGATGTTCCTTCGTGAGTTTCTGATGGTTGACGCCAAACACAACCGTCAAGTCGGCGCCGTCGGCAGGGGCGGAAACAAGTACGCGTTTGGCACCCGCCGTTAAATGGGCCGAAGCCTTCTCTTTGGAAGTAAAAATACCCGTGCATTCGAGCGCGATATCCACGCCCAAATCCTTGTGGGGCAATTGAGCCGGATCACGCACAGCCGTAACCTTGATTGGACCGCGACCAACATTGATCGTATCCCCGTCGACGGTTACGGTTCCGGGGAAACGACCATGTACCGAATCGAACCGGAACAGATGTGCGTTGGTTTCAACCGGCCCCAGATCATTAATCGCGACAACTTCGATATCGGTACGACCGGACTCAATGATAGCACGCAACACATTACGACCGATCCGGCCAAACCCATTAATTGCAACGCGGACTGCCATTTTCGTCTCCTGTCTTTAAATTTAAAAAATTCGCGATCGACACTCGAATTAGATTAGTCGAGCCAGCGCTTTCTCAACCACATTTTCAGCGGTTATGCCAAAATGTGCGTAGAGTTCTTTATAAGGTGCGCTGGCACCAAAGCCCGACATGCCAACAAAGATACCGTCGTTGCCAATAAGAGAATCCCATCCTTGGCGAACGGCCGCTTCGATCCCGATTTTGACCTTTGCGGAGCCGATGATGGACGAACGATAGGCATCGTCCTGCCGTGCAAATAATTCAAAACTCGGAACGGAGACGACACGGGCCCTCACTCCCTGCTCGCTGAGTGCTTTTTGAGCTGCAACAGCGATTTCAACCTCGGAGCCCGTCGCAAAGATCGATACCTGCACCTCGCCATTGGCAGAGACGAGTTCATAAGCACCACGTGCAGATTTATTCTCGCTTTGCACACTCAAACGAAGTTGAGGCAAATTCTGACGCGTAAGTGCCAAAATGCTCGGCGTGCAGGTTTCCTTCAGCGCCAATTCCCAGCACTCTGCTGTCTCGACAATATCGGCGGGACGGAAAACGTTGAGGTTTGGCATCGCGCGAAGGGCAGCCAAATGTTCAACGGGTTGATGGGTTGGGCCATCTTCGCCCAAGCCGATCGAGTCATGCGTCATGACCTGGATGGTACGGATACCCATCAGAGCAGCCAATCGGATCGATGGGCGGCAATAATCGGTGAACACCATAAAGGTCGCACCCGATGGAATAATTCCGCCATGGAGTGCCATACCATTCATAGCCGCGGCCATACCATGCTCGCGAATGCCATAATGGATATAACGGCCCGCAAAATTTCCCGGCGAGATCGCCGTTATATTTTTCGTTTTGGTATTGTTCGACGGTGTCAAATCGGCAGAACCAAGCACCAATTCCGGCACAGCGGCAGTGATAACTTCAAGCACCATCTCGGAGGCTTTACGGGTTGCAACCGTCTGTGGTTCGGCGGCTAATTTCGCTTTAAAGTTAGCAATCGCGGCATCGAGCAACGGCGAAACCTTCCCCGCCATGCGACGCTCGAATTCTTCCCGCTTTGCGGATGCAGCAAGCCGCTTTTTCCATTCAGCGTGAGTACCTTGCGAGCGCCTAGCAGACGAACGCCAAGCATCCAAAACGTCGTCAGGAACCGAAAACGGTTCCGACGAGATGCCTAGTGCGGCCTTGGCACCCGCGAGTTCTTCCGCACCCAATGGCTCGCCATGGGCTTTCGAGGTTCCAGCGCGATTTGGCGCACCAAAGCCAATCACTGTTTTGCACGCGATCAACGTTGGACGATCTGAGTGTTGCGCCGCCTCGATCGCTGTTGCAATGGCATCTTGATCGTGACCGTCGACGGCCGCTGTGGCCCAACCGGCCGATTCAAACCGTTTACGCTGATCAATCGAATCGGCAATCGACAGAGGTCCGTCGATGGAAATACCGTTATCGTCCCAAAGCACAATTAAACGGCTAAGCTTCAAATGGCCCGCCAATGCGATGGCTTCCTGCGAAATACCCTCCATAAGATCGCCGTCCGAAGCCAAAACATAGGTGTAATGATCAACCAGATCGGAGGAAAATTCTGCATTCAGATGACGTTCGGCCAAAGCGAACCCAACGGCAGTCGCGAGACCCTGCCCTAATGGCCCCGTGGTCATCTCAACGCCGGGTGTATGACCAACTTCCGGATGGCCGGGCGTTTTAGAGCCCCATTGACGGAATTTTTTAAGCTCGTCCATTGTCATGCCGGTCGTGCCGGTCAGGTAAAGGATCGAATAAAGCAGCATCGAGCCGTGACCCGCAGAAAGGATAAATCGATCACGGTTCGCCCATTGGGTGTCTGTCGGATCAAATTCCAAGAACCGAGTATAAAGGACTGTAGCGATATCTGCAGCACCCATTGGCAGACCAGGGTGCCCAGATTTAGCTTTTTCCACCCCGTCCATTGAAAGGCCGCGAATAGCATTGGCCATGCGGTTTGCGAGATCGCTCGTACCCATCATTTTATCCTTATGTAGAATGCGTCGGACTGATACCACCTCACTAAGCCAAGTCAATGTGAAGCTTTGGCTGGGTGTCGTGAAACTGACGGGAAAAGCGAAAAAGCCGACCTCGCCATCGGATGTTCTGCCTCACCGTCGCTTGAGTGCGATCCCCGCCCCCGCATCATCGGGCATTGGTAAAGCGCTATGCAAATCCGCTATCACCTCAATTTGCGCGCGCACTTTATCGGGGAAAGCTGAGATCTTCGGGCCGGCTTGATCTACTGAAGCCAATAATTGCTCGCAAGTGGCAAGCAAAGTACCATCCGCCCCGTGTCGCAACCACTGGTACAGGCGAATGCGTTTTGCATCCATTTCCAGAATTTGTCCCGTTACCGCCAAAGGAGCGCTTTCTTTCACCTCGTGATGGAACCGCATCTGCATCGCTAAGGTGAAGATTGTATGATTTGTCGCTGCTCGTCCCGTTTCATCGAGACCCACGGTGCTCATAAAGGCATCAATGGAGCGCGAAAACGGGATTGCGTAGGCGGCATCATTCATATGGCCATTATAGTCGACCCATTCGGATAGCACCGTCGCGTCATATAGGTGAAGCGGCGCGGTCATCAGATGTGATCCGGACGGCCTTCCGCCTCAGGCCAGTAGTTCTTCACAAGCTTGAGAAGGTCATTGAGGAAAGCATCACGACGACGCTCTAATTCTTTCACGGAACGCCCATCCGCCTGATGCTCACAGCCTTCGACAATCTTGTCGATGATGTCGTCGGTCAACTCGGGGGCTAGCGTGTAGGAATAAGGCATTTTCAATGCCGGGCCGAATTGATGCATAAAATGGCGCATTCCGGCGTCGCCGCCTGCCAATTGAAAGGTGAGGAAGGTACCCATGAGCGACCAACGCAAGCCGCAGCCATAGACCACAGCAGCGTCAATTTCCTCGGTGGTAGCCACGTCTTCTTTGATCAGCCAGAGTGCCTCACGCCAGAGCGCCTCCATCAACCGGTCGGCGATAAAGCCCTCGATTTCTTTTCTCACATGCAATGGGCGCATACCAATACGGCGATAAAACGCTTTAGCGGCTTCCACCGAGACGGCAGATGTTTTGGCACCGGCCACAATCTCGACAAGCGGCAACAGATAAACCGGATTAAACGGATGGCCGACCACAATCCGCTCAGGATTTGCACATTTGGATTGCAAGCTTGTTGGCAGAAGATAGGAGGTCGACGAGGCAATGACCACACCCGGTTTAGCGGCTGCATCAATCTCGGAAAGTAGCTTTTGCTTTAATTCTTCGCGCTCGGGCGCATTTTCTTGCACAAAATCGGCATTTTTAACGGCTTCAGCCACAGAGGAAACATAAGTTAACCGAGAAGGGCTGGCTCCCGGTGCAAGCCCCGCCGTCTCGAGCGCGGGCCAAGCATTGGCGACCGCTGCACGAATTTTTGATTCTCCGTCCGGGGCGGGGTCAAACGCAATAACGTCCAAGCCGTGGGCTAAGCAGCGCGCCGCCCAACCGGAGCCGATAACGCCCGAGCCAATAATCGCGACGGTTTTAATGATTGATGACATGGCGTTGAGCTCCCTGACCTGATACGCTAATTCGATAATAGAGCCCATCAAAGCGAAAAACAAACGTCCAAGTCCGACAGCGATTGGACGTCGGGCGACAGGATTCATGATAGGAACGTTATGTCGGGCTCAGGCTCACGCATGTCCGTTTCGACGATTGGGTCCGATGTCGATTCGGTTTAAACATGATCGTGAAAATAGTTCCGTCGAAAAGGGTACCAAGATGTCGTCGCTGATCGAGACAGCTTCCGAGACTGCCCATCGAAAAGCCCGCACCAAACGCTGGCGTGGTATAGCCTATGTCGCAACGGCAGCGTTGATGTGGAGTACCGCCGGAATTTGGGTGCGCTATTTGACACTCGATATCTGGACCATTCAAGCCGGACGATCCTTTTGCGGGGCCTTGTCCCTTTTCGTGTTTCTTCTCATCCAAGAACGGCGTGGTGTGCTCGATACATTCCGTACCATCAATCTTGGTGGCTATATCATGGTGCCCATCAACGCGATGGGCATGGCCGCTTATATGCTCGCTTTGAACTGGACGACGGTGGCGGACGTCATGATCGTCTATACCACCCTGCCCTTCGTGGTAGCCCTCGTCGGCTGGATTTGGATGCGGGAACGCGTTAAAATGCGCACAATGTTTGCTAGCGCTATCGCACTTTCTGGCGTGGCGTTCATGGTGGGCGGTTCCTATCAATCGGGCACTGTGAAGGGGGATTTGGCGGCTTTTGGAATGGTGGTTAGCTTCTCGGCATTGGTTATTCTATCGCGTCGCTATCCAAAAATCTCCATGCCGGCCCATTCCGTTCTATCAGGGCTTCTCTGTGCAGCGATTGCTTGGCCCATGGCGGATTTTTCAACCGTCACGTTTAAGGACGCTATTCTACTTTTGATACTCGGGTCCATCACAATTGGCGCTGCAAATGTACTCTACATGCGCGGCGTGGCCTTAATTCCGCCTGCAGAAGCCGGTTTGATCGGGTTGCTCGACACGATCATCGCGCCGCTTTGGGTATTTTGGATCTTTAACGAACGGCCTGCCGATGGTGCTTTAATTGGTGGCGTTATTGTTTTGGGCGCTGTTGTTTTCCAAATCTTGGGCGAAGGCTCAAAACCCCCGCAAAAGCTAAAACCCTCGGAATAAAAGGATATATTCAGCGTTTTTGGTGTGATAGCCGTCCAATCAAGCTTTCGCAACCGAATAGCCGAGCGCGAAGCCGTATCCGATAGATGAAATTCAAGGCTCATTGTCTTTCTAAGCCCTATGCCAAAATAAACCCGACTCCGATTGGCGCTCGCATGACGTGAGCTGGACCGGCTATCCCTAAGTATTCAGAAACGAATGTGAGCATCTTTCGTTAAAAACAAACAAGCCGAACATCCAGCGGTACCGAGACACCCGAAACGGAGTGCAACAAAATCTTATGGCTTCAGCCTGGCATTCGCTGATAGGCAGGATTCCCCTAACCGACCCATGAAAAGTCCAACACTCCCAGAATGACGTCAGCGTTATTTTCCCCTCCACTCCGGCGAACGCTTTTCGGCAAAGGCTTGCGGGCCTTCAAGCGCGTCTTCGGATCGGAGCATCGCATCATAGGCAGGAATTGCACCCGATCTCATCACGCGATAACCCTCTTTCACGTCAAGCGGTAGCGTCGCTTTGATCACCGCTTTGATCGCTTTGAGCGCTAAGGGGGCATTAGCGGCGATGGTTTGGGCAAGGGAACGCGCTTCGATCATTAAATCGGCTTTCGGCACCACTTTGTTGACGAGACCCCAACGGAGCGCTTCCTCGGCCCCCATACGGCGGGCTGTCATCAGCATTTCCGTAGCGATCGGAAGCGGAAGACGTTTCGGGAGCCTCAACACACCCCCTGCGTCTGCCATAATGCCTAAGGTAACTTCCGTTAGAGCGAATTCAGCCGTATCGGCGGCGACGATGAGATCAGCCGCAAGCGCCAATTCGAATCCGCCACCGAAAGCCAAGCCGTTAACGGCTGCAATAACCGGTTTATCAAGATCCCAAAGCTCCGTTAGCCCCGCGAAGCCACCAGGACCATGGTCGGCATCGACTGCTTCACCTTCCGCGCCCGCCTTGAGATCCCAACCGGCCGAGAAAAATCGTCCTTCTCCGCCGCTGAGAATAGCGACGGACAGTCTAGGGTCATCCCTAAACTCAGCGAAAGCGGCGTAAAGCGCGTTGCTCGTCGGCACGTTAATCGCGTTGGCTTTGGGCCGATCCAGCGTAATCTCAAAGACGGCGCCGTCGCGGCGGGTCAGGACGGGAGGCGTCATTTTAATTTTCCATCAGCTAATCGGATCATGGCATCAACCGCCGCAGCTCCGGTTTCAAAAATAAGAACAGGGTTGGCATCAAGTTCCAAAAGCGTGTCGCGATGGGCTTCCGCAAAAGAGGCCACCGCCATAATGGCATCGATCGCGGCTGACCGGTCACCCTTTGGCCTGCCACGAAAACCTTCCACTAAATGCGAGAGTTTGAGACGATCAAACGCTCGTTCCACCTCGAAGCGACTTACCGGAAGCAAGAGCGATGCAGCGTCATTCAATAATTCAACCAGGATACCGCCCGATCCGAAGGTGAGTGTAGGGCCGAATAGGGGATCGCGCGTGATGCCGACGATCATTTCGGCGACAATGCTCGTTTGCATGGCTTCGACCAACATCTGATCAGAAAGATGCGCCATGGATGTGGCTGCTTCGACGGCAGCTTCGCGGGTTTTAAGATTGAGCTTAACAGCTCCCGCCTCAGTCTTATGGGCGATATGGTCCGACACCGCTTTGATCACTACCGGATAGCCAATGCGATCCGCTGCATCACCGACACCGGTCACCGGGACCACGAGGCCTTGGGGAACTTGTAAACCGTGCTCCGATAATGCGGCCTTACCCGTTGGCTCATCTAACATCCGAACAGGATTATGTAATGGAACTACCTTCTTTAGTGGCTTGGCCCTTATCCCCGCTCGTCGATCGCCGATCTCGGCGGCAATTCGGATGGCTTCCATACATTCGCTAATGCCCTGCATGGGCGCGATGTTCGAGGCCAGCATTCGCGTACCCACTGTTTCAGGCATGGATTCGGGCAACGAGGACACCAACGCAGCTTTCGCTCCTGTTGCCCGTTGCGCAGCCTCGAAGGCTTGAAGCGTCACATCCCAGCTCGACGCATCGCACCTGTCGGCCCTTGGGAAATCAAGCACCAACAGGTTCATGGTATAGCCAGCACCCAGCATGGCAGAAAACGCTGCCGTTGAAGCCTCCAAATTTCCCCAAATATAGGTGTGGTAATCAAGCGGATTGGCGAGCGGAACCTTTGGACCTAGAGCATCAAATAGTTTTGCTTCCGTTTTCGCGGGTAATGGAGGTGTAGGAAGACCGGCATCGGAAGCGAGATCGGCGACAAGGCCTGCCTCTCCGCCGGAACAACTCATGGACGAAACGGTATTGCCCGGAAGCGAACCATGGACATGTAATAATTTTAACGTTTCGAGAAATACCGAAACATCTTTAGCGCGGCCTATTCCATACCGCGAGAAGAGGGCGTCGAACAACGCGTCCGAGCCAGCTAAAGAGGACGTATGCGACATCGTCAATGCCGCACCCGCCTCAGATCGTCCCGTTTTGATGGCAACGATAGGAACGCCTTTATTCAACGCACGCAATGCAGCCATTGAGAAGTGTTCAATGTCATCGATCCCCTCAATATGGAGACCTATCGCCGTGACACGCTCGTCATCCAATAGCGCGTCAATCATCTCACCAAGATCACCTTTGGCTTTGTTGCCGGCGGAGATCAAATAAGCCAGCGGAAGACTACGCGCCTGCATTGTCAGATTGAGTCCAATATTACCCGATTGGGTGACAATGGCGACACCGCGTTTGACCGCCATGCCGCCATGCTGGTCGGGCCAGAGGGCGGCCCCATCGAGATAATTGAGCAACCCGTAACAATTGGGGCCTAACAGAGCCAAATCACCCGAAACGGTAACGAGTTGCTCTTGAAGAGCAACCCCCTCGGGGCCAACTTCAGCAAAGCCGGAGGCATAACAGACCGCACCGCCGGCGCCCATGTGAGCCAAGGCAGCCACTGCCTCAATGGTCGCCTCGCGTGGAACAGCGATAAAGGCAGCATCCGGCACGGCGGGCAGTTCCGCAAGGGTGGCAAAGGTTTTCCGTCCGGCAATTTCGGTTCGTTTTGGATTTACCGGCCATATTTCGCCCGTAAACCCAATCCTTTCGCATTGGCGGATGACCTCGGCAGCCTCTCTACCGCCCATAACGACCAGTGAACGCGGCGATAGCAAACGGGCAAGGGGGGAACGGCGCATCAGGGACATTTCTCGTATCGGACATGGATAATTGAGCCTTCACTATCGTCTTACACTTTAAAAAGCGATAGGTTCGAACCGACGGTGATGCTGCTACGTGCGACATCCGTCTCTTGCCTCTAAAGTTTAGTTGACGTAAGGTCATATATTATCGGATTAAAAAGATAGCGGATCTTCGAGGCGCATGAAAGTATTGGTCGCGATACCGCATTACTTCAAACCGAAGCCTAATTCGCGCCATTCCTCGACCGACGGCGCCCGCAAAGAGCAACGCGCCCAAGCCGTTAAAGATGTGATCCTAGGCTATCGCGGCCTGTTCGGCGGAACCTCGAAACTCAACATCAACACGCTCAAGCTTGAGCCACATCTCGGGCCGGATATCGAGGTTCAATTGGTCGTTATGGTGTATGGCGAGGATCATGTCCTTGATGCCGAGTTCTGCAACGCCCATCACGTTTCCATACTTCAAGGTCAAGTGAGCGACCCGCGCCTTTTAGGTTTTGCCGTGCAAAATCTCTTGGGCGAAAATCGCTCCCGTTTTGATTATTTCGTATTTTGCGAGGACGATTTGCGGATGCATGATCCGTTTTTTTTCAATAAACTACAATGGTTTAATGCCCAATTTGGCTGGCGTCGCTTGCTCATGCCGAACCGCGTAGAATGGAACGCAAAAATTCCAACGGTGAAGACCTATATCGATGGGGAACTGCTCTCAAAACATATCCAGCACTATCTTGACGCTATGCCGGACGAGGCGTTTTTACAGACGACCGCCTTTTTGGAACCCGTCATTTTCGAGCAGACCCGCAACCCTCACGCGGGCTTTTACGCGCTTTCGGCTGAGCAGTTGCATTATTGGATGAAGCAGCCCCATTTTGGCGATGGCGATCTGAGTTTTTTTACCCCGCTCGAAAGCTCGGCCACGCTCGGCGTGATGAAAACGTTTCCGATCTATAAAGCCTATGGACGGGATGCGGTATTCTTAGAACTGGAGCATTTGGATGACCGCTATTCGGTGTACGGAATACCGAAACATGAGTAGCCAAACGAACCGGGATGCGCGTGATCGGACGTGCAACTTATCGGCTTTTTCTAAACTCCTGTGCCGCCCGAACCGCTTCCTCAATATGCGGTAAGCCCAACCCGCAGCATCCGCCGAGCATTTGTACGCCTGCAGCCAGCCAATGCCGCGCGAACACGCCATATTCTTGAGGTGGAATGATATCAACAAAGCGCCAACCCGGCATTTCAAAATAGCCTGAGTCAGGGTAAACCATTAGGGGGCCTTTGAAATGTTGTTTGAGCTGGTCCAAGGCCGTGCCGATGATTTCCGAGCCGGTATGCATCAGGCCCGCCGCATCAATTCCCGTTTCAGGAATAAGCGAGGCAATATCGCTGATCGGCAAATCGTCGAAATGATGGAAGCTGACGACTTTACCGTCCTTTGCACGCCTCGCGCTCATGCCAAAAAACACCGGCAGGCCGGTTGAGATTGCAGCATCGACCGCTAGCTTGACGCGCTGAGGCTCATACATCATTTCCAGCATAATCAATTCGGCACCAGCTTTTTTAGCTGTGTGCGCTAAAGCATGAAACGCGTCACTGATCTCCGACGTTGACGGAATTTTGGAGGGGTCAATCACCGCTGTTCCCGCCGACATCGGCACCATATGCGAGAGCGAGCCTGCGACGACGACATTTTTCGCACCCGTCTCATGGCGTGCGCGTAAGGCGGCCTCAACCGCACGTTCGATAATTTCCTCCGAGCGCTCTGCAAGACCCGCATCCTTGAGCATCAAACGCGAAGCGGCATAGGTATTGGCGGTCACGATATCGGAGCCAGCACGGATATAGTCCGAATGGATGTCCGTTAGAATATGATCGTTTTCGAGCGTTGCCGGGCCGCACCAAGCGGCAGGGTCCATCGGCGCGCCGCGGCGTTCAAGCTCGGTGCCTGTCGCGCCATCAAGAACGATAATATCGCCGTCTGCTAGGCGTTGTTTGATTGTGGCGTAGGCCATGATGGGATCCTCAAAATAAGATTACGCGCCGCGCGGGCGCAGCATCGCACGCGATATGATGTGGCGTTGGATTTCGCTTGTGCCGTCCCAAATCCGCTCGACGCGTGCATCGCGCCACCAGCGTTCGATTTTGAGCGACGACATTAGGCCCATGCCGCCGTAAATTTGGATGGCTTTGTCGGTAACCCGCGCGAGTGTCTCGGAGGCAAAGAGTTTCGCCATGGCAAAATCGGTGTCGGTTGCGGTGCCTTTGTCGAGCTTGTCGGCGGCGGCAAGCGTGAGCAAATCGGACGCTTCGATCTCCGTGAGCATATCGGCCAGTTGAAACGAAACGCCCTGGAACTTGCCAATCACTTCGCCGAATTGCTTGCGTTGCGAGGCCCAATCGAGTGCCGAATCGAGCACGCGACGCGCGCGGCCTACGCTGGTGGCAGCTACGGTGAGGCGGGTGGCGCCGAGCCATTCGCCCATCAATTCAAAGCCCTTATGCTCTTCGCCGAGCAACTGGCTTTCATGCACCACACAATCATCAAAGAAGAGTTCACATTGGTGGTAGCCTTTGTGCGACACGCAATGCGGCCCGCGCCGCATGGTGAAGCCGGGGGTGCCCATATCGACGAGGAACGCGCTGATCTTGGCCTTTTTGCCTTTTGATGTTTCTTCAACACCGGTGGCGGTCATCAGCACCACAAAATCGGATTTATCGGCATGGCTGATGAAATGCTTTGAGCCATTGATGACATAGGCGTCACCTTTCTTTTCGGCCTTTGTTTTCATCGAGCGAACATCGGAGCCCGCACCCGGCTCCGTCATCGCCAGACAATCATGGCGTGTGCCTTTGATAACGGGGATGAGATAACGCTCGATCTGATCGCCCTTGCAGCCTTGCAAAATATTCGACGGCCGCGCGATGCACATTTGCAAGCCGTAAGAGGCACGGCCTAGCTCACGCTCAAGCAGTGTCAGCGAGAGGTTGTCCAATCCGCCACCGCCATATTGCTCCGGCATGTTGGCGGCATAAAGCCCCAGTTCAATCGATTTTTTCTGAATTTCTGCTGCAAGGTCTACGGGGACATCATCGATTTCTTCGACCAAATCCTCATGCGGATAAAGCTCGTTTTCGACGAAGGAACGAACGGTATCGACCAACATCTGTTGTTCTTCGGAAATCGGAAATCCGCTCATGATATAGGGTTCTCTTTGCGTTTAATGCCCAACACCGTGCCAACGGTTTTGGGTTTTGGTAAAACGGAATGCGCTTTGAAGATCGCCGAAAGCCGGTGGAATAAATCGGGCGGCAGAGGCGATGATTTACCGGCTTTCATATCGACATGCATCAAAAGTTGTTCGCCGGTTGCGAGCAATTCGCCTGTTGGCTCGTCATGCACTTCATGAAAGATATGCAGACGCTTTGCGTCAAGATCGAGCAGCGTGAGCGAAAAAACAAGACGATCCCCCTCTGAACATTCGCGATAATTATGGATGCGTGTTTCAATCGTATAAAGCGATGAGCCGTTGGCACGATAGGCTTCATCAATCCCGAAAAAACGGAAAAACGCATCCGAATGATCGCCCATGACGAGAAGATACACACTCTCGCTCATATGGCCGTTATAGTCGGTCCATTCGGGCTTTACCGTGCAGGTGTGGAGCTTTAACGGCGCGGGTATCGGCGCCGTTTCATCCCAGCCCTTGAAGGGTACGCCTTCATATGGCGCGACAATGCGTTGAACTCGGCTGGGCATCACACTCAGCGTTGCTTTGTCAGGCCAAGTTTCACGCGGGCTTCAGCTGGCGTCAGTGCGCGGGCACCCATCCGCTCGATGATTTCTTTCGCGCGTGCGACGAGCGTACCGTTGGTGGCATGCACGCCTTTATCGAGCCATATATTGTCTTCCAAACCGACGCGGACATTGCCTCCGAGCAACACGGCTTGCGCGACAAAGGCCATCTGGTTACGGCCAATCGCAAAGCCCGCCCAATTACAGTCAGCCGGCAAATGGTTGCGCATGGCGAGCATCGCCTCAGTCGTCGCTTCCGCACCCCATGGAATACCGAGGCAAAGCTGGAAGAGCGGCGGGTTATCAATCAGACCTTCGGCCATCAACTGCTTGGCAAGCCAGATATGGCCGAGTTCAAATGCCTCAATCTCCGGCTTGACGCCTGCCTTTTGGATGCGGGCGGCCATATCGCGGAGCAGATCGGCAGTGGCCAAAAACGCACCATTGCCGAAATTGAGCGAGCCGCAATCGAGCGTGCAGATTTCAGGACGAAGCTCTTCGACATGGGCGACGCGCTCGGCGGCATCGGCCAAATCGGAACCAACGCCGGGTATGCCGGGGTTTTTTGGGTCATAGGCGTAATCGCCGCCCATGCCAGCGGTGAGGTTGATGACAATGTCGACGCCTGAGTCGCGAATGAGCTTTACCGCCTCGCGGTAATGCACGATGTCGCGACCGGCCTTGCCTGTCTCGATATTGCGGACGTGAAGATGGGCAATCGCCGCACCCGCGTGGGCCGCCTCAATCGCCGCATCGGCAATCTGGCGCGGCGTAACCGGAATAGCCGGATGCTTACCGACGGTGTCGCCCGCACCTGTGACGGCGCAGCTGATGATGACTTCATGGTTCATAGCGTTTTCTCCCCGCCTCTGTCGCTTTACAGATAATGCCCGCATGATACGGTTTTAATCGCCCGTGTCGATTGGCGGATGCCGACCCTCCCGCGTCTTATTGCGACGGGGTATGCGGTATTGGCTGAAATTTGGAAAGGGGAAACCCACATGTCGGGCGAAAATCGAACCCAGGCAAGGCCGCGACCGCCCTGTTGCCTGCGAACGCTGCGGAACACCGTTTACCTGCACCTTGGGCGGGCCGTGCTGGTGTGGGCAAGAGGAGTTTAGGTTGCCATTGACGACGGAGGGCGGCCCGGCGGATTGTTTGTGTCCGTCTTGTCTTAACGCGTATGCGGAGGAGTTGAGGACTAAAGGATTGGGGCCAAGCTGATTAAGATAAGCCATTTGGAAACTCGATGAGAATAACGTGAAGACCTTGCTTCGGTTCGGCGCTTCAAAGAACGCTTTGCGACGGGCGCAGAAGAGCTTTTGCCTTCTGCGATGGTAGACGCGATTCTGGACGGCCAAAACCGCGTCCGCGTCTGGCGCGAGCATGATCGGATAACGGCGACGGCGTTGGCGAAACAGGCTGGGATTGTGTCGGCCTATTTGTCGCAAATTGAAACGGGTAAACCGGAGGGCTCTGTGGATGCGTTTCGTAAGCTAGCGGCGGCTTTGGGTATTACGCTCGATGTTTTGATTGGGTGACTTACCCCTGCCTCTGCCTCAACAACCCGCCATAAATATCCGCATCCGTACACAGCCCGATCAGCCTGCCCTCGCCATCGACAACCCCCAACGCATGGCCGCTTTGCTGGCGCAGCGCAATGGCGGTTTTGAGGGTGATGCCGGCGGGCGCCAGGACAATGCCAACGCCTGCTGCGCGGTCCGGAATGACCCCATCGACGCCGCAGGGAATAAGCCGATGCGGGGCGCCGTTGAGGTGGGCTGAGCAGGGGTAACCTGCCTCGTCAATCGTGATGGAGGATTGGCGGGTCTCATTGAAATAGACATGACCGTTGTCGCGGATACACGCTGCAAGCGGCTGCATGATCGAGCCTGCTTTGAGCACGTTCATCGGGTTCAAATGCGTCACGAATTCGGCGACATAGGCGTTGGCAGGTTTGAGGATGATTTCTTCCGGCGTACCCCATTGAACAATCCGTCCGCCCTCCATAATTGCGATGCGGTTGCCGATTTTCATTGCCTCATCAAGATCGTGACTAACGAATAGGATCGTTTTCTGAAGGTTCTTTTGTAATAAAAGAAGCTCATCCTGCAATTTGGTACGGATCAGCGGATCGAGCGCAGAGAACGGCTCATCCATGAGCAGCAAATCAGCATCAGTCGCAAAGGCGCGAGCAAGGCCAACGCGCTGTTGCATACCGCCTGAAAGCTCATGGCCAAATTTGTCAGCCCAAGAATCAAGCTGAACCATTTTAAGCTTTTCGTCGACGATCTTGTCGCGTTCTGATTTCGGCATGCCCCGCAATTCGAGACCAAAGCCTACATTGTCGCGTACGGTGCGCCACGGTAACAGCGCAAATTGCTGAAATACCATCGCAACGCTGGTGGTTCGAACAGCCCGCAAGGTAGGTGCATCAATCGCAGATATATCAACAAGAGAACCTTGATGACGCAACAAAACCTTGCCGCGTGTAACCCGATTTAGACCATTCGCTGCCCGTAAAAGCGTCGACTTTCCAGAACCCGAAAGACCCATCAAAACACAAATCTCGCCCTCTTCTACCGAAAGCGACGCACCGGCGACACCGACGACGGTGTTGGTAGCTTTTAAAATTTCATCGCGCGTTTCGCCTTGATCAAGCCGCGCCAGAGCGTCTCTTTTGCCGGCGCCGAACACGATATCGACGTGATCAAAAACAAGATGGCTCATGATGCTTTGCCCGTTGGTCGGCGCTCGGGCAATTTGCACACGCGGTCCAGAATGATCGCCAAGATCACAATCGCAAGGCCAGCCTCAAAACCCATGCCTATATTGACGGAATTGAGTGCCCGCACCACGGGCTTGCCCAAACCGCCTGCGCCCACCAGTGCCGCGATCACCACCATGGAAAGCGAGAGCATGATGCATTGGGTAATGCCCGCCATAATGGTCTGAAGTGCAGAGGGAAGCTCAATTTTCCAGAGCAATTGGTTTTTGGTGGCACCAAAGGCCTCGCCCGCCTCGATCAAATGTTTGGGCACCGCCGATATGCCCAGATGCGTGAGGCGGATCGGTGCAGGGATAGCAAAAATAACGGTTGAAATCAGACCCGGTACAACGCCTAAACCAAACAGAATAAGCGTCGGGATGAGATACACGAAAGTCGGGATCGTTTGCATCAAATCGAGAATAGGGCGCAGCACGGTAAAGAGCCAAGGCCTGTGGGCCGCGGCAATGCCAATGGGGACGCCAATGACGACAGAGACAAGGGTTGCCGATACAACAAGCGAGAGCGTTTCCATCGTCGCGGCCCAGTAACCGAGATTGGCAATCAGCAGCAAAGCCAAGGCGCTGCCGATGCTAAGAATGAGCGAGCGGTGCAGCCAATAGACGGCGGCTGCGAAGACGAGGATAAAGGCCAGCGCGGGGATCGATTGCAGGAGTTCTGTCACGCTATCGATGCTCGCGCCCAACACGGTCGAGATGGCGTCAAACACATCGGCCCCCTGATCGGTGAGCGACGAGACAAACGCCTCAATCCACGTTCCGAGCGGTAGTTTATGCGCCGTGATCCACTCGTTCATGAAGGAGCATGCCTTTTGGTGGGGAGTAGCGAAAGAATGCAGGAGTTTCTTCTCCCGTTCGGGAGAAGATGTTATCGGAGATGACAGATGAGGGTCTAACGGCAACCACTAGAACCTGATCCGTCGCGCTCCGCGACACCTTCTCCTTCAAGGAGACGAAGATCTGTAATTTGCTTTTCCTTATAGTCCCATTGCAGCCTTAACCGCGGCAAGACCTGGCTTGCCATCAAGCGTTGTCACACCCGCGAGCCATTTGTCGAGCGTGTCGGGACGAGCCTTCAGCCAAGCCGCCGCGGCCTTATCC
>Ga0114964_10000165_pt1 | contig 50396 bp, 48 predicted proteins | sample C_131016_MF_Meta_FD_92638 | JGI IMG/M metagenome (GOLD analysis project Ga0114964, IMG submission 92638) | Freshwater microbial communities from Lake Croche, Canada to study carbon cycling - C_131016_MF_MetaG | ecosystem: Environmental > Aquatic > Freshwater > Lake | place: Lake Croche, Canada... | reverse complement strand
GTTGATGTGTTTTGCAATTTCTCTGCTTAGTGCACTTCCATATTGGCTTCTTGCTGCATCAAGATCTGCTTGATTGATTGTTGGAACTGGCCTTGGCGTTTCAGGTGATGGGGCAGCAAAAGTTGGGGGTGTGTCATTTTTTGGTGCAACTGCAATCACCGCTGGTGGAGGCTCGACAATTGGTTGAGGCGATACGGCCTGCAAGGGCTTAGGCAAAAGCTGTGGGATGGGTTTAGGTTGTGGTGGAACCACCTTTGGTTTTATTGGCTCAGGAGGTTTAACCGGGGGCGGCGGAGGCACTTCTGGCTTTGGTTGAATCAAGTCTATTGTTAGCTCTTTAGGCTTAATCATTGTTTCAAATTCAATGTTAGGGATTTTCCAAACGGCAAGTGCATGTAATGCAATCGAAAGCGCCAGCGCCCATGCAAATGCAGTATCACGATTGAAAGGAAATTGAGAAGAAAAGACCAAGATTTAAGGGCAATGAATGTAGGGGTTGAATGAATTAAATACTTAATTAATTATACATGAAGCGCTCATTTGAATGGTTTTACTCCCACTCTAATAAAGGGTAAATATTATTCACATTTCGCCGATTGACTATATCAAAAAGTTGCCAATAAGTTCGTTCGGAGCCGGCAGCCGTTCCCATTGCTTTTTCCATGATCTCACCTTTTTTAATACTATTTCGAATATCATTTAAAAGCGTCCATAAGTATCTCTCTTCATTATTGAGCTGCGCTTTCCAATTTGCATCTTTTAAGGAGCTGCTATGTCCAGGAATCGCGTATTCTGCCTCATTGGTTTTAAGTTCATTAATAACAGCTAACCAACCTTTGATATCTCCGTCAATTGATGGTGTCCTCTCAACAAATAGTAAGTCGCCTGTCCATAAGGTAGAACTTTTTTTGTCATAAACAGTTAGGTCGGTATTGGTGTGAGCTGTTGGATAGGCCGTTAATAAAAGCGCTCTATCCCCAAGGTCTAAAGTAAGCTTATCCTTGACTAACAAGCTGGGCTTTACGATTTCGCTTTCTTTGAAGTCATCTCCTTGCCACTGCTTATTAAGTCGCATATATCCATCGCGTCTTCTTTCCATGGCATCAGGAAGCTTTGCATGGCCCACAAAAATAGCATTGTCTTTAATAAAGGCAGCGTTCCCAAAAATGTGGTCAGGATGCACGTGGGTATTAATGATGTAAAGAATGGGCAAGTTTGAAACTTGCCGAATTGCTTCGCGGAGAGACTGGCCGGTTTTTAAATTGCCACCGGTATCAATGACAGCAATTCCTTTGGTACCAACAATAAAACTTAAGTTGCAAATATCCCCTTTATATCCTTCAGTCATATCCTCATGAATACCATGATGAACATAAATCCCATTGCCTAACGACTCCATAATGAGCGGAGTGGCTATCGAAAGTTCTGAAATACAGAGAGCACATAGGCCAATCAATATTCTTCTTAACATCAACATTCCTTAAAAAGAGCATGCATTTTAGGCATGACAGTAAACTTTCAATATACAGACAGGTCTAGCAAGATGAGCAATTATGATGCAATATAGCACGCTAAGATTAAGCGGTAATATTTAATAAGGGGAAAAGTATGACTCAGAATCAATATACAAAAACGGCCATTGTTTTGCATTGGCTTATTGCGATTGCGATTTTTGCAATGTTTGGTTTAGGCTGGTTTATGGCGGACATTCCGAAAGACCAACCCAAGGCGATGTCATTTGATTTGTTTGATTTGGGCGTTTATACATGGAATATGGCAACTGAAATGACCCCAAGAACCTTTTATTTTAATTTGCATAAATCAGTCGGTATTACTATTTTGGTATTGGTTGCTTTCCGATTATTTTGGCGAATTACGCATCGCCCGCCAGCACTATTAGATACGTTAACCACGATTGAGAAAAAGATTGCCACAGGCGGTCATCATCTGCTTTATTTGCTCATGTTTGCTTTACCAATTACTGGTTTAGTCATGGCGATTAACAGCAAATTTGAATATGGTGTGAAATGGTTTGGTATCACTTTGATGAACGGTTTGGATAACAAATCTATTCGTGAGTCATTTGTAGATGTCCATGAAGTTGTTGGCATCACCATGTTGGTGGTGATTGGCATTCACGTGTTAGGGGCTTTGAAACATAAGTTTATTGATAAAGATGGCACCATGAGCAGAATGTCTTTATGTAGACTTTGTTGCAAAGGGTCTTGTGAAAAATAAGATGAAGTAAATAAAAAAGGGCGCATATGCGCCCTTTTTTAGTTGAAAAATTGTTTAATTCTTAACTTCTGTTTGATGTGTAAATTCTTTACCATCATTATCAACAGCCTTAACTGCTAATACCCCTGGCGCGCTAGGAATAAAATTAAAGCGTAAATAAGGGTCTTCACTTGTTCCTACACCAAAATCAACATTCATCACAGGCTCATTGTTGAAAGTGAAAGCTGCTTTTTGAATGTAAAACGCAGGTACAAAGCCTTGAGAGACTAAATCACGCTGAAGGCCTGTTCTCATAGGATGCTTAATGATGAAAGTTGCAGCAGCGACATCACCAAATTTCACTGGACTTTCAACATTTAATTTAATTTTTCCAGCAGCTGCACGAATTGCATTTTCATCTCCATCTACTGTGCCACCACAACCGCCAGCCGCACGAATTTCAATGGACCCTAAGAACAGCTTACCATCAGCAGTTTCACCAACAGCGCGGATATATGAATCCATCTCCATACGAATGCGAGTCGCAAGTTTGAATTTACCTAGCTTGTCAGTTAAGTGATAAGTCGCTGTCAAAGGAATGGGGTTTGAATCGACTAAAATATAAAGTGTTTTGATTGCGTTAGCATCTGCTTGTGTTTGGTCGACTGAGATTTCAAGAGGAACTTGAGCTCCGCTCTCAGCGCGACGTGGGGCTACAAAAGTAATAAATGGAGCATCTGCCATTGGCCGCTTAGCAAAAAAAGCTTCTTTTACTAAGGGCCATTTACTGGGGTCAGATTCTGCTGAAGCCCCATTGCTAAAAGCTATAAAAGATAAGCAAGCAATTAATAGGTTACGTTTTAACATTTCCACTCCTTAATTTTTTTATAATCCTTTTATACAAATCTAGGATTACTTTATTTTCAATATAGTTCAAATGCTTTAGGAAGTCTATTTAAGTAGGTGTAAAAAAAGCCAAGGTTCACCTTGGCTTTAAATATCTATTACTAGAAGTTATAGCTAGCGTTAATTCCTAGTAACCAATTACGGCCAGCACCCGGTTCGTAATATTGTTTGCTTGATTCATTCACTTTTACAGAACCAACATAATTTCGCTCAAAAATATTTTCGATCCGAACAAATTGTGAAAAATTCCATTTATTAATTTTTTGAGCAAAGCCACCACGCCAATTAACTAATCCATAACCAGCTGCGGTTTCATCAGTCTTATCATCCACCCCAACTTTACCTACTATTCTTGCTTCAAGAGCAGTGGAAAAGCCTGATGAAATATGTTTCCAATTGATTTCGGCATACGCAGTTTGTCTATAGGCACCAGGAATCGATTTTTCACTGTTAATCCATGTTCCGTATGGGGCGTTTGGAGTTACGCTAGGATTTGTTTCTTCACAATTTGTTTTTGTTGTTCTTGTTGACCCAGAACAAAATGCGCTTGTGTATTTTGCATCTAGGTAAGCATAAGATGCAAAAGCATTAAAACCGTTACCAAGATTTGAATCTAGCGATATTTCAACTCCGTTGCGCTCTGTTCCACCAGCATTTTGATAAGAAGATCGTCCATTCGTATTGTCAGCTACTACAATTTCATTATTAGTCTTTGTTTTAAAAATGGCGATTGTTGCCCTTGTATTATCAGTAATAAATGCTTTTGCACCAATTTCATAATTATTGCTTGTTGCTGGTTTTAAAGTCGTGTTAAACCCACCTGATCCAAAAGGTAAATATGCCATTTCAACTAGTGACGGGGTTTCAAATCCTTGCCCAGCATTAGCATATAAATTAATTGAGTCTGTGAGTTTGAATAATGCACCAATAACTGGTGTGGTTTTTGAGAAGCCAACACTACCGCTTCCATTACCGTTATCTAAATAGTAGTCTTGTGATTTTAGGTGAACATTGCTATGACGGAGACCAGCAAGTAGTTTTAACTTGCTTGTTGGAGACCATTCAGTTTGGGCGTACTGGTCAAAATTCCACGCAGTGTTGTCTTCATTACGACGAAGCATGCCTTTTGCACCACAGTTAACCTCTACCCCACATCGGTAGACTAAAGAGGTGCTGTTTTTAACTGTATTAGGGGAAGGTAGTCCAGAAAAAGCTCCTGTAGTGTTCGAGGGCACGGTTGTACCATTTATAAGCGTGAAATTGTCATAACCCGTTCTTGCATCTGTCATTGTGTCAAAGTTGGTGCCAATAGTTATGCTATATGGCCCATTTGCAAATGATCCTTTGTGGGTAAAGCGAAGGTCTGTACCCCAGAAATCACGAGAAATTTGTGCGACTGCACCAGCAGTTCCGTTAGTTAAACCTGGCCAATAGTTTATGCCTTTAAGGGTCAATGCTGTTCCGCTCGCCAAAGTTGACGTTTGTCCATTGCTGCGAAGTTTTACGCTGGATGATGGAGGATCTGCAAGAACATTTGCACCAACTGATTGGTATTGTAGATTGTCTCGCTCGCCAAAATAAACCATTGCATTTGCTTGGTTATTTTCATCAAAAATATGGTCAAGCTTGAAGCCTGCCTGAGACTGGCTTTTTGCAACTTTAGTGTCAAAGGTGATAGCTTTGATCGTTGTTTGGCGAGGGTTTGCTCCAAACTCTGCTTTAGTAAGCCCACCTGGGTCTTGAGATACTGGTTGGTCATAATCCGTAACAAGAATAGTAAGCTTTGTGCTTTCGCTGAATTGAATGCCGATTTTCGCATTAAATAAATCTTTGCGAACTGCAGATTGCGGACGATAGCCATCACTTTCTAGATGAGAATAGCCAACGTTGTAATTAAAAATCCCTTCGGTTCCACTTAAATTGACTGCTTCTCTATTAGTTCCATAGCTACCGGTTGTATATGAGCCTTTAACAGTAGGCTCTGTTGAGCCATCTGCGGTTAAAATTTGTACGACCCCACCAGATGAATTGCCGTAAAGTGCTGAGAACGGGCCTCGCATTACTTCAATGCTTTTTGCAGTACCTAAGTCAAAAGTGCCAGCTTGGCCTTGACCGTCAGGCATTGTTAGTGGTATTCCATCTGCATAAAGACGAACTCCACGAACACCAAAAGCTGATCTGGCGCCAAAGCCACGTGATGAAATTTGTACATCTTGAGCTGATTGACCACGTGAAGCAGCAACTAAGCCTGGCACCCGTGCAAGACTTTCAGAAATGCTTGATTGCAGGCGACCTTCTTGTATTTGTTCAGCATCAACTACATCGATTGATACTGGAATGTCGAAACTATTTTGTTCTGTCCGAGTAGCTGTAACAACGACTGGAGATAGGTTTAATCCAGGGGAGGAATTGTCATCAGCCCAGCTATTATTTACATAGCTGTATATGCTAAGGATAGCTAAAGGTATAATTTTATTTAAGTTCATTATTCGGTTATTTTTGCTGATCTATAAAAGATTGGAAGCTTATTGCATTAGAAGCTTTTTGAACATAATGATTTTCATTAGATGTAACAATTTCGATACATTTTTTTATAAATGGAGTCTATTTTGGCAGTTCTAGGATTTAATCATTACAACTTACGCGCTAGCAGGTCCATGATGGAACAACTTAAGGTGTTTTATCGGGATGTTGTTGGTCTACAGATTGGTGAACGCCCTCAATTAACGAGCTTTGGGTATTGGCTCTATGCGGGTAATAAAGATGTACTCCATTTGTCCGAAGCTAAGGCAGATGAGAAGCGCAAAGAAAATGTGGCAACAACATTCGACCATGTCGCTTTTACTGCAACAGATTATTCCGCAACAATCTCCCGTTTAGAAAAGCTAGGCATTCAATTTAGAATCCGAGAAATTGCAGATGCGGGGCAAAAGCAGATATTCTTTAGCGACCCTGCAGGCAATGGTATTGAGCTCAACTTTTCTTAGCTAGGCTACTAAATGACGCCATCGAACAATTGTACTTTTACCGTGGCTCCAGCCTCTAAGTTGCCGACATCATCGTTAAGTACAATAAAACAGTTGGCTTGCGACATTGAGCTAAGGACGCCCGAACTTTGATTTCCAGTAGTCCTAACTTGCCAGTTTCCATCCTCACTCGTATATAAAATCCCACGTTGGAACTCTGTTCGGCCTTTAAGCTTTCTAATAGGTGTTGTGCAAATAACATTGAACATTGGGGTGGAGGCAGGCTTAAGTTCACCCATTAGGATTAGCATGGCTTGTCGCACGAATTGGTAAAACGTCACCATCACAGCGACAGGATTCCCAGGTAACCCAAAGTAATGGGCGTTTCCAATTTTGCCGAATGCAAGTGGACGACCTGGTTTCATAGCGATTTTCCAAAACAGGACTTGACCTAGTTTTTGGAGAAGCTGTTTCATGTAATCTGCTTCGCCAACAGATACGCCTCCACTCGTTAGAATGACATCAGAACTTTCTGCTGCTTTGATTAATGTTTTTTCTAACAATATAGGGTCGTCTGGAATTGCGCCAAGATCTTGTATCTCTACCCCCATGCGACTGAGCATGCCGAATAATGTATAACGGTTACTGTCGTAAACTTGGCCAGTTTCTAATGGGTTACCAATGCTAGCCAGCTCATCACCTGTCGAAAAGAAGCTTGCCCGTAATTTTCGATAAACCTTGATCTCACCGATGCCAAGCGAGGCAATGAGTCCTAAGTCTGCTGGACTTATGCGATGCCCAATATTGAGAACAACCTGCCCTGCCTGAAGATCTTCGCCCGCCCGCCGAACATTGGCGCCACGCGTGGGAACGTCTTTAAATTGAATCGAGTCATCAAGAGTTTCAACGCGCTCTTGGGCAATCACAGTATCTGCACCAGTTGGAATTGCTGCCCCAGTCATGATCCTGACACAGGCACCTCTTGCAAAACTCCCCGTCAATGGATTCCCAGCAAAAATTGTGCCGGTGACCTTTAGACGGGTTAATCCCTCGTTTAAATCATCTGCATTGAAAGCATAGCCATCCATGGCTGAATTGTCATGATTAGGCACATTGTGCGTTGCACGAATTTCTTCAGCTAACACGCGCCCCAGAGCTGCATGTAGGTTAATATTTTCTTTCTTGGTTACTGGGCTTAAGAACGCTTTGATGTATTGTCTTGCTTGATCAACGGGCATTGAATTTGGATCGTATTCATCGCAGGGGGTCGTGTTGCTCGCTAATTCAAGCAGTGATTTTTTAGTGCTCATTTTTTAGCCAAGTATTAATAAATGCTGCGATCGCGTGAATGTCATTAAGGTCGATTTGCGGTATGGATATTGGCAAGGGGGAGTCCGTTGCGATGGCGATAATGTTGTTGTCGTCAGTTGCTAATAGAGGGGTGCCGAATGCCGAACGATGGACTTCAATTTTTGGGATGGCTTCATGTTTGAAGCCTTCAGCTAAAATAAGATCGGTTAAATTAGTATCCATTTGTGCTAATAAATGCGCTAAGTTTGGTTCATTACTATGGTTCGGAGTGTGTGCTAACTCCGTCATTAAAGCCCACCGTTTCTTGGATCCGATCATCATTTGAACGGCGCCCGTTTGGCGAAGCCGATAGCTATCTTTACCCTCATGGTCAATATCGAAATCATGATGTGCATGTTTGATCACTGAAATACGTAGCCCTTTTGAGATTAACGCTGGAATGAGTTGCGTCAATAAGGTCGTTTTGCCGATGCCGCTACTATGGGCACAAAAACCTAATACTGGAATTTTATTCAAAGCGTTCAAAGCTTGCTTTCAAGATCTTTTAATTCTTCAGGGGTGTTGATGTTTGAAAATGCAGATGGATTATCATCGAAGGACACTTCAATGTAAGCGTGTTTTTTTTGCCATTCATCAACTTTCCGGCCCCCATTTTTTAAATACAATTCTAAATCTTCGCTTAAGTTTGCGCGACATAAGCAAAACACTGGGTGGTGTTGTGAGCCTGTTTTGGCAACGGCAATGTCAGCATGGCTTTTGATTAAAGCGTCCATTAAGCGCGTAGCAAGGTCATCTGCTAGCATTGGAGAATCACATGGTACGCTAAGAATGAATTCCGTATTTGCTGCCATCATTCCTGCGTGAAGGCCAGCTAATGGCCCAGAAAAATCCGATATTTCATCATGAATAACATGGAGCCCATAACTTTTATAAGATTCAATTTCACGATTAGCATTAATCAAAGTGTTGCTGACTTGGGGACTTAGTCGTTGAATGATCCAATTGACCATTGTTTCACCTAGAAATGGCATTAGGCCTTTATCTACCCCCCCCATGCGAGTCGATTTTCCGCCTGCGAGAATGACCCCAGTGATTTTTTCTTTCATGAATTAGCCACCCGTATGTGACATAAATCTAACCACTGCTGGAGCCGCTCTTTTTAGGTCAAAGTCGTGCCCGAGTGGTTTAATCTTCATACTCGCAACAATGGCATTAATCAGTGGCTGATCATCATTTGGATGTTCTCTCAACAGCGGCATTAATTCGATTTTATCTTCCTGACCAAGACATAGGTATAGCTCACCTTTGCAAGTAATTCGAACTCGATTACACGCTTCGCAAAAGTTATGGCTATGGGGAGAAATGAAGCCGATTTTTGTATTGGTGTTTGCCACCGTCCAATATCTCGCTGGGCCGCCAGTGATAAGTGCGCTACTGATTAGGGTGTAATTTTTTTGAAGGGTAGTTAAGGTATCTGTATTACTCACAAATGAATTTTCACGAGCGTGGTCTACTAAGCCAATCGGCATTTCTTCAATGAATGAAATATCAATTTCTTCTCTAATTGCAAATTGGACCAAGTCTAGCGTTTCATCATCGTTGATTCCACGCATCAATACAGTATTTAATTTGATATTTTTAAAACCTACTTTTTTTGCTGCACTGATGCCACGTAACACTTTATCTAGATTTCCGACACGAGTGATCCTACGAAATCGTTCAGGATTTAAGCTGTCTAAGCTGATGTTGATGCGCTGGACGCCAGAATCTTTGATGGCTTGCGCATGATGTTCAAGCTGTGAGCCATTGGTGGTGGTGACGAGCTCACGTACCCCAGGTAATTCTCCTATTTTCTTAAATAACCAAATAGCATTCTTTCGAACTAAAGGCTCCCCGCCAGTGATGCGAACTTTACTCACGCCTAGTGAAACAAAGGCTTTGGTAATTCTATAGCACTCCTCAAGTGTGAGCACTTCGTCTCTTGGTAGAAATTCGACGTCCTCACTCATGCAGTAGGTACAACGGAAATCACACCGATCTGTAATAGACAACCGAATGTAGTCTACTTGTCGTCCAAATGCATCGATAAGCGTATTTTGGTTTGTGAGCATGGCGGTGAATTTGTTAGCTGAGCATTGGATATTAAGGCTTTGGCCAGATACTTACAATGCTATTCAAATTGTGGATATAGGCTTAACCTACTTTTTGATAGAGCCTGAACTTTTCATATCGGTCCGCTGCTCGTTTGCCTTTCCAGATGAGTTTCCAATCTTGGCCAGGATTGATTTGCTCATGAGTTTTATCTTCTTGAATCAAATATAAATCACAGCCCAATTCAGAAGACTTTCTGATTGGAAGCACATTCAGGTTGGTGTAATAGTTAAGCAAGGCTCGTTGTGGCTCGCCAAAGCCAATGCTGTTGATGCAAGTATGTTTCACGGGCAAGGCATTTTGTAGATTAAGCATGACCTCTTGATAACTTTTAGCTGAATCTATCATAGGTAACCACAATGCCATCAATAAGCTCCATGCCATGGTGATGCCAACAGCCCAATCAGTCACTGCAGCTCGATTAGAACGTTTTGCATTGATGGTAATTGCCCAAATGACTGTGACAAATACAGCAATAATTAATGCTGGAATGTTAATGTGCGCTTCAGGCAAGCCAGAAAGGATATGCATCCTAGCTGAGAGCTTTGCTGGATGACCTGTCATGATGGCAATCCAACCTAACCAAATCAGCACGCCCATTAACCCAAATAAGATAAGGCCAAACCAATTTAGAGCGCCTGCAGCGCCACGTTTTAGGGTTTCGGCTGATCCGCTGGCCATTACAACCAAAGGAATTAGTAATGTCAGGACGGACGCATCAGAATTTTTGGATTTGAGTCCGATGATAATAAAAGCAATAATTAAGTTGCTAATGATGAGCTGAAATTTTGGTTTGACGAATAAAGTTGAGCGAAATCTCCACAATCCCCAGCAAGCAATTGGCAATGCTGGCCAAGCGAACCAGCAGAGTGTTCGAAGCGTGTATAGGTGGTTAAATTGGGTAAATTGAATTTGAGTATGCCACCAGTCAATCAAAGCACTGGGTGAGATATGCGAGATCAGAAATGGCCACAGAAAAATCCAAGGGGCAACTGAAATGCTGGCTAAGCCAAGAACGATGGCATAACTTTTTGAACGCCAAGCCTTAAATAACAATGGAAGAAGTAATGCCGTCAGGAGGCTTATTGCTGCTGTGACCAAGCCAGTTGACATAAAGCTAATGCCGATACCTGTCCCAATTAATACGCTAGCTCTAAACGGTCTGCGTTTCGCAAGTGCTAAGCCATAAAAAGCCATGGCACTTCCTGATAAAGCTGAAACCTCTGGCATCAATAAGTGTGCTGTTGCAATTAGCCCTATCGAACTTAGCATGATGAAGGTGGTTTGACGACCGAAACCTTCCCCCCATAGCTCTCGACCAATCATTCCTGTCACTAATAAGGTAAGCGCCATCCAAAATCCACTCACAATACGTGCAGCATCGTGCATATCTAAAATTGGGCTAAGCGTTTTTGCTAAAACTGCTGCAGAAAGGTAATACAGCGGTGGATTTTTAATAATCTTTTCAGCGACGGGAATGGGATCAATTAAATGCTCGCCAGATAACATTGCTTTGACTATGCTAATAGTCGTCGATTCATTAGGTTTCCATGGCTGATGACCGACCAGTCCCAAAAAAATCCATATAAAACAGAGCACAATGAGAAGGCGTATTTTAGCTGCTTCACCAATTCTGGCTCTTGGTGTGGCTAGGTTGCCTTGCCAATCATGATCAATCTCAAATGCCATCTAGTTTTACCCTGAATACGTGAACTTATTTTAGTTAATGAGCAGTCTAAAATAAAAAAGGCAGCGTGAGCTGCCTTTTTTTGAGTTTACACTCAATATTACATGCCGTATTTTTGGCGGAATTTTTCAACACGACCAGCAGTATCTAAAATCTTTTGCTTGCCTGTATAGAATGGATGACATTGTGAACACACTTCAATGTTCAGGTCTTTGCTGTTGGTAGAACGAGTTTTGAATTTGCTGCCGCAGCTGCAAGATACGTTAATTTCGTTGTACTGTGGATGAATTTCTGCCTTCATGGTCAAATCTCTTTCAAGTGCTTTTCACTAAACCGCCAATTATCATTGATTTCTTTAAATTAAGCAACCATCACGCGAAGATTTAACCACGTCGCATGCTGTCAAAAAAGTCAGCATTGTTTTTAGTTGCTTTGATTTTATCTAATAAAAACTCCATCGCTTCAAGGTCATCCATTGGATACAGTAATTTACGTAATACCCAAATCTTTTGCAGAATGTCTTTTTCAATCAACAATTCTTCGCGCCGAGTTCCAGATTTATTAACATTGATTGCTGGATATATGCGTTTTTCAGCCATGCGGCGATCAAGATGGATTTCCATGTTGCCGGTGCCTTTAAACTCCTCATAAATTACATCGTCCATGCGTGAGCCAGTATCTACAAGCGCGGTTGCAATGATTGTTAATGACCCACCCTCTTCAATGTTACGTGCTGCGCCAAAAAATCTTTTAGGGCGTTGAAGGGCATTTGCATCAACCCCACCAGTAAGCACCTTGCCTGAAGCGGGCACGACAGTATTGTATGCGCGCGCTAAACGCGTGATCGAGTCTAGTAAAATCACCACATCTTTTTTGTGCTCAACTAAACGCTTTGCTTTTTCAAGTACCATTTCTGCTACTTGAACGTGACGGGTTGCAGGTTCATCAAACGTCGAGGCTACGACCTCGCCTTTTACTGAACGCGTCATTTCGGTCACCTCTTCAGGGCGCTCATCGATTAGTAACACAATTAAGTTTACGTCAGGATGATTGGCTGTAATTGCATGGGCAATATGTTGCATCATTACGGTTTTACCGCTTTTTGGGCTCGCTACTAATAAGCCACGTTGACCGCGACCAATTGGTGCAATCATATCAATGACTCGCCCCGTGATGTTTTCTTCGCCGCGAATGTCGCGTTCTAAAATTAAAGGTTTGGTTGGGAAAAGCGGTGTTAAATTTTCAAAAAGAATTTTGTGTTTGGTGTTTTCTGGGGATTCGCCATTTACGCTATCCACTTTGACTAAAGCAAAGTAACGTTCTCCATCTTTTGGGGTGCGAATTTCGCCTTGAATCGTGTCACCAGTATGTAAATTAAATCGTCGAATTTGTGAAGGCGAAACATAGATATCATCAGGCCCAGCGAGATAAGATGTATCTGGGGACCTTAAAAATCCAAATCCGTCTTGAAGAACCTCAAGCGTTCCGTCTCCAAAAATACTGTCCCCCTTCTTCGCTGTATTTTTAAGCAATGCAAAGATCAAGTCTTGCTTGCGCATACGGCTAGCATTTTCGATCTCATTAGAAATTGCCATGTCGACGAGTTCTGTGACTGGGAGGTGTTTTAAATCTGATAAGTGCATATGAGGAGGCTCACTGGAAAACGAAACTGCTTTTGAGGGAATAAGAAGAAACTGAAACTTTGAAAATTGGTCTGATTCCGAAGGAACCAGACGTTACACTATATTGTTTAAATGTTGCTGTCAATAAAAGCTGTAAGTTGTGATTTTGATAACGCGCCAACTTTAGTTGCTTCAACATTGCCATTTTTGAATAACATTAAGGTTGGAATCCCTCTGATACCATATTTTGGCGGAGTGCTTTGATTTTCATCAATATTGAGCTTAGCTACTTTAATGCGACCTTCATATTCTTTAGACACCTCATCTAAGATCGGTGCAATCATTTTGCAAGGGCCACACCATTCAGCCCAGTAATCTACTAAAACTGGAAGTGATGATTGTAAAACCTCTTGTTCGAAGCTTGCGTCGCTAGTATGAATGATATGGTCGCTCATTATGGTAAACCTTTAAATTGAATATTGATGCTGGAATTTATGGTAATTAAAAACTGATATTTTGCTATCCTAGCGAAAAAACAAGCTTAAGTGAAGTGTCGTCTTCACTTCTTTTTGTTTTCGAGCTTTCTGTATTTGAATTAAAGCGCCATTTAGTAAAGGTCTTTGCTTGTCTTGGTGATATATTTCTTTTAAGAAATCTTTTTGAGGTTTAAGTTGCATGTACAAATTTTGCCGATTCGTTGTGTTACTTAGTTTAGTTGCTTTCATGAATTTAGAGTCTCGTGCTGAATTAAATAATAGTTTTATGATGAAAGATCTTGCAGGCAAAGAACATCATTTAAGTGACTATCACGGCAAGTGGGTTTTGGTAAATTATTGGGCAACTTGGTGTCCACCATGCCTGGATGAGATTCCTGACCTTGTCTCTTTGCATGAAAACAAGAAGTCAAAAGATCTAGTCGTTCTAGGGGTTGCAGTAGATTACAAAAGTGAACTTGAAGTGCGTAATTTTGTTGATGATATGCTAATTTCTTACCCAGTTATTTTAGGTAACTCAAAGATTTATTCACAATATGGTGCGCCAGAAATATTGCCAACCACTTACCTTTATAACCCACAAGGCAAGTTGGTTAAAGTGAAGCGAGGTCAGATTTCAAAACAATATATTGAGCAGTTAATGAAATCTAACGAGTCAGGATTGATTAAATAAAGTTTGAATTAGGTCGGAGTTTCAATACTTACCCCGTTCTCATCGAGAACGTTTAAGTTATTTTCAGTCGCAAAGTGCATCAATTGGCTATATCCCTCAGGATTGATGTCTTTGAGCTTAAGATCGACGGCTAAACAACGCACACCATTGACCACGCGTGGTTTTAGGTAAGGCGAGTATTTGAGTTTACGATCTGCGCCAAAGCTTGCATAAGTGCTGCACATTCTATCGACCCAGTCGCTTGGCCGGAATGGTTTTCCAGCACGCGTTAATCCTTCAATGATGATTTCTTTATTTGTTTCATTCATATAATTTACCCAGTAATCCTAATAACAAAATGCTTAATTTTATTGTTGAACTTAGCAGTTGTAGCTAATCAATGTATTCAAAAATTTTAACTACGGTCTTCACGCCACTGATGCTGCGAGCAATTTCTACGGCATCATCGCCTTCTTTGTGAGTTACTAATCCTAAGAGGTATACCGTACTATTTTCAGTTGTTACTTTAACGTAATTAGCAGCGAATTTATTCTCTTTAATGAAGTTTGCTTTCACTTTTGAAGTAATGTATGCGTCTTTAGTTCTTGAGCTAATTGATGAATTAGGGCTAATTTCGAGATAGTTCTTGATGCTTGCTACGTTTTCAATTGGTTTGACGAGTGATTCAGCCTTATTCTTGTTTGCCTCGTTTGAGACTTCGCCTGTAATCAGTACTTGACGATTAAAACTCGTAATATTGACGTGGATGCTATCTTTCAGGCTATCAGCGATTGCTTTGCCGGCTTTAAGTTCTATTGCCGCATCCTCAATATAGATTCCAGAAGTGCGTCTGTCCGCAGCCATTGCGCCACCAGCAGCAGCCCCTCCTAGGACTACAGGAACGCAGGCGGCTAGTTGTGTACCTATTAAAATAGCAAGGATTATGATGCTGAGGGATGTTTTTGTAAGGGCATGCATTTAATTAACTCCTAGTAAAAGACAATCGATAGCATCGCATAAGCAATGCAAAATAAGGACAAAAATTTCTTGAATTCTAGCTGGATTGTGATCTGGTACGCCAAGATGGATATCGTGCTCTTCTAAAAGTTCTACCAGCAAGCCGCCATCTCCTCCACTAAAGGCGATGACCTTCATGTTACGTTCTTTTGCTGCTTTAATGGCGTTTAAAATGTTTGATGAATCGCCACTTATGCTAATGGCGATCAGGACATCTCCATCTTGGCCAAGCGCTAAAATTTGTTTAGAAAAGATCTGGTCATAATTACCATGTTTTGCAATAGAGGTGAGGATTGTGCTATCCGCATTTAGCGAGATAGCTGCCAAGCCGGGTCTTTCCATTCCGAAATGATTCAGCATGCAGGCGCTGAAATATTGCGCATCTGCCGCTCCAGGACCGTTTCCACATGCCAGTACTTTTTTATCCTTGAGGAACGCTGCAACTATAATTTCTGCAGATGCCGCAATTCTTGCGCTTAGTAAATCAGCGAGCGCTAATTTCAATCTGCCGCTTTCTTCAAACTGTTGATTAATGCGCGCTGTTAAATCCATTATTTACATTCAATCTTTTATTAGGTTGTTTTTTTGGCTAGCCATTATTCCAAAGATTCTAGCACGACGCCATTCGCAGTAAAGCTTGCGTTTGATAGAGTGCGAGTGATTTCGCCATTTGCGCTAATATTAATATTGCCTGAAAGCCCCTCGATGTTGATGCTTTCCTTTGAAAGTTGATCCAGGTTTATTAGTATTTGATAAGCATCCGCGCCTAATGCAAACCAACGTTGACTCTCACCCATAGGCAGATCGTCTGCGGCCTGTTTGTAGCCTGAAAATTTAGGGTTATTTCTATCAATTATCCAGGGGGAATCAATGAATCTTATTCCTTTTAAGGCTCTGTCTTCAGAATTAAACGGGACGCCGCTATAGATTTGTGATGTTCCGAATGAGGGAATGGCAGGATCTAAGAATGGTCGGATATTACGTGCTGTTTCAGCATCGGTTGCAATGAAAATGACATCACCACTCTTTTCTTTTGTGAAGTTTTTAATTTTTTCACTACCGATGCCCTTATCAACTACGACAACATTGGCGGCTTCGCCGCCTGAGGTCAACCATACTTCGCTAAAGTATTGGGTCATGACGTTGCTTTCGGAAGACGGTGATGAAATGACAGTTGCCCTTTGCATTCCTAAGTTTCGTGAGATTTTGACAATCTGCCTAATTTCGTCAAGCGCAGAGAGGCTCAGGTTATAGGTTGTTTTGTCGATTAAATATTTGGGGGAGAGAAATAATGTTTTGATTGGCCCATTGATTTTGCGGGCAACATTTTCTTCTTCATTGGATAAAGAACCAATAATGTATTTAACACCTTCATCGTTAGCTTTTTTATAAAGTTGTTCAATCGTTTCTTTATCGGAATGACTAATATAAATTTTAATATCTACAGATTCATTAGCATTGGTCTTCGCTGCGGTAAATCCTCTTTCAATGGCGTCACAAAATGGATAAAGTCCTTGGTCAGAAAAAGGCAACAGAAGTCCAACTGCGCCACGAAGTTTATTTTTTAAGGGCGTTTGTTTTGATTGTATAGATGAAAATAGTTCTTTTGCGATAACTTCATTAGCAGGATGGTCTGTGTAGGCTTTTTTCCAACGCTCAATCGATTGCTCATTAGTCTCGCTATTATTTTCAAGTTTTACAGCTAATGCTAAGTCAATCCAGCCTTGAATGATGGAGTTTGGACTATTACCCCGCATTTCGGTTAGGCTAGTGCGGCTTAGAACTGAAATGGTCTCCCAAATTTTTTCTTGATTACTTCGAATTTCTTCTTGATTGGCAGCGCTCGCTTTGATGAGCTCTGCGTCTGCTAGTACTCTTTGTTCTAAAGCACGAAGCGAATCAGATTGGTTTTCATATGCGACTGCAAGGCTTATGTGTAAACTTACATAGGCCTTTGAATTGAGTGTTGTGTTTGATTGCAGAGGGAGTAACTCTCTGAAAGTGGTGTCAAAATCACCATCCGTGTTGGCGAGTATGCCAATGAGTAATTTTGAGTAGGGCGATTGGTTTGTGATGTTGGATGCAGCGACTTGCGCACAAACTTTGTCACCTTTTTTAACACAGCTATAGCCTTCATCAAAATACTCTTCGGCATTTTTTTTTAGTTTAGAATTTTGTTCTGCATGCGCTAAGCTGCTTATACCTAAAATCGCTATCATGACTGGAAGCGTCAGTATGGATAGTATGAAAGTGAGTTTGATTTGAGTGTTCATGGTGTTCCCACATTATATGTGGTCGCGACCCCAATTGGGAATCTCCAAGATATCAGTCTGCGGGCGCTGGAGGTTTTAAAAAGCGTTGACTCTATTGCGGCAGAAGATACTCGTCACACTTCACATTTGCTTTCTCATTTTGCAATTCAAAAAAAACTGATTGCAGTACACGAGCATAATGAGCAAAAGTCCGCCCAATTGTTGCTTGAGCGGATTCAAGCGGGCGAATCTATTGCGTTGGTATCTGATGCGGGAACGCCTGGCATTAGTGATCCTGGGGCAATTGTGGTTGATTTGCTTCGTAAGGCTGGGGTTAATGTGGTACCTATCCCTGGAGCAAGTGCTGTTATTACGGCGCTTTCCGCGGCTGGTATTACTGAAAATGGTTTCTTATTCTATGGATTCTTGCCTGCGAGTGGGTCGCAACGTCGAAAAACTTTGGAATTCTTAAAGGGGTATATGACAACGTTAGTTTTTTATGAAGCGCCGCATAGAATTTTAGAATGTATAGAGGATCTCACTTCGGTATTAGGTGGCGAGCGTCGCTTAACAATTGCTCGAGAGCTTACCAAGACATATGAAACTTTTCATCGTTGCGCTTTGCAAGAAGCTAAAATGTGGTTGGAAAGTGATCTTAATCAACAGCGTGGCGAATTTGTGTTGTTAGTTGAGGCTGCTGAGCCTGTTGCGACTGCGGCAATTAGTGATGATGATGAGCGCGTACTCCGATTGTTGTTGGCAGACTTGCCATTGAAACAAGCGGTAAAATTGGCGACGGAAATTACCGGTGTTAAAAAAAACATCCTTTATGAATTTGCATTAAAAATTAAAGACAATTGAGCATGAATAAACTCACTATCACACGTCCAGATGACTGGCATCTTCATTTGCGAGATGGGGAAGCACTGAAAACGTTGGTTCCAGATACAGCCTATCGTTTTGCCCGGGCTATTGTGATGCCTAACTTACGTCCACCCATTACAACAACGCAATTAGCGATTGAGTATCGTCAGCGCATTTTAGATGTCTTGCCTGTGGGGATTGATTTTGAACCGCTAATGACTTTGTATTTAACTGACAATACATCGGTGGATGAAATTTTGAAGGCCAAGAGCAGTGGGTTTGTGCATGGCGTTAAGCTTTATCCTGCTGGCGCCACGACCAATTCAGACTCTGGGGTGACGAATTTAGATGCTTGTTCTAAGGCGTTGGAGGCGATGCAGAAAGTTGGCATGCCTTTATTAATCCATGCGGAAGTGACAGACCCTAATGTTGATGTGTTTGACCGTGAAAAGGTCTTTATTGACCGTCATTTGAAAACGCTTTTAGCAAGATACCCATCACTTAAGATTGTGCTTGAGCACATAACAACTAAAGAAGCGGCAGAGTTTGTGGTTGACGCGCCGAGTAATTGTGCTGCAACCATTACACCGCATCATTTGTTGATGAATCGTAATGCCATGTTTACCGGTGGCATTCGTCCACATCATTACTGCTTGCCAGTTTTAAAACGTGAAGAACATAGACTCGCCTTAGTAAAAGCGGCTATTTCGGGGAGCTCTAAATTTTTCTTAGGGACCGATAGTGCGCCGCATATGAAATCTGTTAAAGAGAATGCTTGCGGCTGTGCAGGCATTTATAGCGCCCATGCTGGAATTGAGCTGTATGCAGAAGTCTTCGAAGCTGAAAGCGCGCTAGACAAACTTGAAGCCTTTGCTAGTTTTTATGGCGCTGATTTTTATGGGCTACCAAGAAATAATGCTAAATTGACTTTGGTGAAGGATCGATGGAGCGTGCCAGAAAGCATTCCATTTCTTGGAAACTACCTTGTCCCAATGAGGGCCGGTCAATCGGTGGATTGGAAGGTTCTTTAGCATTAAAGGGATTCTCCTTCGCGTGTTAAAATAATCGGGAAGCTGGCTAGACAGTCGCCGCTCAGCAATGGGGGGAGGAAAGTCCGGGCTACACAGAGCAAGATGACGGCTAACGGCCGTACGCTGAAATCTAGCAATAGTATAAGGCGCGGAATAGGGCCACAGAGACGAGCGTATTAAGTTACGGTGAAACGCGGTAACCTCCATCTGTAGCAAGACCAAATAGGCTGGCAATGGCGTGGCTCGCGCTGCCAGCGGGTAGGTTGCTTGAGCGTGCAAGTAATTGCACGCCTAGATGAATGACTGTCACTCGCCGTAAGGCGAGAACAGAACCCGGCTTATCGGCCAGCTTCACTTTTCTTATTTTTTCTAAATCCCTCTTTGAACTTTCCAAACCCACTCTTTATAAGTGACATTCATTTAATTAGCTATGCTCTTATTTTTAAAGGATATTTTATTTTAGCTGAAAATTAGCTAAGTCATTGTACTGTAAAGGAAAAATCACAAAAAAGGCTTGCATAGGCCCTTTTTTTTATCTATAGTGTGAACAAGTGGGTGAAAGTGGTGTTTTGTGGGAAATTTGTTTGTCCCCATCGGCCAGTTTTGTTAATTCCGCCCAAGATATCAAAGGGGTTTTATGTTTCGCGGTGCTTCATCATTAAGTTTAGATGTTAAAGGAAGGCTAGCTGTTCCAGCTAAGCACCGTGACGCTCTTTTGTCTCAAAGTGCAGGCCAGTTGGTTTTGACTGCGCATCCCCACCGTTGTTTGTTACTTTATCCTCAAATTGCTTGGGAGCCTATCCAGGCGAAAATGATGTCACTGTCTTCATTTGATAAGCGCTCAAGTGCATTGCAACGCTTACTCGTTGGTTATGCGGAGGACATTCAAATGGATGCCGCCGGGCGCTTATTGGTTTCCTCAGCCTTACGTGAATTTGCAGGATTAGATAAGCAAGCAATGTTGGTTGGTCAGGGGAGTCACTTTGAGATTTGGAATCTCGAAGCGTGGCGCACTCAATTAGATATTGTGATGGCAGGTGAAGACTTGGCATTGCCGCAAGAACTGGAAGGATTCTCACTGTGAGCGTGAGCTCACCTTCAAACATCCCTGAATTAAATGTAGGAGAGGTGTCAGCGCACATTACGGTGATGCTGGAAGAAGCTGTCGATGGTCTTGCGATCAAGCCATCGGGAATTTACGTTGATGGTACGTTTGGGCGTGGCGGACATAGTCGCAAGATTTTGGAAAGACTAGGAAATAAGGGACGCTTAATTGCGCTTGATCGTGATTTGGCGGCGGTAAGTTCTGCGGCGTCAATTCAAGATGCCCGTTTTCAAATTGTGCATCGCCATTTTGCTGAGATGGAAGATGCGCTCCGTGGGCTTGGCATTTCTAATGTTGATGGAATTTTGTTGGATTTAGGTATTTCCTCGCCGCAAATTGACATTGGGGAGCGTGGGTTTAGTTTTAGATTTGATGGGCCATTGGATATGCGAATGGACCAAACGAATGGGCAAACTGCTGCGGAATTTATTGCAGTAGCTACAGAAAAAAAATTGGTGGAGGTAATTAAGAATTATGGTGAAGAACGGTTTGCTAAACAGATTGCAAGGTCGATTATTGCGTCACGCACAAGGGGGGATGCCATCTCCACTACTAAACAACTTGCCAAGATCGTGGCAGATGCTGTCCCAAAAATCGAGCCTGGCCAAGACCCGGCGACGCGTACTTTTCAAGCTCTCAGGATTTTCATCAATCAAGAGCTTGAGGAACTGTCGGTAGTTTTACCGCAGTGTTTAAGAATGCTAGTTCCAATGGGTAGACTTTCTGTAATCAGTTTTCACTCTTTGGAAGATCGGATCGTGAAGCAATTTGTTAAGGGAGAGCAGGATAGAGATGACCTGCCTCCAAACTTCCCTGTAATGGCAAAAGACCTACCTAAGCCAAGAATGATGGCGATTGGTAAACCCCAGAAACCAACTCTGACGGAAGTGAAAAAAAATCCACGGTCAAGAAGTGCAGTGTTGCGTGTGGCTGAACGGACGAATGTGAGTTTGTAAATGACGCGTCTAAATCTTATTTTATTTTTGGTGTTGATTGTTAGTGCATTGAGTTTAGTGACCTCGCAGCATAAGTCTCGCAAATTATATTTTGAACTTCAGCAAGAGCAGGAAACAGCAAAGCTTTTTGAAACTGAATGGAGTCAATTGCAGTTAGAGCAAAGTACATGGGCTATGCATAACCGATTAGAACAGGTTGCAACAGATTTGTTGAGAATGTACGTGCCAGATACAAAGCACATACAAATTGTCGCGGTTGATGATGTGCAATCGCCACAGATAGAAAAACCAGCAGTTCAGTCAACACAATAATGGATTAGTAAATAATATGGCCGTCGTTCAACAATCAATCAAATTTCCGCAGTGGCGCAGACGCCTGCTGTTGGTTTTGATTTTGTTGGGATTTGCGGCATTAATTGGCCGTGCAGTTTTATTACAGGGTGTGCGTCATTCCTTTTATCAAAAAGAAGGGGAAGCTCGATATACGAGAGCAATTACACTTTACGCACACCGGGGAATGATTACAGACCGAAATGGTGAGCCTTTGGCAATTAGTTCGCCAGTGGAGTCAATTTGGGCAAATCCGGCAGATGCAAAGGCCAGCCAAGAGCAGATGGAAAAATTAGCGCAATTCTTGGAAATAAAAGTGGATGAGATTTCAGCGAAAATTGCAAATCAGAATCGTGATTTTGTATATTTAAAGCGCCGTATTTCACCTGAATTGGCAAATCATGTTATGGCTTTGCATATTCCTGGAATATACATGCAGCGCGAGTATAAGCGCTTCTATCCTGCTGGTGATGTTGCAGCGCATTTGGTGGGCTACACCGGTTCAGATGAAAACGGATTGGAAGGTTTCGAGTTGCAGTATCAAAACTGGCTATCTGGAAAAGCGGGAAGTCGTCATGTCATTAAAGATCGCCAGGGACATATTGTTGAAGATTTAGAGGCTGTAAAGCTTCCCCAGGATGGTCGGGATCTAGTGGTTTCTATTGATCGTAAAATTCAATATCTGGCTTACCGTGAATTAGCTAAAGCGGTTGAAGAGAATAAAGCCAAAGCAGGCGCTGCGATTGTGCTGAATGCCAAAACAGGTGAGATCTTGGCAATGGTGAATCTGCCGTCATATAACCCAAATAATCCGAATAAAGATACGGCTAAGTCCCGTAATCGCGCCATTGTAGATATCTTTGAGCCGGGTTCAACCATGAAGCCAATGACAATTGCTGCAGCAATTGAGACTGGGAAATATACACCAGACACGAAAATAGAGACGGCGCCAGGAAGCTATAAAATCGGTAGTGCGACAGTGCATGACTCCCACCCTAATGGATTGTTAACGGTGGCGGAGGTGATACAAAAATCATCAAACGTGGGTGCGGCTAAGATTGCATTGTCACTTGAGCCACAGTACATGTGGGGTGTATTTAATCAACTAGGCTTCGGTACCATCACCCATGTCAATTTTCCAGGGGAGGCCTCTGGAAAGCTTAGAAATTATAAAACATGGCATCCTATTGAGCAGGCCACTATCGCTTATGGTAATGGTATCAGTGTGACTTTATTGCAAATTGCTCGGGCCTACACAGTTTTTGCCAATGATGGTGAAATGCGCCCGGTTACATTGCTCAAATCTAAAGACTTCTCAGTTGGGCAACAGGTCTTTTCTAAGGCGACTGCGTTGAGTGTTCGTGACATGTTGGAAACCGTTGTTCAGCCTGGGGGTACTGCGCCAAAAGCCCAAGTGATGGGTTACAGAGTGGCCGGAAAAACTGGTACAGCGCACAAGCCTGGCATTGGCGGGTATCAGGATAAATACATTGCCTCTTTTGTAGGCATGGCGCCAGCTAGCAATCCTAAGTTAATTATTGCCGTCATGATAGATGAGCCCAGTAATGGTCAATATTATGGTGGGGCGGTTGCAGCGCCGGTGTTCAGCTCAGTAATGGGGGCAACACTCCGAATGATGGGTGTGCCACAGGATGCTCCAAATAATAATGTGATATTACCACCAGCAGATTTCCCTGAAGTTAAGGAGGCTGCATGATGCAGGCCAATCTAGCTTCTTTAAAAGCTCAAGCCAAAATTGAGCACATCACAGCGGATAGTCGTCAAGTCCAAGCAGGTGCTTTGTTTGTTGCTTATCAGGGCGAGACAGCAGATGGCCGCGCTTACATCGATCAAGCCATTGAAAAAGGTGCGGTTGCCGTCATTTGGGATGATGCCGATTTTATATGGCAAGCGGGTTGGAAGGTTCCGAATCAAGCCTTATCTAACTTAAAACAACATGTGGGGAAAGTGGCAAGCGAGTTTTATGGAGCGCCATCAAAAAACTTATGGATGATCGGTGTGACAGGAACCAACGGTAAAACGACATGCACTCACTGGCTCGCACAGGCATTTGCAGCAGTTAATCGTCAATCTGCAGTGATTGGCACATTGGGGAATGGTGTACTCAGTAACTTATCAAAAACGATGAATACGACGCCTGATGCAATCGTTTTACATGAATTATTGGCAAGTTATGTAGCAAACAAAATAGAAGTGGTTGCAATGGAAGTTTCATCACATGGACTAGATCAAGGTCGTGTGAATGGGGTGGCGTTTGATGTGGCTGTATTTACTAATTTAACGCGTGATCATTTGGACTACCACGGCAGTATGCAAGCGTATGGCGAAGCCAAGAGAAAGTTGTTCGAATTGACTGGTTTAAAAGCCGCGGTATTAAACCGTGACGATGTCTATGGTGCAAAACTAGCTTCTGAATTGATTCAAAAAGGTCAATCTGTCTTTACTTACGGCATCAACAAAAACTTTTCCGGTGTAAATGATATCGCTGTAAAAAATATGCAATTGAATGAAAGTGGCATCACCATAGAGGTGATGACTCCCATTGGAGAGGCGACTGTTCATGCTAATGTGATCGGGCAATTCAATGTCTATAACTTGCTAGCAGTATTGGCGACATTGCTGGCATCAGACATATCTTTGTCTGACGCAGTTCATGCATTGTCTATGATTAAGCCAGTTCCTGGACGTATGCAGCAACTTGGGGGTGGTGAATACCCTTTAATCGTAATTGATTATGCCCATACTCCTGATGCTTTAGAGCAAGCGCTTAACGCGCTGCGTTCACAACTCTCCACAAATTCAGAAATTTATTGTGTTTTTGGTTGCGGTGGTGATCGAGATAAAGGTAAGCGCCCACTCATGGGCCAGATCGCATCTAGTCTAGCAAACCACATTGTGGTGACTTCAGATAATCCACGTACGGAATCTCCTCAGAGCATTATTCAAGCCGTGATGACTGGCGTTAACTACCAGGCTGTCAGTGTTGAAGATCGTGCTGAAGCAATCAGGTACGCAGTTAAGAAAGCGAAAAGAGGGGATTTGGTCCTGATTGCAGGTAAGGGCCATGAAGAATATCAAGAAATTGCTGGGGTGAAATATCCCTTTAGCGATATGAAGGTTGCGGAAGAAGCTTTACAGGAGAAAGCGGCATGATGCGCTTATCTGAAGCGGCAGTAGCAACTCAAGCACAAATGATCGGCGCTGATATCGAGTTTTGTTGTGTGGGGACTGATAGCCGTGCGATCAAAAAAGGGCAGTTATTTGTTGCGCTTAAGGGGGAGAACTTTGACGGTAATCATTATGCTGCGCAAAGTTTAGAGGCTGGCGCATCGGCAGTTTTAGTTTCTTCTGGTTCGAATGACAGCCCTGCATTGCTTGTGAAAGACACCCGCCTAGCATTAGGAAAGTTGGCAGCACATTGGCGGGCGAAGTTTGATATGCCCGTCGTAGCAATTACTGGCAGTAATGGTAAAACCACGGTGAAAGAGATGTTAGCCAATATTTTAAAAGTGGCGACTCACAATGAGGCTGGCGTTTTAGCGACGCAGGGAAATTTGAATAATGATATTGGTTTGCCTCTAACCATGTTGGAGTTGCGTAATCAACATCAGTATGCCGTTCTGGAAATGGGGATGAATCACTCCGGTGAACTATCTTATTTAACCCACTTGGCTAAGCCAAACATAGCGTTAGTGAATAATGCTGGAAGCGCACATATCGGTGAGCTTGGAAGTCTAGAGGCCATTGCAAAAGCAAAGGGTGAGATTTTTGAAGGCTTAGCGCTTGGTGGAACAGCGGTGATTAATGCGGATGATGCATATGCTGATTTGTGGAAAAGGCTATCTAGCCACTACAAACAAATTACTTTTGGCATCCATGCGGATGCGGATGTTAAGGCTACATATCAATTGCTTCCAACGGGATGCGTGATTGACTTGAATGCTTCAGCGGGATCAGTCGAATTCACTTTGCCAGCACCTGGGTTACATAACGTATATAACGCTTTAGCTGCAGCATCTGCTGCCCTGGCATTAAATGTTTCTTTGTCAGACATTGCAGACGGATTAAGTGGGTTTTCTGGTGCGAAGGGTCGCTTACAAGCTAAGCAAGGTTTTGGTGGTGCAAAGTTGATTGATGATACTTACAACGCGAATCCAATGTCGATGAAAGCGGCTATCGATGTATTAAAAGGGGTCAATGGTAAACGGGTTTTTGTAATGGGTGACATGGCGGAATTAGGATTTGATGCACCAAACATGCATGCGGATATTGGTCAGTATGCAAAAGATACTGGAGTAGAAAACTTCTTTGCGCTAGGCACTTTGACGCAGAGCGCTGTGAGTGCTTTTGGTGAGAACGCTGCGCACTTTGAATCAGTTGATGATCTAGCTGATGCACTTAAAAAGATCATGAGCCCCGAAGTCACTGTATTGGTGAAAGGTTCGCGTTCTATGCGTATGGAGCGAGTAGTGAATGCAATTGAGTTGACACAAAAAAATAACGGGGGGATTCATTAATGTTGTTAGCGCTTGCACGTTGGTTTGCACATGACATTCACGGTTTCAATGTATTCAATTACATCACATTACGTGCAGTATTGGCGACAATGACAGCGTTGACTATTTCGTTTGTGGTTGGCCCCAAGCTGATTCGTAAACTGACTGAATACAAGGTTGGTCAGTCAGTACGCGATGACGGTCCGCAAACGCATTTAGTTAAAGCTGGCACCCCAACAATGGGTGGGGCCTTAATTTTGGTTGCCATTGCGATTTCCACATTACTTTGGGCGGATCTGAATAATCGTTATATTTGGGTTGTTTTGTTCACGACAATGGGATTTGGCATCATCGGATTTGTCGATGATTGGCGCAAAGTGGTTTATCGCAATCCTGATGGCTTATCTGCTAGAGAGAAGTATTTTTGGCAATCTGCTATTGGCTTTGCTGTAGCAATTTATTTAGTGCAGACAGCGACTATTCCAGCAGAAACGACCTTGTATGTGCCATTTTTCAAACATCTGATATTCCCGATGAGCTCTATTGCTTTTGTTGTTCTGTCTTACTTAGTTTTGGTTGGAAGTAGTAACGCAGTGAACCTAACGGATGGCTTAGATGGATTGGCCATTATGCCAACCTTAATGATTTCAGCGGCATTGGCAATATTTGCATATGTCACAGGGCATTTATTCTTCTCTAAATATCTAGGTATCCCTTATGTCCCAGGGGCAGGAGAGTTGACCGTATTTTGCGCTGCTATGTCTGGCGCAGGACTGGGCTTTTTGTGGTTTAACGCATACCCAGCCGAAGTTTTTATGGGAGACGTTGGTGCACTGGCTTTAGGAGCTGCTTTAGGGGCTGTAGCAGTAATTGTTCGACAAGAAATAGTCCTTTTCATCATGGGTGGTGTATTTGTAGTTGAAACATTATCTGTTGCTATTCAAGTCAGTTATTTTCGTTACACCAAGAAGAAATATGGTCAAGGCCGCCGAATTTTTTTGATGGCGCCCTTACATCACCATTACGAACAAAAAGGTTGGAAAGAAACGCAAGTGGTTGTCCGTTTTTGGATTATTACGATGATGTTGGTATTAGTTGGATTGGCTAGTTTAAAAATACGATGAAACTTGAATTAAAAGACAAACGAGTGTTGGTGCTGGGTCTCGGTGATACAGGACTTTCAGCATTGCGCTGGCTTAAAGGCCAGGGCGCACTTTTGTCTGTCGCTGATACGCGTCAAATGCCACCCGGTTTAGCATTATTAGAAGTTGAATTGCCGGAAACTAAGTTGTATTTGGGCGCACTTACTCCCCAGGCTTTTGAGGGTGTGGATTTGGTTGTGATTAGCCCTGGAGTTTCATTGAGCGAGCCTAGTGTGCAGGCCGTTATTCAACGTGGCGTGCCAGTAATAGGCGATGTTGAGTTGTTTGCACAACATAGGCCTTCAGGCACTAAATTGATTGCAATTACAGGATCGAACGGCAAAAGTACTGTGACCACGATGGTGGGTGAAATGTGCAGGGCTTCAGGGCTGAAGACTACAGTCGCCGGCAATATTGGGTTGCCAGTGCTAGATACTTTAAATGGCGATATTCCTGATGTTTATGTCCTTGAGCTTTCGAGCTTTCAGCTCGAAACAACTTCATCATTAAATGCAACTGCGGCGACGGTACTTAATATTAGTGAAGACCATATGGACCGTTACCACGGTCTTATGGATTACGCCGCTGCTAAGGCGCGCATATTTTCGGGCACCGGGGTGCAAGTGCTAAATCGTCAGGATTCGATTAGTCTGGATATGACCTTGGAAGGTCGTACTTGTGTCACATTTGGCTTGGACGAAGCAAAAAATGCAGAAGACTTTGGATTGGGCCAAAAAGATGGTGCCACGATTTTAATGCGTGGAGAAAATGAATTAATAACATCGCACGAATTGAAGATTTCTGGTTCGCATAATGCGGCAAACGCATTAGCAGCAATGGCTTTATGTGAAGTGATAGGCTTGCAAAAAGAAGTGATGATTAAAGCGCTGCGGGAATATAAAGGCCTTCCTCATCGTGTTGAATGGGTCGCGGAGATTGGCAACATCACTTTTTACGATGATTCAAAAGGGACAAATGTTGGTGCGACCTGTGCCGCGCTTCAAGGATTAGTTGGACCGAATGATTCAAACAAGATTGTCTTAATTGCTGGTGGTGATGGTAAAGGGCAAGATTTTTCACCATTAAGTGGGATTGTCGCGAGAAATGCACGTGCGGTTGTATTGATTGGTCGTGATGCGCTTGAAATTCAAAAAGGATTGAATGTTGAATCAATCCATATCGTTAAGGTTGAAACCTTAGAGCTTGCTGTTAAGGCGGCATACGACTTGGCTCAACCTGGAGATGCTGTCTTACTCTCTCCAGCTTGTGCCAGTTTTGATATGTTCCGTAATTATGTGCATCGTGCAGAAGTCTTTGTGCAAAGCGTAAAAGCCTTGGCATGCCAGGAGGCAGCGGCATGATGCCAATGTTGAATAATCGAAACAAAATCACTGGCGTAAGCTATGACCAAGCATTACTTTGGATTGCATTGATCTTGCTTGCTTTTGGCATGGTGATGGTTTATTCCGCTTCTATTTCATGGGCCGAAGGTAAGTCCATGACTAATCACCAAAGTGCTTATTACTTATTCCGTCATGCCGCTTTTTTAGTGGCGGGCCTTGCGATTGGACTCGTTGCATTTCAGGTACCAACAAGAATATGGCAGCGGTCGGCACCGCTCCTATTCTTAATTGGACTTGCCATGCTGACGTTGGTACTTGTGCCTGGAATTGGTCATAAAGTATTGGGAAGTCGCCGATGGATCAAATTAGTTTTTTTTCAAATACAGCCTTCTGAATTGATGAAGTTTCTAGTGGCTGTTTATGTGGCGGATTACACAACACGTAAAGCAGCATTGATGGATAGTTTTAAGCATGGATTTTTACCGATGTTGGCTGTGATGTTGCTGGTTGGAAGTTTGTTGCTGGTCGAACCGGACTTTGGTGCATTCGTTGTTATTGCTTCTATATCAATTGCCATTTTGTGGTTAGGCGGCATTAACTACCGTATTTTTGTTGGCTTGATTATTTTGCTTGTCATCGGATTCATTCTCCTCATATGGACTTCGCCTTATCGCTATCAACGAATTGTAGGCTATATGGACCCTTGGGCAGATCCCTTTGGAAAAGGCTACCAATTAACTCACGCTTTAATTGCATTTGGGCGCGGTGAATGGCTTGGTGTGGGTCTCGGTGCAAGCGTAGAGAAGCTAATGTATTTGCCAGAAGCGCATACCGATTTCTTGTTGGCTGTAATTGCCGAAGAGCTTGGTTTTGTAGGTGTGGCTGCTGTGGTTGGTTTATTTGCGTGGATTGTGGTGCGTTCTTTCAAAATTGCTAAGGAGTCTGTAGGTAACGAGCAGTACTTTTCTGCCTTATTAGCACAGGGGATTGGCGTTTGGCTGGGGGTTCAAAGCATCATCAATATGGGCGTGAATATGGGCTTATTGCCAACGAAGGGTTTGACATTGCCTCTTCTATCTTTTGGCGGGACAGGTATTTTAGCCAACTGCGTTGCTATAGCAGTATTACTCCGGATCGATTGGGAAAATAAGCGCTTGTTTAAGGGGATCCAGGTATGAGCCCAAAAACACTCATGGTGATGGCTGGAGGCACTGGCGGGCATGTTTACCCTGCAATAGCAGTGGCTGACTATTTGAAATTGAAAGGTTGGAACATTGTTTGGTTGGCGACTGAACTGGGCATGGAAAATCGTTTAATAGAAGGTAAAGGCTATCAAAAAGCCATGATGACGATGCAAGGAGTCCGCGGCAAGGGCTTGTGGGGATGGGTTTTGTTGCCTATTAAGCTAGCAAAAGCATTAACTCAAAGTTTTAATGCGATGCAAAAGTATCAGCCAAATGTGGTGCTTGGAATGGGGGGCTTTGCAGCCTTCCCTGGTGGCTTGATGGCGAAAATACTATCTAAACCTTTAGTGATTCATGAGCAAAATTCGGTGGCTGGTTTAACCAATAAGTTGATGGCAAAAATTGCAACGCGGCTGTTAGCGGCTTTTCCAGATGCGCTTAGAAATGCCAATGTGGTTGGCAATCCGGTGCGAGCAGATATTACTAAAGTGGCTATGCCTGTTGAGCGATTCAAAGAACATCAAGGCGCATTACGTATCTTGGTGGTTGGTGGAAGCTTGGGTGCTCAAGCATTAAATGATTTGATTCCTGAAGCTTTGGCAGCAATGCCTTTGGAGAGCCGTCCTTTAGTGGTTCATCAAGCTGGAGTAAAGCACATCGATGTACTTAAAAGTAATTACGCTAAACATGCCGTAGAAGCCGAATGTTTAGCGTTTATAGAAAATATGGCGGATATGTATGCTTGGGCTGACTTTGTAATTTGTCGTGCTGGTGCAATGACGGTTGCTGAGTTGTCTGCAGTTGGCCTGGGAAGTTTGTTAGTGCCATTTCCATTTGCGGTAGATGACCACCAAACCACTAACGCTGCTTATTTGGCCGCACATGATGCTGCATTTCTAGTGCAACAAAAGGAATTAACCAAAGAAAAGTTGGTGGGTATTTTAAGGTCACTAACGCGAAGCAGTTGCTTGAAGATGGCTGAAATAGCGCGCACTTTGGGTAAGCCAGAAGCCACCTTAGATGTGGCCCGGGTTTGTATGGAGGTGGCACGATGAAACATAAAGTCAAAAATATCCATTTTATTGGGATAGGGGGCTCTGGCATGAGCGGCATTGCTGAAGTGTTGCTCAATTTGGGGTTCCAAGTAAGTGGCTCTGACTTGGCTACTAACAGCGTAACAGCAAGATTAAAAGCTGCTGGTGCAACGGTCTATCAAGGCCATCAAAAAGAAAATTTGATTGATGCAGATGTGGTTGTTGTTTCAAGTGCAGTCAATGAATCAAATCCTGAAGTCATGGAAGCGCGTGCAAGAAAAATACCGGTAGTGCCGCGCGCATTAATGTTGGCCGAACTGATGCGTTTTAGACAGGGAATCGCGGTCGCGGGTACCCATGGGAAAACGACTACGACAAGTTTGATTGCAAGCATCTTAGCTGAGGCAGGCATGGATCCAACTTATGTGATCGGCGGCAGGTTGGAATCGGCTAACGCCAATGCCAAATTGGGAACCGGTGAATATATCGTGGCAGAAGCAGATGAGTCTGATGCTTCATTCTTGCACTTAACTCCAGTGATGGCAGTGGTTACTAACATTGATGCTGACCATATGGACACTTACGAACATAGCTTCGATAAGCTTAAAACGGCATTCGTTGATTTTCTTCAACAGTTGCCTTTTTGGGGAATGGCTGTCGTTTGTGTTGACGACGCTAATATTCGAAAAATTTTGCCTCGCATTACTAAACCAATCATGACTTATGGCTTTAGTGAAGATGCCCGTATACGTGCCATTAATGTGGTTGCCGATGATGCAAAGATGCAATTTACCGTGCAGCGGATCAACGGTGTGACGACTGAGTTTGATGTGACCTTGAATTTGCCAGGCAAGCATTATGTGCTTAATGCTTTAGCAGCAATTGCAATTGCAAGCGAGTTAAGCGTTCCTGATGCGGCCATTATCAAGGCGCTAAGAGAATTTAAGGGCGTTGGTCGACGTTTTGAGCGTTATGGTGAAATCAAAGCTCCTTCAGGCGGCACATTTACATTGATTGATGATTACGGGCATCACCCTGTTGAAATGGAAGCAGTCATCGCGGCAGCGCGAGGAGCTTTCCCAGGCAGGCGCCTAGTGCTGGCTTTTCAACCTCATCGTTATACCAGGACGCGTGATTGTTTTGAGAGTTTTGTAAAAGTTCTCTCGAGTGTGGATGCAGTGCTCCTCACAGAAGTTTATTCAGCTGGGGAGCCTCAAATTGTCGCCGCAGACACTCGCTCATTAGTGCGAGCGATTCGTATAGTTGGCAAGGTTGAGCCATTGTTTGTTGAAACGACAGCCGAACTTCCTCAAGCCATTGCTAATACAGTAAAGAGTGGTGACGTTGTGATTGTCATGGGTGCAGGGTCCATCGGACAAGTTGCAAGCTTAACAAGGGATCTATGCAAGTGATGGCACAAACCCAAGCTCAAGGAACATTGTTGATGAACGAGTCTATGGCTCGTTATAACAGTTGGCGCATTGGGGGCAAAGCGGATCGTTTATATATCCCTTCGAGTTTGGATGATTTAAGTGCTTTCTTGCAAAGCTTGGATGCAGAAGAGCCTGTGAATTTTGTAGGACTGGGATCGAATCTGTTGGTAAGAGATGATGGTGTGAGGGGCACGGTTGTGGTGCTTCACAATGCACTTAATAGGCTCCAAATGGAGGGTAACTTGATTTACGCTGATGCTGGTGTGACTTGCGCCAAGCTTGCTCGTTTTACTGCAAAGCAAGCAAAACAAGGCGGTGAATTTTGGGCAGGAATCCCCGGCACTGTTGGAGGCGCCTTGAGCATGAATGCAGGGTGTCACGGCGGTGAGACTTGGGACAGCGTCCACCGAGTATTGACCATCGATTTAAAGGGTACGGTACACGAACGTAATGCGACAGAATTTGTGGTGGCCTATCGTCATGTTGAAATGCCGGTGGTGAATGAGTGGTATGTAGGTGCTTGGTTTAATTTAGCAGTTGGTGATCCAGAAGTCTCTGAGCAAAAAATTAAAACCTTGCTAGCCAAACGATTGGAAACACAGCCCCTTAATTTACCAAATGCAGGCTCAACCTTCCGAAATCCTGAAGGGGATTATGCGGCGCGCTTGGTTGATGCTTGTGGATTAAAGGGCCACATAATTGGTGGCGCACAAATTTCTGAGAAGCATGCCAATTTCATTGTCAATTTAGGGAATGCGACTGCACATGATATCGAGCAATTGATTGATTTGATGCGAGATCAAGTGAAAGAAAAATTTGGAATTAGCTTGCAACAAGAAGTGCACGTGTTAGGCAATAAAGTAGGTGGGGCTGAATGATGAATGGATTTGGCAAAGTAGCTGTCCTGTTAGGCGGCAAATCAGGAGAGCGAGAAGTTTCGCTGAAAAGCGGCGCTGCTGTATTGAATGCATTACAAGCTCAGGGCATTCAAGCTGAGTCTTTTGATCCAGCTACGCGACCGCTTCATGACTTAGAACAATATGACGCTGCGTTCATTTGTTTGCATGGGCGATTTGGTGAAGATGGCAGCATACAAGGCGCTTTAGAATTTTTTGGTATTCCATATACGGGCTCAGGGGTTATGGCCTCTGCAATTGGAATGGACAAGTGGCGTACGAAATTAATTTGGCGTGCCTTAGGCATTAGTACGCCAGCTTTTGAGGTTGTTGATCAAGACTCAGACTTTTTAGCAATTGAGAAAAAATTAGGCTTGCCTTTGTTTGTGAAACCAGCAAATGAGGGCTCAAGTATTGGAATTACTAAAGTGAAAATTGGTGGAGGATTGAAAGCCGCTTATGACTTAGCAGCACAATCGGACCCTTTAGTAATTGCCGAGCAATACGTAGGTGCAGGCGAATATACCGTTGGGATTGTAGGGGAAAAGGTTTTGCCAATAGTACGTATTGTGCCAGCCAATGATTTTTATGATTTTGAAGCCAAATACTTGCGCGATGACACGCAGTATTTATGTCCCTGCGGATTGCCTTCAGAGCAAGAAGCCAAAATTCAATCGGAAGCGCTAGAGGCGTTTAGAGCAATTGGGGGAACGGCTTGGGGCCGTGTGGATTTTTTGATGGATGAAGTTGGAAAACATTATTTTCTAGAAGTGAATACCAGCCCCGGCATGACGGACCATAGTTTGGTTCCGATGGCGGCTAAGGCAGCAGGCATTTCTTTTGAAGATTTGGTTAAAGATATTTTGAGTTTGGCAATTGCACAGCATGGAGTCAAAACGCTTGTGGGATAAACCAAATATTTTGAATTGGATTGCAAATGTCTTGTTTGCAATTTCATTTCTACTTTTTTTATATGGAACGCTATTTGAGGTTGTGCATTTGCCAATATTTCCACTCAATGAAGTGCGTGTGGAAGGGGATTTAAAGCACGTAACTCGTGAACAGGTAAAGATGATTTCTAGTCGGTATTTACAAGGAAATTTCTTTACGGTGAATTTAGTGAAGACGCGCCAAGCCTTTGAAAAACTGCCTTGGGCTAGAAACGTAAGCGTCAGAAGGCGCTGGCCAAACAGACTAGAAGTGGTGATTGAAGAGCATCAAGAATTGGCTCGTTGGGGAAATATAGCTTTGGTGAACACGCATGGTGAGCTCTTTCATGGCGCTTCAGATTCAGATTTGCCGGTGTTTTATGGCCCTGGTAACGGCGTAAAAGAGGTGGCTGAGCATTATGGGAGCTTTAACAACCTCATTTCGCCAGTAAAGATGAGTTTAACTGAAGTGACATTAACACCGAGACGATCATGGCAGATCACAACGAGCACGGGGATGGTGATTTCACTGGGTCGGGAAGAAATGGATCAACGCCTTGCAAGGTTTGTGAAGGTGTATAGCAAAACATATGCAGGAATGAAGGGTGATTTAAGTTATGTAGATTTGAGATACCCAAGTGGGTTTGCGGTGAGAAGCCCAATGGCGCTAGCGGCGTTTAAGGCGGCATCGGCGGTCCCTGAATCAAAAGTACTTAATCCAAATAAAGCTAAAGATGCATCAGTAAAGAAAGACGGAAGCAAGAAAGTGCCAGTCAAAAAAGAGCAAGTTAAGAAAGATGTTTTGAAAAAAACAAAGGCCTAATTAAATGAATATGAATAAAAGTAAATTAGAAAAAGTGGAGAAACACTATGAGTAGAGCTAAAGAAGAGAAAAATCTCATTATTGGCTTAGATATTGGGACGTCTAAAGTTGTCGCAATCGTTGCCGAGCTGATGGCTGACGGCAATATGAATGTGATTGGCTTAGGTCAGCATGTTTCGCGAGGCCTCAAAAAAGGGGTCGTGATCAACATTGATTCCACAGTAAATGCAATTCAGCGTGCGATCGAAGAAGCCGAGTTAATGGCTGATTGCACTATTAAAAATGTATTTACAGGAATAGCCGGTAGCCACGTTCAAAGTATTAATGCTCGTGGGATGGTAAAAATTAAAGATGCTGAGGTTACGCAAGCGGATGTTTCAAGGGTGATTGAAACAGCACAAGCGATTGCGCTGCCTTCAGACCAACAGATTCTGCATATTCTTACTCAAGAATACATTATTGACGGTCAAGAGGATGTCCGTGAACCGCTTGGGATGAGTGGTATGAAATTGGAGGTTAAAGTCCACATCGTGACGGGTGCTGTAGCTGCGGCACAAAACATTGTGAAGAGCATTAAGCGCTGTGGTTTAGAAGTAAGCGATTTGATTCTTCAGCCTTTAGCTTCCAGTGAAGCTGTCCTAACAGAAGATGAAAAAGAGTTAGGCGTTTGTCTGGTTGATATCGGTGGGGGAACAACGGACATTGCAGTATTTAAGCAAGGGGCGATTCGTCATACCGCAGTGATCCCAATTGCGGGCGATCAAATCACTAACGACGTTGCTGTCGCTTTAAGAACGCCAACACAATCAGCTGAAGATATCAAAATCAAATATGGATGTGCTTTACGTCAATTGGCAGATCCGCGTGAAGTAGTTGAGGTTCAAGGGACGGATGGTCGTGAATCACGCCAACTTTCAGTTCAGACCTTGGCTGAAGTGATTGAACCTCGTGTGGTTGAGCTTTATGAATTTGTATTGGCGGAATTACGCCGTAGCGGACTTGAAGAAATGATTGCTTCAGGCATCGTCATTACTGGAGGCTCAGCAATGATGAAGGGCATGGTCGAACTAGGTGAGGAAATCTTTCATATGCCGGTAAGGCTGGGGTTGCCAAGATATGTAGGCGGCTTATCAGAAGTAGTGAGTAGCCCGAGATACGCCACTGGGGTTGGATTGTTATTAATTGGCAAAAGACAGGTGGCACAACAGATTCAAGTCAATCTAGATGCAAATTCATTTGGTCGTATTTTTGAGCGAATGAAGAATTGGTTTCAGGGTAATTTTTAGTAGTACGTAGTAGCAGTAAAGGGTGGCAAAGGCAGAAGTAATTTAGTTTAGGCAGATATCAAGGAGAAATACATGTTTGAAATTATGGATAAAGAGTCCCAAGAAGCCGTGATTAAGGTCATTGGTGTGGGTGGTTGCGGCGGGAACGCTGTAGCGCATATGATTGAAAAAAATGTTGGGGGTGTAGAGTTCATTTGCGCCAATACTGACATGCAAGCACTTAAAAAGAGCCAAGCGAGAACTGTGCTTCAGATAGGTGTGGATATTACTAAAGGTTTGGGTGCTGGCGCTAAACCAGAAATCGGTCGTGAAGCAGCGTTGGAAGATCGCGACCGCATTGCAGAGGTAATCGATGGTGCAGATATGTTATTCATCACTGCTGGTATGGGTGGAGGCACAGGTACTGGTGCAGCGCCTATTGTTGCTGAAATTGCTAAGGAAATGGGTATTTTGACTGTTGCTGTGGTCACTAAACCATTTGCTTTCGAAGGCAAACGTAGCAAAGTTGCAACAGAAGGTTTGGAAGAACTTTCTAAGCATGTTGACTCTCTCATTATTATCCCTAATGACAAGTTAATGGAAGTTTTGGGTGATGAAGTTACATTTATAGATGCTTTTAAAGCAGCTAACGATGTGCTTCATAATGCCGTTTCTGGTATTGCTGAAATCATTAATTGCCCAGGTTTAGTAAACGTTGACTTTGCTGACGTGCGTACCGTGATGTCTGAAATGGGAATGGCCATGATGGGGTCTGCTGTTGCAACAGGACCAGATCGTGCTGTTTTAGCTGCTGAACAAGCAGTTGCAAGCCCGCTTTTGGAAAATGTGAACTTAGCCAATGCACGTGGTGTTTTAGTTAACATTACAGCAAGTCACTCATTCAAAATGAAAGAATACAATGATGTGATGCATACAATTCGTTCATTTACTGCAGAAGATGCCACAGTAATCATTGGTAATGTGTTTGATGACAGCATGGGTGATGGGTTGCGCGTAACGATGGTGGCTACTGGCCTGAATGGTGAAATTGGACGTCGTCAACAAAAACCAGAATTGCGCGTTATGACACCAATAGTCCGTGACGGTACAACGAATCAACCTATTTACGCTGGTGGAAGTTCAACTGGGTATATCGATGAAGATGAACCTGCTGTATTTTCGCAAAATAACGGTCGTCGTGCACAAGTGGATGCAATGAAAAAAGATGGGATTGAAGAATATGACATCCCTGCTTTTTTGCGTAAACAAGCAGACTAAGTACTAGCTAGACCAGCTGTAGTAATGGCGCTTGCGTTAGGAGTGAGCGCTGCATTTATGCTATGATTTTAGTAGGAAAAGTAGTCTTTATTGAGTAGGTTTTTTAAATTTTTAAGAAAACCAATGCGATTTTTTAGGTAATGTCAGGTGAGGTTATAAGATTAAAAATGCTGAAACAGCGCACCCTTAAAAAATCAATTAGTGCCACTGGTGTGGGATTGCATACTGGCGAAAAAGTTGAAATGACTTTGCGCCCTGCGATGCCTGATACTGGTATTGTTTTTCGCCGAGTCGATCTGCCCGACTCAGCGGAGATCAAAGTGCAACCTCAATATGTATGCGATACCCTTATGTGTTCTGCCTTGGAGCATGAAGGGGTTCGCGTGGCAACTGTCGAGCATTTAATGTCAGCGCTAGCTGGTCTTGGAATTGATAATATTTATATTGAACTAAGTGCTGCTGAAGTTCCAATCATGGATGGCAGTTCTGGCCCGTTTGTATTTTTGTTACAGCAGGCTGGGATCGTTGAACAGGCCGCGGCTAAAAAATTCATTCGTATTAAAAAAACCGTTGAAGTTCATGATGGTGATAAATGGGTCCGCTTTGATCCTTATTTTGGCTTCAAAGTCGACTTCACCATAGATTTCTCACATCCCGTGTTTGAACATACGGGCAACAATGTCAAAATTGATTTTGCTGACAATTCTTATATCAAAGAAGTGAGTCGGGCACGTACCTTCGGCTTCATGCATGAAGTAGAAGCTTTACGCTCTATGGGTTTGGCCCGGGGTGGAAGTTTAGATAACGCGATTGTTTTAGATGAATACCGTATTTTAAATAACGATGGATTGCGCTATGAGGATGAGTTTGTAAAACACAAAACCTTAGATGCCATTGGTGATTTATATGTACTTGGTCATCCACTCCTGTGTGCATTTACAGCGCATAAGTCAGGTCATGCGCTGAATAATCAGTTGCTTAGAAAATTAATGGCTGATGCTGAAGCATGGGAATATGCGGTTTTTGAGAAAATTGAAGAAGCTCCTAGTGGGTTTCAATCTCCTGTGATGACATCACCTGTATTGCAGTATGTTTAAGTGAGTTCAGCATAATGGGATTTTTAATTGCACGGGTTTTATTAATTTTACTGATTATTTCTTGTGCTGTTTGCCTTGGCGCCTTTTTAGTTAAGGGTGATAAGCGCTATCTTCGCCTTTTATGGCAGATCATCAAGTACACCTTCTTATTATTGTTGGCAGCAGCGGCTTTTATGGCAGTTGTACGCATCATATTGATCTAAATCCTCACTGCCCTTAAAGATTTTTACAGCGATCTGCTTAGATCGTTGGTAAAGGAAGTAAATGAAATATTGGGCTATCTTATTCAGTGTATTTTTTATTGGCGTTGGTTCTGCTTTTGGGGCGACGAATGATGAAGTCTTTGCGCATGCTCAAAATGCGTATCAATCTAAAAATGTCAAAGCGCTTACAGAAGATGTAAAACAATTAACTGAACAAAATTATTTATTAGCGCCATATGCAGATTACTGGCTGATGTTGATTACCTTGAGTAACAGCGATAAAGACTTAGTGAAAGAATTTTTATTTCGTTACCCAGACTATCCTTTTACAGATCGAGTGCGCGTTGAGTGGTTAAAGAGCTTAGGAAAGCGTCAGGACTGGGACTCATTCTTTGAGGAACTGCCAAATTTAAAGCGTGAAGATATAGCCGTGAACTGTTATGCCCTTGAGGGGCGGGCAAGAAAAGGGGATGTCCTCGCCCTAACCGAAGGTAAAGTGTTGTGGATGACAAGTGCTGAGCAGCCAATGAATTGCGAAGCTTTATTTGATTTGATGCAGGCGTCTAAAGTGTTAACACAAGATGATGTTTGGGCGCGCTTTAGAATCGTCATGCAAGATGGAAAAATGCCTTTAGCCAAGGCAATTGCTGAGCGAGATGCTACAGTAGTAAAAGCAGAATTGAAGCTAATTGATCTGGTTTATAAGAATCCACAAGTCGTTCTTGAAAAGAAGTCTATTCCATTTAAAAGTCATTTGGGCCGGGCATTAAATCTGTATGCAATTGATAAATTAGCGAAAAGCCAATTGGATACGGGGCTCAATGCTTGGGCAAAATACATGCCTCAGTTTGAAGCTGATGAGCAAGTTTATATGTGGGGAAGATTGGCGATGCGAGCAGCGCGCCGTCATGATGTGAATGCGCTAAGTTTGTATTCGAAAGTTAAGAACAGTGACCTAGATCCAGATGAGTTGGCTTGGAAAGTCCGTACAGCCTTGCTGGATAAAAATTGGAATTTAGTCCTAGCCACAATAGGAGACATGGATCTGCAGCAACAAGATGAGCAGGTATGGCGCTATTGGAAAGCGCGAGCTTATAAAGAACAGGGCGCCATTTCTAAAGCCAATGCTATTTTAGTCCTGCTTGCTCGTGAGCATACTTATTATGGCTTACTTGCTGAGGAAGAGTTGGGAGAGGTGCTTAGTGCGCCTTTAATGAACTATGTGCCCTCTGAGGCTGAGGTGACGGCAGTGCAAAATCAGCCAGCTATCGCAAGGGCGCTTGAGTTGCAGCGTTTAGATATGCGATGGGAAAGTCGAGTAGAGTGGGCGTGGGCTACAAAGGATTATGATGATAGGCAATTGATTGCTGCTGCTGAATTAGCGATGCGTCAATCTTGGTATGATGTGGCTATTAATACGGCGGAAAAGACTAAATTTATTCACAACTTTGTTTTGCGTTATCCTGTACCTTACCGAGAAACGGTAAAAAACTTTTCGAAGGAAAATGGTTTAGATGAGGCTTGGGTTTACGGATTAACCAGACAAGAAAGTCGATTCGTGAGCTATGCTAAGTCAGGAGTTGGTGCTTCTGGTTTGATGCAAGTGATGCCAGCTACGGCAGCTTGGATTGCTAAAAAAACAGGATTTATTGATTATCACCAAAGCATGATTCACCAAACTGATACGAATATTAAGCTTGGAACTTATTATTTACGTTACACCTTGGATTTGATGAGTGGTCAAGCTGCGATGGCGACGGCTGCATATAATGCTGGACCCGGCAATGCAAAGCATTGGGCGCCTAAAAAGTCGATGGAGGGTGCTATTTACGCTGAAACCATTCCAGTTTCAGAAACGCGCCAATATGTCCAAAAAGTGATGGCTAACGCTTGTTTTTATTCACACCAATTGGGCACCAAAGCCCTGAGTATTAAGCAAAGGTTGGGAATCATTGTTGGGGATGGGTCCCAGGAAGTTGCTGCTGACGATGATAATTAACACATGACATGACATGACATGAAATTAAAAAAGAAGGTATCACAAGAATGAAGCAAGTATGCGTATTGGGTGGTTCAGGTTTTGTTGGTAGTGCCATTGTGGCGAAGCTTAGCTTGTTAGGGTACAGCGTTAATGTGCTAACTCGCAGACGGGAGAGTAGTAAGCATCTCATCTTGCTTCCAAACGTGACTGTGCAAGAGTGCAATGTCATGGACGATATTGCATTGTCTCATGCATTAAAACAGGCAGATATTGTCATCAACCTTATCGGTATTTTGCATAACAGTAAAAAGATTAGCTTTAAAGCGATGCACAACGAATTGCCTAAGCGTTTGGCATCGATCTGTATAAAACTTGGCATTAAAAGATTACTTCATATGAGTGCTTTACAAGCGTCAGCTCAAGCACCAAGTGCTTATTTGCGATCTAAGTCTGACGGTGAGGATGCGCTACTAATTCATGCTAAAGAATTAGAAGTCACTATTTTTAGGCCATCAATTATCTTTGGCCGAGGTGATGGATTTATTAATCTTTTTGCTTCCCTAGTGAAGTTGCTGCCTATTATTTTTCTGGCAAAGCCAAATGCAAAATTTCAGCCGATTTATGTTGAGGATGTTGCAGAAGCTTTTGTTGAGGCTATCGAAAATATGGATACCTACGGAAAGTCCTATGATTTAGGCGGCCCCAAGGTGTATACACTGCGTCAATTGGTTGAGTATGTAGCCAAAGTATTGGGTAAGAAAAGAATCGTGATTGGGTTGAATAACGCTCTATCTTACCTGCAGGCCTTTGCAATGGAACTATTACCAATTAAATTGATGACAAGAGATAATGTTCGCTCCATGGAAGTTGATAGTGTTTGTGTAACGAGCTTTCCAGGTTTCTTGAATTTTCAACCGCAAGCCTTGGAAGCGGTCGTGCCAGTTTATTTGATCGATAAGACTCCTCGCGCTGCTTTGAATCGTTTTCGTACTCGAGCCGGAAGATAAAATGCAAGTGTTTTGCGTAGGGGGCGCTGTTCGTGATGAGTTGCTTGGACTCATCGTTAAAGATCGTGACTTCGTTGTTGTTGGTAGCACCCCCGATCAAATGGAGCATTTGAATTTTAAGCCGGTAGGAAAAGATTTTCCCGTATTTTTACATCCAAAAACTCATGAGGAGTATGCCTTAGCGCGCACGGAAAGAAAAACGGGCAAAGGGTATAAGGGATTTCAAATACATGCTGACCCAAGTGTCACTCTTGAGCAAGATCTTGCTCGGCGCGATTTAACGATTAATGCGATTGCCAAAGATGAGAATGGTCATTTAATAGACCCTTATGGGGGCTTAGACGATTTAAAGCTTAAGATTTTCAGACACGTGAGCCCTGCTTTTAGTGAAGACCCAGTTCGTATTTTGAGGACGGCAAGATTTGCAGCACGCTTTACCGAATTCTCTATTGCGCCAGAAACTTTAGAATTGATGCGCGATATGGTTAAAAATGGTGAAGTAGATGCTTTGGTTCCGGAGCGAGTTTGGCAAGAAATTGCTAAAGGTCTCATGGAACAGAAGCCAAGCAGAATGTTTGAAGTATTGCGGGAGTGTGGTGCGCTTCAAAAAATCATGCCGGAACTTGATATTCTTTGGGGTGTGCCTCAACCTGAAATCTACCATCCTGAGATTGATACCGGTCTGCATATCATGATGGTGATTGATTACGCTGCAAAGCAAGAATTTTCATTGCCAATTCGGTTTGCTGCGCTAACCCATGACTTGGGCAAGGGAACTACACCCAAAGATATTTTGCCCAGACACACTGGGCATGAGGTCCGTGGCGTAGATCTATTAAAAGAAGTCAGTAGGCGGTTACGAGTGCCAAATGATTGTAAAGAGTTGGCGCAAATCGTGGCTAAATTTCATGGCAAGGTGCATCAAGTTTCTAAAATGCAGCCTGAAACAGTTCTGCAATTTTTAATGGATACTGACGCGATACGACAGCCGCAACGCTTTCAAGAATTCTTGCTTGCTTGCGAGTGTGATTCTAGGGGGCGAATAAGTTTTGAGGAAAGTGAATGTCTAGAATCTCAATTGTTGATGCGCTTATTGAAGGCAGTTTTAGCGGTAGATGCTGGCGCGGTTGCTAAAACACATACCGAGCCAGAAGCAATAAAACAGGCTGTATTTGATGCCCGTTTAGAAGCAATAAAACAAGTGATTTAAGCGCCTATTCTGCCCCGTTTAAGTAATTCAGTTGTTCTTGCACAAATTCCATAGGCTTACGTTTAAAGCCGCTCTTTGCAAATTGATGCCAATGACCAATAACAAAACATAGCATTAAGTTTGCTTGAGACTCTGGCTGCAATGCTTCGCCAGATTGGGTTTGAGCAATGCGAAAAGATTGCTTAATGGTGGATTCAAGCCGATCAAACATTTGATTGATACGTAATTGCAATCGATCGTCTTCATTTACCAACGCATCGCCAATGAGTACACGCGTCATTCCTGGATTTTTTTCAGCAAATAACAACATGATGGTCACTATGCGGCGAACTTGGGTCATGCCATCAGTTTCTTCGGTCGTGATTTTATTAATAAGACCAAACAGTGTTTGCTCGATAAAAGTGATTAAACCCTCAAACATTTGGGCTTTGCTTGCGAAGTGGCGATATAAGGCGGCTTCACTGACTTCTAGCTTTGCTGCAAGGGATGCGGTCGTAATTTTCTCGCGTGTTGGCGTTTCCAACATGTTGGCTAGAGTTTCAAGAATCTGTTGTTTGCGTTCGCCTGGTTTGGTTGCCATCATAATCTCCAAGTATTTCTAAAGTTACTTTTATTTGTCGTTGTGAGCTTGTCTAGATTATATTCTAGAATGAGTGAGTGCTAACACGTTGTTGATTCTTAAATCGACAAAATTTGGTTTCTTTAGTTTTTTTGAAATCCAAATAGTTTTCATGCCCATTCTTTTTGCGGTCATCAGTGCTGGTAAGTTGTCTTCTAGCATGATGCAGTCTTTTGCTTGCGCCTTGATTGCTCTCAATAATTGCTTAAAGCCTCTGATGGAGGGTTTAGGATGGAATTTTGTAGATTCCACACTAAAAACGATGCTGAATAAATCTTGAATTCCTAGGGCATCTAAAACTCTTAATGCATATTTCATTGGTGCATTAGTAAAAATTACTTTACGACCTTTTAGACTTTTGATGCAATGGCGCAGTTTTTTAATTTCTGTGACCATGTTTTCCAAGTCCATGTGATCATGAGTTTCACATAAAAAATGGTAGGGATCTACACCATGATGGCGCATCAGACCTTTTAACGTCGCGCCATATATACGCCAGTAATGTTTGCGTAACTCAAATGCGTGGTGCTCATCTAGATTAAGTGTGTCCATGATGTATTGCGTCATGGCTTTATTCATAATTGGAAATATATGTGACGAAGCGTCGTGCAGGGTGTCATCTAGGTCAAAAACCCAAACACGTTGGCTATGTTGCATTATTTCGCTTTAATGAGGGTGCCTACGCCATCATCGGTCAAAACTTCTAATAACAAAGCATGCTCGACTCGACCATCAATAATATGGACAGATTTAACACCACTTCTTGCTGCATCAAGGGCGGAGCTGATTTTTGGTAGCATGCCGCCTGAAAGGGTTCCATCTTCAACAAGGTCATCAATTTGCTTAGGAGTTAGCCCAGTAAGAAGATTGCCGTTTTTATCGAGGACCCCTGGCGTGTTGGTGAGCAGAATGAGTTTCTCAGCACCTAATATTTCAGCGAGTTTTCCAGCGACCACATCAGCGTTAATGTTGTAGGTTTCTCCCTCTGGGCCTACGCCAATTGGGGCGATCACCGGAATAAAGTCGCCACTATCCAAGAAGTTGATAATGCTAGGGTCAATCATCTTAATGTCGCCGACTTGGCCAACATCGATCATTTCCTCAGGGTTGTTGAGGTTTGCCATTAACAGCTTTTCTGCATGGATAAAATTACCATCTTGGCCAGTTAACCCAACAGCCTTGCCACCTTTGCGGTTGATCAGATTGACAATTTCTTTGTTCACTTGACCGCCAAGCACCATTTCTACGATATCCATGGTTTCTTCATCGGTCACACGCATCCCTTGGATGAATTCCCCTTTTTTGCCAAGCTTGTCGAGCATTTCATTGATTTGTGGGCCACCGCCGTGAACAACTACTGGATTCATTCCAACCAATTTTAGCAATACCACATCGCTCGCAAATGATTCTTTGAGCTGTGGGTCTGTCATTGCATTGCCACCGTATTTAATGACGATGGTTTTATCAAAGAAGCGTTTAATATAAGGCAAGGCCTCAGCTAACGTTTGCGCTTTTTGTGTTGAGGTGGTTTCGTTGCTCATTTTTCTGTCTCAATAAATGTTATTTTTTATTATTTTACCTTGAAACAAACCTAATGCGGCGTGGCAATTTTGTTAAATCTAGAGCTTTTTAACAAACACTTTTGAGCGTCTTTGCAGATTGTAGATTTTCTGTTTTTCTGCAGGCAAATCAGACACCTTTTTTTCTAAAAAGCCACGTTCTAAGAACCAGTGTTCAGTGCGTGTCGTGAGACAGAATATTGATTTAAGATTTTGTTCTCGGGCCTGCTCTTCACAGAAATGGAATAGTCGATCACCTCGACCCCCTCCCCGATAGGATGGGTGAATTGCTAGGCAAGCAAACTCAGCAGTTTTTTCTTTTGGAAATGGATATAACGCAGCGCAACCGATGACTCTGCCATCATGTTCCATAATGTAAAACTGATCGATTTCCATTTCTAATCGCTCTCTACCTCTTCTGACTAAAATGCCTTCAGCTTCAAGGGGCTCGATGAGTTTTAGTAATGCGCGTACGTCACCAATTTTAGCTTGACGCATGGATTCAAGGGGCATTTCTGTAACCATCGTACCTATGCCATCGTGAGTAAATAACTCTTGAAGAATTGCACCATCAGTATGTCTGCAAATTAGATGGGTTCTCGCGACCCCGTGTTCGCATGCAAGAATGGCGGCTGGAAGATAATAAGCCTCATCTTCGGTAATTTTAGGCGTGGCGTTGGCCTCTTTTTTTGGATGATTCTTTTTGACGTGATGCAAAAGATTTTTGGCTTTTTGCGCGGTCATCTCACGCAAGAGTTCTCCCCTGGCGTTATGTACGCCGGACGAATCCATCAAGAATATTAACTTATCTGCATCAAGGGCGATGGCGGTGCTGACGGCAACATCCTCTAATGAGAGATTAAAAGATTCTCCAGTGGGTGAATAGCCGAGTGGGGATAGAAGCACCATTTCACCATCTTCTAGTCTTTTTTGTATGCCAATTGCATCAACTTTACGTACTTCGCCTGTATGTCGTAAGTCAACGCCGCCCCTCACTCCAAGAGGCTTGGCCGTTACGAAGTTTCCACTTGCAACTCTGATGTCTGATCCTGCCATTGGTGAGTTAACAAGCCCCATAGAAAGTAAGGCTTCAATTTCTACGCGAATTGCGCCGTTTGCTTCCTTAACGATTTCCATGGCATGGTTATCGGTGACCCGTAAACCACTTGCCATTTTCGTTTCTAAATTTGCGCGTCTTAAGCGCGATTCAATCTGTGGGCGGGAGCCGTGCACTAAGACTAGCCGAACCTCTAGGCTTGCGAGGAGGTTCAGGTCATGAGACAAAGACACAAACTGACCGTCGTCGACGACTTCCCCACCAAACGCAATCACAAAAGTACGACCACCAAAAGCATGGATGTAGGGCGCGACTGAGCGAAACCAGCTGACAAATGCTTGGGGGCTGGTTAGGTTTTGAGATAAAAGATTTTGTGGGGATTCTTTTTTATAAAATGTGTAATCTACATTTTTTTCTGATGTGTGGTTGGCATCAAAAGAGTCTGATTGGGCATATAAAAATGCTGGCGTACAATTTAATGCAGCGCAAATTTTCCTGAGCATGGGCTCAGTGAGCCCTTGTTCCCCACGCTCGATACGGGATAGATTGCCACCGTCAGCATTGATTAAGTTGGCCAGGCCTTGCAATGTGAGATGCAGGGACTTTCTTTGTTTTCTTATTGCGAATCCAAGTGACATACATCACCTATATAAATTGTTTTTAAAGCAATATTTTAAATAAAAAATGTATATTATGCAAATTTAAGTATTTTTTGCTTTAATTACAAAAGTCTCCCCAGATCGTTTGCATGGTGGCGATGGCGGCAAGTGGGGCTGTTTCAGTTCTCAGAATCCTATTGCCTAGTCTGACGGGGATAAACCCTTCTAGGGCGGCAAGACTAATTTCATCATCCGTGAGTCCTCCTTCGGCGCCAACGAGAAGGCAGATGTTGCCTTTGGGTGTTGTTAACTCTTTAAAAGAAACGTTGGCTGTTGGGGATAGTGTGACTTTCGTTTGCGCGTCTGGTTTAGTGGCGAGCCAGTTTGCCAGCGTCATTGGCTTGGCAACTTTTGGCACAAATGCGCGACCAGACTGTTCACATGCAGAATTGACAACATTTTGCCAATGTTCGCGGCGTTTATCTGCCCGGTCGCTTGAGAGTTTTACAACACTGCGTTGGCTGGCGATCGGTTGAATTTCGGTGACGCCTAGCTCGACGGCTTTTTGAATCGTAAAGTCCATGCGATCTCCACTTGAAATGGCTTGGGCTAAGATCACTTTGATTGGCGATTCGTTTTTGACAGCAATCATGTCGTTAATTTTGGCGATCACTTCATTTTTCTTAATAAAAATCAATTCGGCCAGGTAGTTATGTCCATCGCCATTAAATAAAATAGCGGCATCACCAACCTCTAGTCTAAGTGCGCGAGTAGCATGAATGGCAGCATTTTCAGGCAGTTTAATTTGTGCGCCAAGCGCAAGCTTGTCAGAGATTAATGGATCACAGTAAAAACGTGGAGTAGACATAAGAATTCGGCCAAAGTGTTAAAATCTAAGTTGTATTTTAATTGAAGGAAACATCTAGATGGTAAGTTTGAATCCGCCAGTTTGTGATTTTGGATGGCAAGCACCTCAATTCGATTTGCCAGGAGTTGATGGACGCCATTGGTCCTTAGCTGAGATTGCAGGCGAGAAAGGGTTGTTGGTGATGTTTATTTGTAACCATTGCCCTTATGTGCAAGCAATTCTAAAACGCTTGGTCTCTGATTTGGAAATTCTTAAAACGATGGGGATCAATGCAGTCGCTATTTCATCCAATGATGCGGTGAATTATCCTCAAGACTCTTTTGAAAAAATGAAAGAAGTCTCAGAACTATTTGAATTTGGTTTTCCATACTTGTTTGATGAGTCCCAATTAGTTGCTAAAACATATGGTGCGGTTTGTACGCCTGACTTTTTTGGGTTTAATGCGGAAATGAAGTTGCAATATCGCGGTCGATTTGACAATCAAGGTCGAGATTCAACGCCTAAGCCTGAGGCAACTAAAGATTTGTTAGAGGCGATGTCATTGGTTGCAAAAACGGGTAAAGGTCCCATTGACCAAATTGCAAGTATTGGATGCTCGATTAAATGGAAATAAAACTTTGCTTAGAGATCTTGTTTTTCAACCATTAAGAGATTATTGGTATTGCTCAAAACGCCGTATTAAGCAATAATTCAGCTCTAAGCTCCCGTAAAACTAATAAGTAAATATCACGCGGCCAAAAATTTAGTAGCCTCGATATTCATGAATTTGAGGGAGAGGCTTGAAGAATTTCAGTGCAAGGCTTGTTTAGGTGTGTTTTGGTATACCTTAATTCAATAAACGAGCTGGCACTTTTTACGCTTTAATATAGATTGATTGATAGGGAGAAAGAAATGGCAACTCGTAAAGATTTAGCAAACGCTATCCGTGCTTTGTCTATGGATGCAGTGCAAAAAGCTAACTCTGGCCACCCAGGTGCACCTATGGGCATGGCTGAAATCGCTGAAGTATTATGGAACCATAATATGCGTCACAATCCAACGAATCCAAATTGGGCTGATCGCGATCGTTTCATTTTGTCTAACGGCCATGGTTCAATGTTGATTTACTCATTGTTGCACCTAACTGGCTACGATTTGCCAATGGATGAAATTAAGACATTCCGTCAATTGCATTCTAAGTGTGCGGGTCACCCAGAGTATAGCTATGCTCCAGGCGTTGAAACAACAACTGGCCCACTAGGTCAAGGGATTACTAATGCAGTTGGTTTCGCGATGGCTGAAAAATTACTCGCTGACCAATTCAACAAGCCAGGTCATCAAATCGTTGACCACTATACATACTGCTTCTTAGGTGATGGTTGTATGATGGAAGGCGTATCACATGAAGCTTGTGCTTTGGCTGGTACATGGGGTCTAGGTAAATTAGTTGCTTTCTGGGATGACAACGGTATTTCAATCGACGGTCATATCGAAGGTTGGTACACAGATGACACCGTTAAACGCTTCGAGGCATATGGCTGGCATGTTCAATCAGTCGATGGTCACGATTCTGATGCCATTGATGCTGCAGTCAAAAAAGCAAAAGCAGTTACAGATAAGCCATCATTGATTTGCTGTAAAACAGTGATTGGTATGGGTTCACCAAATAAATCTGGTAGTCATGACTGCCATGGCTCTGCATTAGGTGAGGAAGAAGTTGCAGCAACGCGTGCAAACATTGGTTGGAACTATCCTCCATTTGAAATTCCAGCAGATGTTTACGCTGGTTGGGATCAAAAAGCTAATGGTGCCAAATTAGAAGCTGAGTGGAATGCTAAGTTTGATGCGTATGCTAAAGCTTTTCCAGCTGAAGCTGCTGAATTCAAACGCCGTATGGCAGGTGATTTGCCAGCTAACTGGAAACAAGCTTCTGATGCATTGATTGCTGCGACAAATGAAAAAGCAGAAACCATTGCAACGCGTAAAGCCTCACAAAATGTGATTGCTGCATTAGCTCCAACATTGCCAGAATTCTTGGGCGGTTCAGCTGACTTAACAGGATCTAACTTAACGTCATGCAGTAGCTTCACTCACGTTAATGGTAAAAAGCCAGGAAACTATATCTCGTATGGGGTCCGTGAATTTGGTATGTTCGCTATCATGAACGGCATGGCCTTGCACGGCGGCTTGTTGCCATTCGGTGGAACGTTCCACATGTTCTCAGACTACGCTAAGAGTGCATTACGTATGGCTGCGTTGATGAAACAACGTACGATTGCTGTATTAACCCATGACTCTATTGGTCAAGGTGAAGATGGTCCAACGCACCAACCAGTAGAAAACACATCAGGTCTTCGTTACATTCCTCGTATGGATGTATGGCGTCCATCTGACTCAACAGAAACTGCAGTGGCTTGGGTTTCAGCTGTTGAACGTAAAGATGGCCCATCAAGTTTGGTATTGAGCCGTCAGAACGTGCCAGGCATCAAACACGATACAGCACACTTCGACCTAATCCGTAAGGGTGGTTATGTGTTTTCTGATGTTGCTGGTAAGGCTGATGCAATTATCATTGCTAACGGTTCTGAACTTGATTTAGCTATCAAGGCTGCTGCTGAATTGAACGCTGCGGGTACTAAAGTGCGCGTGGTTTCAATGCCATCAACTAACGTATTCGACCGTCAAGATCAAGCTTATCGTGACAGCGTATTAACTCCGGGCGTTAAACGTGTGGCTGTTGAAGCAGCTCACCCAGACTTCTGGCGCAAATATGTTGGCTTAGAAGGTGCTGTAGTTGGTATCGACACATTTG
>Ga0114964_10000163_pt1 | contig 50847 bp, 47 predicted proteins | sample C_131016_MF_Meta_FD_92638 | JGI IMG/M metagenome (GOLD analysis project Ga0114964, IMG submission 92638) | Freshwater microbial communities from Lake Croche, Canada to study carbon cycling - C_131016_MF_MetaG | ecosystem: Environmental > Aquatic > Freshwater > Lake | place: Lake Croche, Canada... | reverse complement strand
TTTTTTTAACAGAGAGAGAGAGAGAGAGAGAGAGAGAGAGAGAGAGAGAGATAAAACCCGCCCATATAGCACCCGACAGAAGGGTAAGGGGGTGGCGATCCAATCGGAGGGTGCAGCGATTAATTACCCAGAAGCTGTCGCCGCCCTTATCAACAAGGTATCCCTACATGTCCAAAACCAGTTCCCAAGAGCTCTTCACCCCAGACGCAGGTGCCCGTTGCAACGCATGCCAAGCCACATCTCGACGCACAAAGTTGCCCTGTAGAGCGCCCCCAGTGAAAGGCAGCGCCGTTTGTGCCGCTCACAGTGGGCTATCGACGGGTGCTCGCACCCCAGAAGGTAGGCAGCGCTGCATTGAAGCCAAAACGATCCATGGATTTGAAACACGCGCAGCGCGTGCCGAACGTGCCTTGGGTATGCGGCGTTTACGTGAACTTGAAGAACTTGGTCAAAGGCTGGGCATCATGACTGGGCCTCGAACGCCGGGAAGAAAGCCTACTTAATTTTGGAGTGTCGCCATACCCAAGGTGGAACAGGCCCCTCATCTAGCCAGAGGCCAAGGTGCCCAGCTTGGGCCTTCAGTTCAGCACTAGAGTAAACGTCACGATCTTCTGGGGGCTGCTCATTGATGTATTTTTTGTAGTGCCACGCCATACCATTTATGAGTTGCTCTTTGCACACGTCCACACCTTCAATGGTTAAGACCTTTCCCACAGTCCGACCATACTTGTCCTTCTTTTCCCACTCGACTGATACCGGCTTCATGTAAACCAGATCAGAGAGCGACTGTTTGGATGCTTGACCGAACGCCTGTGCTTTTTCTGGAGCGTCGATGCCCATTAGTCGCACAGTGTGAACTTGCTTCATCTCGTCCAACACCTTGACGGTGTCACCGTCGCTGACTCCAACTACCACCCCGGTGAACTGCTCGGCTGCTACAAAAAAGGGCAACCAGCTTAAAAGTAAAACGAGCCCCAACCTGCCACACTGCGATAAGTTGTTGAATTTGACAGTTTTCTCAGTTTCCACATGGTCGAATATACGCCCGGAGACAAATCAGTAGCCAGCAGCTTGCAACAACTGGGATGGCTTGGTGCCAAGCGCCACTGCAATTTTTTGAAGGTTGATGAGCGTCATATTGTGCTCGCCGCGCTCAATACCCCCAACGTAGCTTCGGTCCAACCCAGCATCGACAGCCAACGCTTCCTGTGACAACCCCACCTGTGCTCTGGAAGCACGAATCACAGCACCCAGCCCGGTCAAAACCGGGCTACCTGCGTGTGTGGGGGAAGGCTTTGCCATGCATTTGATGGTGCATGGTTGACGGATTAAGTACCACGGGATAGGATACCCAAACACTCATCAAAAATGTAATCATGGCCTTAGTAATAACCATCGCCGCGGCTTTATTTGTCATATTTGGCATCGGCTTGCTCTTCTCCTCTGCCAGAGGAGCTGTTGTTGCCGGCGTAATTTGCATCGGTGCTGGCGCTATGGCTTACGACGACAATTCTTTCATGCCATTGGCGGTGGGTTTTGGCTTGCTTTGGGTATTAAGAATTTTGGGTTTTGAGCAAAGGTAAATATGTTTGGAATTTTCAAAAAAAAAGCTCCAGCAGGAAGCTTCATAATCGTTGCTGTTAAGGCCGCTCTATTTTTAAGAGCACAAGAAAAAGACAACGGCGGCTTATACACATCTCCAGAAGCGCTCCGTCTAACCACAGACGCGTTAGCGAAAGAAATGAATGTTGAAATTAGCGGCAACCTTAGAGAAGTAACTCATGGCTGCGTAATGGCGCTTCTTATGGAGCAGAAATTTATCGATCGCCTAATTGACCGTGCTATGAGTGGACCCCTCGGCACACTCACGCAACAAGACGAAGATGAAATTGTCAGGATCACGAGCAAGATAACCGGGGCGTCTTAATGGCAAGCGCTAATTGGGCGATGGCGAGCCAGCTTCAGGCACGTATGCCACATACATACACGGCCATGGAACATCTCATCATGGCTATGGCTGACGCACACAACAACCGAGGGAAAACGACTTTTTTTGGAAATGACAAGGGTCTCAAGAGTTATTTAAAATTTGAAGATAAGCTCAAAAATACTTTACTTGCAATTACTTTAGACGGCTTTGTAATACGCACTGATAGTTCAAAAAAATATTTGGAGACTCTTTTGCTGGTACTTGATGCTTGGCAGCAAATTTTCCCGAACTGGCATGATGCTGAGACTTTTGCATATGAAAAATTACGATCTAATGAAATTGAAGCTCAAAAGTTAATTACTCTATTAATCGGAGTTAAATAAATTAATTCAAAATCTTTATAGATAATACCAATGAATAATGATAAACAAATTCGGGAAATATTATTTGATTATTTTGTATCGAAAAACAATTTAATTCAGCATTTTGAACGAGAGCTTGCATATCACGAATTTCACAAAACTGCTAGTCAAAAAATTCCTGAAGGAGATGCAAAAATTGATTACATTGTTCATACGCGGTCAAGATCATCCACGATAGAAATGGATATGTGTGGCGCGAAGAAACAAGGAAATGAATATGCCTTATTCTTTGAATTCACATTTCGATTGAGCACCAATTTAATTGCAGGAGAGTTTGAAGCAGGAGATGATGGAGTTCATTTAGGCAATATTAATTACTTTTCTGACTTTGAACGTATTGAATTTACATGGCGGGATGAACAGCAGCTACAGAATTTTAGGAAATGGATATTCAATAATAATTATTAAATATAATATAAATTAAAACTTAAGATAATCGCCGTATTTAAATATGACCCGTATTACCGGATACACACTAATCGCAACTACCTGTTGCCGGACGCTGTATGCCACGCCTCAATACGGGTCGGTGAACTACAGCGCATTCTTGCACTGGACGGATGGTCACAAAGAGGGCTCTTTAATGCCGGGAGGCGGTGGGCTTCGCAAATGCAAATGCGGGGAGATTTACCTTCTGTGGGAAGCCCTCAAAATGGGGTTCGATGCCGAACCAGATACACCGCGAACCCAACACCTCGAAGCCGCAGACCTTCCGCATGCTGTCAACTCACCTAATAAGGCCGTAGAACTGGCAGCACGGCGGGAGTACTGGATGTTCCTTAACCACGAGTACCGTGATCTGTACCGAGCCTACAGAGAAGCTGAAGATAAGGCATCACAAGCCAAGTGGGAAGCAGACTGGCTTGCAGCCAACCCAGACCAACGATCAGCGTTTAAAAAGGGTTCAGATTGGCTCATGCTCCGAAAGCCTGAGGGGCCACCTGCGATGGTCTACAAGCCCTTCAGTGTGCCACCCTATCAACCGACACAGCATCAGCTTGAGAACATGACGAGATTGCTCGAGTTGGTTCTTGAAGGCGGCAACGAGCCGTATGGTCCAGACATGCTTGAGGTTGCAGAGATTTACCGTGAACTGGGGCGCTTTGATGATGCAGCAGAGGCGCTTAGACAATGCCCTGAAGACGACAGAGGCACCCCAAATCAAGTGATGGAGCAGATGCTTGAAAAAGCAGTTACCGCGCCAGTGAGGTATCGGATGTAATGGCTTCAAACCCCAAGAACAAAGGTTCCAAGATGGAATACGAAGAAGCGCTACAGTCCATTCAAGTAGACGGCTTTGACTGGGCCTTGTTCAGAGAGTACTTTCCGTTCGGCGACATCAGCCTAAGAGAAGGGAATTACCAAAGACTGGTTACCGCTGCATTGGAGGCCCTTTTGGATCAAGGGGAGCGCAGTCAACTTATGGCCTTGCTTGATGCGCAAGCTGCCGTGTTCTTGGAGCAAGCGTACGTTCAAAATGAAGCGAAAGAAAAGTTGAATCCAAACATTGAACATGATGGAATGGAAGCTCACTTCGCCTCAGCTTGGATACAGATCAACTCCAATTTGTCTAGCGAATACAACCTGCCAAGACGGCAGATGCGCACCACCATGCTGGAGCTTGGAAAAGACGAAAACCTTGCGGACAAGATGTGTGCCTGATAGGGAAAAATTGTGCCGACCGACATCCCCATACTGCCTTGATGTCTTGCTCTAAAAGACCCATAAAGAAAGAAATTGCCGCCGACCGGATCGAATGGTCGAGGTTTATCCAGAACTTAAGGCATAGCTAGGGGCGTACCTTTAATGCGGTAAAACTGGTTGATGTACTGTTCAAGCCTCTGTAAACTAAGCCCGCATAACGTTTTGATAATTTAGCAATTTTGGAAAATCCGAATGAATTATTTATTGCTCACATTCTTAATTATTTTTTCAGGCTTAAGCCAAGCTGAAGATAGCTGGATCGTTGATGAAAAATCGAAATGCAAATTCTTCAACCCCAATCCCCAACCAAATGAAACAATCAAGTTCGAGGGAACTTGTACATCAAAGATAGCAAAGGGCAAATTAATTTGGCTCAAAGACGGTGAAGTAACCGACTTCCACGAAGGAACTTTCGTCAGTGGGAAGCTTCATGGCAAAGGGTATTGGGAGTCAATCAAAGGCGCCACTTACTCTGGAGGCTGGGTTGAAGGATTTCGCTCAGGTAAAGGTGTGGCTAGATTTCAAGATGGAACCACTTACGAAGGAGACTTTGTCAAAGGCAAACGAACTGGAAAGGGCGTTTTAAATTTAGCCAATGGGAATAGCTACGTTGGAGATTTTAAAGAAAACAAACTTTCAGGAAACGGTGTTTATAAATATGCAGACGGTGGTGTGCATGAGGGAGAATTTTTAGATGGTAAATTTTCAGGTAAGGGTTCTATGAAATTTCCAAACGGCAACTCATTCCAAGGCAATTTTATTGAAGGCAAAAGGTCCGGGGAAGGAGTATTTAAGTGGGCGAATGGTAACGTTTACGAAGGTGGCTATTTAAACGGTAAGCAGTCTGGAAAAGGGATATTAAAGTATGGCGATGGTGCCGTTTACACAGGTGAATTTTTAAACGGTAAAGAACATGGTACCGGTGTAATTAGTTGGCCAAATGGTAATAAGTATGTCGGAAGTTATGTCGACGGAAAAGCTAACGGGAAAGGACTTTTTACTTCTACACAAGGTGCAAGTTATCAAGGTGAATTTGTAAATGGTTTATTTTCTGGGTCTGGCATACTGACTTTTGAGGATGGAAAAAAACTTTCTGGCCAATTTCTTAACGGCGATTACGTACCAAGAGGTGACGGTAGTCATGAAGACCAAACATGTCAGCGTTTTGGATACACAACAAATACATCAGAATATAAAGAATGTCGGCAGCAAATTAACGAAGCAAAAAGAACCGCACAACGTGAAGCCATAGAGTATGAAATACGTGTTGCCGAACAAGAAAGAAAAGATCGAAGATTCATGGAAGGGTTAAGTCTGCTGTCAATGGCCGCTGGAGTTCTTGCTCCAACACCTCCTCCATCGACTTATGCTCCAAGCTCACCACACATTTACACCTTGCCCGGCGGCAGAACAATGACATGCAACACATTTGGCAGTTTCACCAATTGCAACTAAATTTAGAAGTATAAATTTCAAATAGCCGATCGTTTGAGCAGATTAGAGCGTAAAGGCAGGCAGGAGTCCCAACTGGCACAAGTGGGGGTGGGGGTACGGTGGGGCCAAGCTGGGCTGGAATTTGAAGGGGGTAGCCCCTACCCAAGTAGTGTGCACATGGTGTGCAGCAAAGTCGAGCAAAGCGGTCATACATGCTCACAATGCCCAGATGTCCAACCTTGGACAAGAACCACCAATTTTTTAAATTATTTGTGAGGAACAGTGATTACGTACGGCTATGGACATGGCCCAAAAGCGGGGGTGGGGGTACGGTGGGGTCAGCAGAATGGTGAAATTAACCCAGTATCGGCACGGTCATCGGCCTAGACAATCTCAGCGCGTAAAGTACACTGGCAGCGGGCAAGAATTCTTGTCCCAATTTTGTCCCACTAACCCTAGGAATGTGGGCAATCTGAAAGATGCCAAAGCCAAAACCATCATCGTCAACAAACGCTCCATGGCCGCCGGTTACGCCGGCCTGGACAACGAACTCTTTTACATGGACAAAACCATGATGGTGTTTGGCGACGCCAAGAAGGTCGTGGAAGACATGGTCAAGGCGATCGAGTAAAGGGTGTGCGCTGCTGAGCGGCTTCGGCCGCGCAGCCAGCGCAGATGCGCAGATGCGCAGATGCGCAGACCAGGCCTTTGGCTGATGCAGGCAACTTGGCGAGCAGTTCTGGCTGGAAATAGCAGGCGTGGTGTTGGTGTTGTTGCTGGCCTGTGTGATGCGTGAGTCCAATGAGGTGCGCGCCCTGTCGCTGCGCCGCGCATCTGGGCACGAAAGCAAGCTGTATGCCCAAAACACCCCGTAAGCCCGCGGCAACCGATTGGGAACGCCTTCAACGTCAAGCCACGCAAGAACTGCCCATTGCAGATGCAGCAGTCGATGGCCCTGATGACCCGAACGATGCTGCCGCTGTGAATGCCGACGCGTTTAACGCCCCACTCGCCCTCTCGTTTTCCCTTGTCAGTTTCCAGTCAGTGTTGTTGTAGACTGGCCCGATAAGGAGATCCCATCATGACCTCAGATCGCATTTGGTTGAACAGTTACCCTGAAGGCGTGCCTTCGGACATTGATGCCAGCCGTTACAGCTCGCTGGTGACGCTCATGCAAGAGGGCTTTACCCAGTTTGCCGACCGCACCGCGTTCAGCTTCATGGGCAAGGACTTGACTTACGCCGAGCTGGACGCGCAGAGCCAGGCCATGGGGGCTTATTTTCAGTCGCTGGGTTTGGCCAAGGGCGACCGCATCGCCATCATGATGCCCAACGTGCCGCAATACCCGATTGTGGTGGCGGCCATTTTGCGGGCCGGCTACGTGGTGGTGAATGTGAACCCCCTGTACACCCCGCGGGAGCTGGAGCATCAGCTCAAGGATTCGGGCTCGGTGGCGATTGTGATCATTGAGAACTTTGCCGCCACGCTGGACAAGTGCATTGCGCAAACAGCGGTCAAGCATGTGGTGATGTGCGCCATGGGCGACCGCTTGGGTTGGCTCAAAGGCAGCCTGGTCAATTACGTGGTCCGCAAGGTCAAAAAAATGGTGCCCGCCTTCAACTTGCCGCAAGCGGTGCGTTTCAACAGCGCTTTGTCGCAAGGCGAAGGATTGCCGCTCACCGAGCCGGTCATCGGGCCGGACGATATTGCTGTGCTGCAGTACACCGGCGGCACCACCGGCGTGTCCAAAGGGGCGGTGTTGTTGCACCGCAATGTGGTGGCCAACGTGTTGCAGTCCGAGGCCTGGAACCAACCCGTGATGAAACGGGTGCCCGAGGGGGAGCAGCCGACATCGGTATGCGCTTTGCCGCTGTACCATATCTTTGCCTTCACGGTGAACATGATGCTCAGCATGCGCACCGGTGCCAAGACGATTTTGATTCCCAATCCGCGCGACATTCCAGCGGTGCTCAAAGAGCTGTCCAAACACACCTTTCACAGCTTTCCGGCGGTCAACACTTTGTTCAATGGCTTGGCCAACCACCCCGATTTCGATACCGTCAACTGGCACAACCTGAAGGTCTCGGTCGGCGGCGGCATGGCCGTGACCCGTGCGGTGGCCGATTTGTGGCTGGCTAAAACCGGCTGTCCGATTTGCGAAGGCTATGGCTTGTCAGAAACCAGTCCCTCGGCGAGTTGCAATCCGACCACCAGCACCGGGTTTTCAGGGACCATTGGCGTGCCGATTCCTGGCACTTGGATGAAATTGGTCGACGACGAAGGCCACGATGTGACGACCCTGGGCACCCCCGGCGAGATCGCCATCAAGGGCCCGCAGGTCATGGCCGGTTATTGGCAGCGCCCTGATGAAACGGCGCGCGTCATGACCGCCGACGGCTACTTCAAGTCCGGCGACATCGGCATCGTGGATGCGCGCGGCTTCTTCAAAATTGTGGACCGCAAGAAGGACATGATTTTGGTCAGCGGCTTCAACGTCTACCCCAACGAGGTGGAAGAAGTCGTCTCCAGTTGCCCGGGTGTGCTGGAGTGTGCGGCCATCGGCATCCCAGATGAAAAAACCGGCGAAGCCGTCAAACTGGTGGTGGTCAAAAAAGACCTGTCCCTGACCGAGGCGGACATCCAGGACTATTGCCGCGCCAACCTGACCGGTTACAAGCAACCGCGCGTGATCGAATTTCGCACCGACCTGCCCAAAACACCGGTCGGCAAAATCTTGCGCCGGGAATTGCGCGACAAAGCTTGAATTTATTTCAACCAGCCGCGCTTGCGGAAGTACCACATGGGCACCACCGCGCTGGCGGCCATGAGCAGCAGTGCATAAGGGTAGCCCCAGGTTTGCGCCAGTTCGGGCATGTACTGGAAGTTCATGCCGTAGATGCTGGCAATCAAGGTGGGCGGCAGCAAAGCCACGCTGGCTACCGAGAAGATCTTGATGATCTTGTTTTGGTTGATGTTGATGAAACCGACGGTGGCGTCCATCAAAAAGTTGATCTTGTCGAACAAGAACGCGGTGTGCGAGTCCAGTGATTCAATGTCACGCAAAATTTGGCGGGCTTCTTCAAACTGCTCGGCGTTGAGCATTTTGGAGCGCATCATGAAACTCACCGCGCGGCGGGTGTCCATCACGTTGCGGCGGATGCGGCCATTCAAGTCTTCTTGCCGGGCAATCGCGCCCAGCACCTCGCCGGCCTTGGCGTCGGTCACATCGCCTGACAGCACCTGTTTGCCAGAAATTTCCAGCTCGTCGTAAATGCCTTCGAGGGTGTCGGCTGAATACTCGGCGTCGGCGTCAAAGAGTTTGAGCAGCACATCTTTGTCGTCTTCGATCAAGCCGGGGGCGCGCCGTGCACGCAAACGCAGCAAACGAAATACGGGAACGTCTTCGTCGTGAATCGAGAACAACACGCCTTTGCTGCGCAAGTTCTCGTTGTGCTGGTTCAAAATAAAAGCGCAGCGCACGGTGCGCGGCTCGTCCGCATCGGCAATCAAGAAGTCACTGCGAATGTGCAACTCGCCGTTGTCTTCTTCGTAAAAACGGGCTGATTCCTCGATGTCCTCGTCCATCGCGTCTTCTGGAATCGACAGGCCGTAGTACTGTTTGATCCAGCGCTTTTCTTCCAGGGTGGGGGATTCCAAATCCACCCAAATCGGCTGGAATTTGGAGAGTTCTTCGAGGGACTCGATCTCTTCTTGGAAGAGGCGGCCATTGGCCAGGGTGAAAATATTGAGCATGACAGATCGAAGGTCAAAGACCCGGGTGATTCAAAAAGGCGGCTGAAGGGGCAAGGCAGCTTTCGAACGACGCGGGTCAGACCTGAATCATCCGAAAGCTACCAACTGGGGTAGCTTTCCACGGAAGGTGTCTCCATCTAACAATATGGCCGGATTATCGCACCGCTTCAAGTCGGTGGGGATGCAAAAAACGCCACAAACTCGTCTCGACGAGCCATGACATCGGCCTGACCCATGTGCATCAGGGCCTGCACAAAGCTCGGCTCAAACAGCAAATAGCTGCTCAAGGCTGCACCGCCGCCGGACAAGGCCCCCAGCCCGTCCAGCACCCGGTACAGGTCAGAAGGCAATTCGTGCACATGCGCTTGGGCCAGCGCGTCCAATGAAGCGCTGGGCTGCATGGACAGCACCTGCACTTGTTTGAACGGCAGCGCATCGCGCACGCTTTCGGCCAGCGCCGCGACGGTCGCGTTGACGCGATCGAGTTGCTCGACATCGGCTTGCAAGGTGTCGTGGAAGACGCTGGCCAAGGCGTGTCCGGCAATGGTGCCCAGTGTCGGCCGTTGGTGCGGTGAGGCGCCCAGCGTCAGCGCCCCCCGCTGGGGTTGCCCCACACCTATGGCCAGCACTTGGGTGGCACCCATGTGAACGGCAGGCGCCAAGGGGGAGATTTGCCGCATGGAGCCATCACCAAAATATTCGATTCCTCCATCGACCCACAAGGGCGTGGCCGGGAATATAAAAGGAATGGCGCTGGAGGCCATCAGGTGTTCAATCGTGACGGGTTGTAATTCTGCTCTGCGGCCAGGTCGGCTCCAGGGGGTGGCCCCCATGTCGTCCGCGGTTTGGCAAAAAGTCCAGTGCACGCCGCTGGAGTAACTCGATGCCGTGATGGCCAAGGCATGGAGGGTTCCGCTGGACAGGGCGCGGTCAATGCCCGGCAGGTCAATCGCATGGTGCAAGGTGTCTACCAAGGGCATGCTGTCCAGCACGGCCCCCTGCGATCGGGCTGTCAGGGTCACTCCCAAAGCGGTGGCCCAACGACTCCATTGACTCAGGGGGGTGCGGGGTAAACGGTACACGGCATGGGAGCGAAGCCGCAGCCAGAAATCAGCCAGGTGCTCAAAGGCCTGTACACCATGACTGGCTTGACCCGCCAGAAAGCTGGCGTTGAGTGCACCCGCAGAAGTGCCCACCAAAATGTCAAATGGAAAACGGTTGGCGTCAGGCAACAACTGGGCCAAGGCTTGCAGCGCCCCTGCTTGGTAGGCGGTGCGGGCTCCGCCGCCCATCAGGACCAAGGCTCTGCGGGGAGGGCTAGCGGTTGAGAGGGGGGCCGTCAAGGCGTCCAGGTGCACTGTACTGGCTCCCGCCCATGAATCAATTGCAACATCGCCCAACAGCTTAGCATTGAATTGGGCATTTCAGGTGGATTCATCCGCGCTGCGCTAGGGTAAGTGGGCAGCTATTGCTTTGTGCAAAACGCGGGCGCATAGTGCAATCAATGGTTTGAATTTCTGCGTTCCCCCACCCTTCGCAAGAAGGGTATTTCAACCCCGTAGATAGCAGGAGGCTATGCATATGAATTTGACGATCAGTGGACACCATCTTGAGGTCACGCCCGCATTACGCAATTACGTGACGGGTAAATTGGATCGCATCATTCGCCACTTTGACCAAGTCGTGGATGTGAAAGTTCTGTTGATGGTGGAAAAGCAAAAGGAAAAAGAAAAACGTCAGCGAGCGGAATGCAACATCCACGTCAAAGGCAATGACCTGTTTGCCGAAAGTGCCCACGAAGATTTGTACGCCGCCGTGGACGAGCTCATGGACAAATTGGACCGCCAAGTGGTCCGGCACAAGACCAAGTTGACCGAGCACCACCATGAGGCAGCCAAGCGAATGATGTGAGTGTCTTTGACCGATTCAAGGCCGCTGCAAAGCGGCCTTTTTCATGGCCGGGGCCGCCCGGGGCTTGTTCCGGTATGCGGGAAGACCCTAGGAGGTGCATAATTCGCTGCTCATGAACCGCCTCTCCTCCATCCTTCCTGTTGCGCAAGTTCTCGTTGGACTTGAAGCCACAAGCAAAAAGCGCGCTTTCGAAGAGGCCGGACTGCTGTTTGAAAACCTGCATGGTTTGTCCCGTGCGCTGGTCACAGACAGCCTGTTTGCCCGTGAGCGTCTCGGCTCGACCGGTCTGGGCCATGGTGTGGCCATTCCGCACGGCCGGATCAAAGGGCTCAAATCCCCCATGGCGGCAGTTTTTCAGCTGGCCAGTGCCATTGGCTTTGACGCGCCTGATGAGCAAGCGGTCAGCCTGCTCATTTTTTTGCTGGTGCCTGAAACGGCGACCCAAAAGCATTTGGAAATTTTGTCGGAAATCGCCGAAATGCTCACCGACACGGTCCTGCGCGAAAACATCAAACACAGTGCAAGCCAAGAGTCGCTGCATCAACTGATTGCTATTTGGCAGTCTGCCCAAACCGTTTAATTTTCAGGTTCGTCATGAAGCCTACCGTCGTCAGCGCTGACGTCTTGTTCGAAGACCACCGCGGCAAACTGAAGTGGCAGTGGATGGCCGGTTTAGGGGCCTCCGAGCGCCGGTTTGATGAAGTGGCCGTTCGCGCAGCCCGTTCCGGCGCTGATTTGGTCGGGTATCTTAATTACATCCACCCCTATCGCTTGCAGATTCTGGGGGAGCGCGAAGTCGCTTACCTGACCAGTGCCACGCCCGAAGATTGTGCCCGGCGCATAGCCCGTATCGTCACTTTGGAGCCGCCGGTTTTGGTATTGGCCGATGGCCAAACACCGCCCGAGGGTTTGCTCTCGATGTGCGAGCGTGCGCAACTGCCCATGTTCTGCACCAAAGAGTCGTCGGCTTTGGTGATCGATGTGTTGCGGGCTTATTTGTCCAAACATTTTGCCGATCGCACGACCATGCATGGCGTGTTCATGGACATTTTGGGCTTGGGCGTGCTGATCACGGGCGAGTCGGGCTTGGGTAAAAGCGAATTGGGTCTGGAGTTGATTTCGCGGGGCAACGGATTGGTGGCTGACGATGCGGTGGATTTGTTTCGCATCAACCAAACCACCATTGAGGGCCGCTGTCCGGATTTGTTGCAAAATTTGCTGGAAGTGCGGGGCATTGGCCTGCTGGATATCCGCGGCATTTTTGGCGAAACCGCCGTGCGCCGAAAAATGCGCTTGAAGCTGATCGTGCACTTGGTGCGCAAAGAAAATTTTGAGCGCGATTACGAACGCTTGCCCGCAGACCCGTTGATGCAGGATGTGCTGGACATCCCGGTGCGCAAAGTGGTCATTCAGGTGGTGGCGGGTCGCAACATTGCGGTGTTGGTGGAAGCTGCGGTGCGCAATACCATTTTGCAAATGCGCGGGATCGACACCTACCAGGACTTCATTGAGCGCCAGCGACGCGCCATGGAGTGAGCCCTAAAGGGGCACGCGGTGAGGGCAGGGCTGGCGGGTGCAGTGGGCGTACAAACTCAGTGCGTGATCCGCAATCACAAAGCCCTTGGCAAGCGCAACAGCCTGTTGGCGCTGCTCTATCTCGGCATCGTAGAACTCTTCAACTTTGCCGCAATCGAGGCAAACCATGTGGTCATGGTGCTGCCCCTCATTGAGTTCGTAGACGGCTTTTCCGCTTTCAAAATGGTTGCGGCTCAGAATGCCCGCCTGCTCGAACTGGGTGAGCACCCGGTAAACCGTGGCCAGGCCAATATCAGCCTTCTCCGACAGCAAGTGGCGAAACACATCTTCTGCGGTCATGTGGCGCTGGACGCCTTTTTGAAAAATTTCCAGGATTTTCAGTCGCGGCAAGGTGACCTTCAACCCGGTGCTTTTGAGTTCGTCTGATTGGTCCATAAGGAATAAGGCAATTGTGGAGGCGGTCTGGCGGGTGCATGTGTGCCGCTACAATAATCTGACCCTTTGGCACGCACCCCTACATGACCGATTATCCGTCCTTTCGTATTTCCTCCGCACTCGGCTTGGCGCTGCTTGTTGGCGCTGGACTCGGCTTGTCAGGCTGTGCCCATCCTTTGGCGTCTTTTGACCTGAGAAGCGGTGTGCTCTACAAACCCGAAATTGTGCAAGGCAATTTTGTTTCCAGTGAGCAGCGCAAGGCTTTGAAATTGGGCATGCCCCGTGCCCAAGTCAAAGATATTTTGGGTACGCCCTTGATGGCCAGCGTGTTCCATGCCGACCGTTGGGATTATGTTTTCACCATCCGGCGCCAAGGCGTGGCAGCGCAAAGTTTCAAATTGAGCGTGCAGTTCAAGGGTGATGCGCTGGCTGAAATTGACAGTGATGATTTGCCCAGCGAGAACGAATTCGTTCAACGCTTGGTGGGTGAAAAACGCGCTGTGCAGACCCCCTTGTTGCAAGCCAGCGAGGAAGATTTGCGCAAATACCCCGCAGGCACGCCAGACAAAGCTGCTGAAGCCTTGCCCCAGGCGCCGCTGCCCTCGATTTACCCGCCTCTGGAGCCCGCCGCCCGATGAACGCTCTGCAGAATGCTCCTCATTCCCCCCTGGCCATTGCGGTGGCGGGTGCGACTGGCCGCATGGGCCACATGCTGATTGAGGCGATCACCCAATCCGATGACTGCCGTTTAACCGGTGCCTTGGACGTGGCCACGAGCCCCGCGCTGGGCCACGACGCCAGTGCCTGGCTGGGCAAAACCAGCGGCGTGAACGTGACGTCCGATCTGCGCCAAGGCCTCCAAAACTCACAATTCCTGATTGACTTCACTCGGCCTGAAGGCACGATGGCCCATTTGCAGGTGTGCCGTGCTTTAGGGATCAAAGCGGTCATTGGCACCACCGGTTTCAGCGACGCGCAAAAAGCCGAGATTGCGCAGACAGCTCAAGACATTGCTATCGTGATGGCACCCAACATGAGCGTGGGTGTGAACGTGACACTCAAATTGCTCGAAATGGCCGCCAAAGCCATGGCCACCGGCTACGACATTGAAATCATCGAAGCCCACCATCGCCATAAAGTGGATGCGCCCTCGGGCACCGCGCTCAAAATGGGCGAGGTGATTGCCAATGCCCTTGGCCGTGATTTGAAAGACTGCGCGGTGTATGCCCGTGAAGGCGTGACCGGCGAGCGCGATCCCTCCAGCATTGGCTTTGCCACCATCCGGGGGGGCGACATTGTGGGCGACCACACGGTGTTGTTTGCGGGAACGGGCGAGCGCATCGAGCTGACGCACAAGTCATCAAGCCGCGCCACTTATGTGCAAGGCAGTCTGCGCGCAACCCGCTTTTTAGCGACCCAAGAGCGCGGGCTGTTTGACATGTTCGACGTCCTCGGACTGCGCTGAACACCCCCAGGTGAGACGCTGTGAGTTGGCTTGAATCCGTGTGGCATGGCGATGCCTTGACCCAAATGCTGGCCGCCTTGTTGCTGGCGCTTTCGGTCAGTTGCTGGGTGGTCATTGTCTGGAAGTGGCGCTTGTTGCGCCGTGTCCAAACCGATGTGAGCCGCAGCACGGCCGCATTTTGGCAAGCCCCTGATTTTGAGCAGGCCACCCAACAGGTGGCGCATTTTGACCGAGATGGCTGCGTGAGCCCCTTGTTGGCCGCCACCTTGTTGCCCTTGGGGGGTACCTTGGGCGCTGCCGGCGATCGAACTTCCCAGCTGACCCGTGTGTTGCGCGACACGCTCAATGGGGTGATGTTGCGCTTGCAATGGGGGCAGTTGCTGTTGGCCACCGCCGGTTCGGTTTCACCGTTTATCGGTTTGTTGGGCACGGTGTGGGGAATTTTCAATGCCCTGACTGGCATGGCCGAAGCCGGGCAAATCACCATCGACAAAGTGGCCGGACCGGTCGGTGAGGCCTTGGTCATGACGGCGGCGGGCTTGGCAGTGGCCATTCCGGCCGTGCTGGCCTACAACGTGATGGGACGGCAAGTGGGCCGCATTGAGTCCCAGCTCGAAGGCTTCGCTCACGACCTGCGCGCCTTGCTCACGGGTCAGGACTGAGCATGGCCTTTGGCCGTCTTGAACGCACCCGCACCGATGCGCCGATGAGCGACATCAATGTGACCCCCTTGGTGGACGTGATGCTGGTCTTGCTGGTGATTTTCATCTTGACGGCGCCCCTGTTGACCAGCGCCATCCGGCTGGAGCTGCCCAAGGCGCAGGGCGCGCAGGCCGGTGAAGCCCCCTTGGCAGTCACCTTGGTGGTGAACCGCGAGGGGCAGGTTTTTTTAAATGACAAATTGACGCTATTGCCTGCGTTGGCCACCCAATTGAGAGATGTTGCCGCGCGCAGACCGGACACCGAAGTGCAGTTGCGTGCCGATCAGTCTGTGCCCTATGGCCGTGTGGTCGAGGTGATGGGGGTGACCCAAAAAGCCGGCTTGTCTCGCATTGGCTTTGTGGCGGACGCGCCCGCGCCGACCACGGCACCCTGAGACGCTCCATCCGCAGCCCCTGCCGAGCTTGCTCAGGCGAGCCTCTACAATTTGCCCCATGCAAGACAAGTACAACCACCTCGAAATTGAGCCCTTGGCGCACAGCCAGTGGACGGCCCGCGACGTTTACCGCGTGACTGAAGACCCTTCCAAAAAGAAGTATTACGCCTGCTCCATGCTGCCTTACCCCAGCGGCAAACTGCACATGGGGCATGTGCGCAACTACACCATCAACGACATGCTCACCCGCCATTTGCGCATGAAGGGCTTCAATGTGTTGATGCCCATGGGCTGGGACGCATTTGGCCTGCCCGCTGAAAACGCCGCGTTGAAAAACGGCGTGCCACCGGCCAAGTGGACCTACGACAACATTGCGTACATGAAAAAGCAAATGCAGGCGATGGGCTTGGCCATTGACTGGTCGCGCGAAGTCGCGACTTGCGATCCGACCTATTACAAGTGGAACCAGTGGCTGTTTTTGAAGATGCTTGAAAAAGGCATTGCTTACCGCAAGACCCAGGTCGTGAACTGGGACCCGGTGGACCAAACCGTGCTGGCCAACGAGCAAGTCATTGACGGCAAAGGCTGGCGCACCGGCGCACCGGTTGAAAAGCGCGAGATTCCTGGTTACTACCTGAACATCACGCATTACGCACAAGAGCTGCTGGACCATGTCCAAATCGGCAACGAGAAGGCCAGCTTGAACGGTTGGCCCGACAAGGTGCGCTTGATGCAAGAGAACTGGATCGGCAAATCAGAGGGGGTGCGGTTTGCATTCCCGCATCAGATCCAAGCGGCTGATGGCGCCTTGATCGGCGAGGGTAAGTTGTACGTTTTCACCACCCGTGCCGACACCATCATGGGTGTGACGTTTTGCGCCGTGGCGGCCGAACACCCTTTGGCGGCCCATGCTGCCACAAACCATCGTGCATTGGCAGCCTTCATCGAAGAATGTCAAACCGGTGGCACCACCGAAGCCGAGCTGGCCACACAAGAGAAAAAGGGCATGGCCACGGGCTTGTTCGTGGCGCACCCTTTGACCGGCGCGAAGATCGAGGTGTGGGTCGGTAACTATGTGTTGATGTCTTACGGCGACGGCGCGGTCATGGGTGTGCCTGCCCACGACGAGCGCGATTTTGAGTTTGCCCTGAAATACAAGTTGCCCATCAGGCAGGTGGTTGCCATGGGTTTGGGCGTTGTCGGTGCGGCGCCGTCCTTGCCCGGCGCAACTGCCAATGACACCGCGTCAGTGTTTGATGCAACGACCTGGAAAGACTGGTACGCCACCAAAGCGGGCATTTGCGTCAACTCGGGTGAACTCGACGGCTTGTCCTTCAAAGCGGCCGCCAATACCGTAGCCGAGCTGCTCGCCGCCAAAGGCTTGGGCGAGACCAAAACCACCTGGCGTCTGCGCGATTGGGGTGTGAGCCGCCAGCGCTATTGGGGCACGCCAATCCCGATCATCCATTGCGCTGAACATGGTGCTGTGCCGGTACCCGAAAAAGACCTGCCCGTGGTATTGCCGCAAGACTGCATTCCCGACGGCTCGGGCAACCCCTTGCACAAGCACGAAGGCTTCCATGCAGGCGTGACCTGCCCCGTCTGCGGTCAGCCCGCGCGGCGCGAGACCGACACCATGGACACCTTCGTGGATTCGTCCTGGTATTTCATGCGCTACTGCGATCCGATGAACACGCATGCCATGGTGGCAGACGGCGCGCAGTACTGGGCGCCGATGGACCAGTACATCGGTGGCATTGAGCATGCGATTTTGCATTTGTTGTACGCCCGCTTCTGGACCAAGGTCATGCGCGACATGGGCTTGGTCCAGGTCGACGAGCCCTTCACCAAATTGCTCACGCAAGGCATGGTGCTCAACCACATCTATTCACGCCGCACCGCCAAAGGCGGCAAAGACTATTTCTGGCCGCACGACATTGAACATGTGTTGGACGACACCGGCAAGATCGTGGGCGCCAAGCTGATCAATGCCGCGGCAAGCGGCGACGGCGAGTTGCCGGTGGGTACACCCATCGACTACGAAGGCGTGGGCACCATGTCCAAGTCAAAGAACAACGGCGTGGACCCGCAAGATTTGATTGAAAAATACGGCGCCGACACGGCACGCCTGTACACCATGTTCACCGCGCCACCCGAGGCGACGCTGGAGTGGAATGATGCAGGCGTGGAAGGCAGCTACCGTTACCTGCGCCGGGTCTGGAACTTTGCCGTCAAGCACGAAGCCGCCATCCGCGCGGGCATGGCCGTGGACCGCAGCCAAGCCGTGGCGTTTGGCAAGGCCGCCAAAGACCTGCGCCGCGACATTCACAGCGTGCTCAAGCAGGCCAATTACGATTACGAACGGATGCAATACAACACCGTGGTCTCGGCGTTGATGAAGATGCTCAACACGCTGGAGGATACGGTGTTGACGGACAGCGCCGAAGACAAAGCCGCCTTGACCGAATGTTTCTCGATCCTGCTTCGCGTGCTCTACCCGGTGTGCCCGCACATCGCCTTCACCTTGTGGACGGATTTGGGTTACGCCGCTGGCTGCGGCGACTTGCTTGACATGACCTGGGCGGAGGTGGACGAGGCCGCTTTGGTGCGCGATGAAATCGAGCTCATGCTGCAGATCAATGGCAAATTGCGCGGTGCAATTTTGGTGCCTGCCAGCGCTGACAAAGCCTTCATTGAACAAGCCGCCATGGCCAGCGAAGAGTTCCAAAAACAAGCCGCTGGCGCCGCCCCTAAAAAGGTGATTGTGGTGCCCGGTCGCTTGGTCAACCTGGTGATTTGAAGATGAATCGCCGTAGCCTCTTGCGTTCCTTGGGCTTGGCGCTTGCAAGCGGCGGCGTGGTGGCCGTCAGCGGCTGCGGCTTTGAGCTGCGTCAACCCCAGCGCTTTGCCTTCAAAACGGTGTACCTGACCTTAGCGGCCAACTCGGCCTTGGGTGTAGAGATGCGCCGTAACCTGTTGGGCAGTGGCCAGTTGGTGGTGCTGAAAGAGGCACCTGACTTGCTCAAGGCCGACGTGGTGTTGGATGTCTTTTCTGAGCTGCGAGAGCGAGTGGTGGTGGGCATGAACGCGTCGGGGCAGGTGCGTGACCAGCAACTGCGCTTGCGCATCAAGTTCAGGCTGCGCACGCCGGCCGGCAAGAACTTGATTCAGGATGTGGAGCTTTTTCAGCAACGTGACTTGAGCTACACCGAGACCGCCGCCCTGTCCAAAGAAATTGAAGAAGCGTCGCTTTACCGCGAAATGCAAACCGACATCGTGCAGCAAATCATGCGCCGCCTGGGCGCGGTGCGCGAGCTGTAGACCATGCACCTGGGTCTGTCGCAATTCCATGCGCATTTGCAAAAAGGCTTGCGCAGCCTGTACACCGTTTACGGCGATGAGCCTTTGCTGGCACAAGAAGCGGCGGACGCAATTCGCGCCACAGCCCGTGCGCAGGGCTATACCGAACGCAGCGTGCACACCGTGGCGGGCGCGCACTTTGACTGGAGCGAAGTGCTGGTCAGTGGCAGCTCCCTCAGTCTGTTTGCGGACCGCCAGATTCTGGAGATCCGCATCCCCTCAGGCAAGCCCGGCAAAGAGGGCAGCCCCGCCATTCAGCAATTGGCCGAAGCGGCGCAGGACAACCAAGATACCTTGACTTTGGTGGTGCTGCCGCGACTGGATGCGCCGACCAAAAAGGGCGCATGGTTCGGCGCGCTGGATAACTATGGCGTGATGCTTCAAGTGGAACCTGTAGAGCGGCCCGCTTTACCGACCTGGATTGCGCAGCGCTTGCAACTGCAGGGTCAGCGCGTGGCAGGCGGCGAAGAAGGTCAACGCAGCTTGCAGTTTTTTGCCGATCGGGTGGAAGGCAATTTGCTGGCGGCGCATCAGGAAATTCAAAAACTGGGTTTGCTCTATCCTGAAGGCGAGTTGAGTCAGGCGCAGATCGAGGGCGCGGTGCTCAATGTCGCCCGCTATGACGTTTTCAAGCTCTCTGAGGCGGTGCTGTCGGGGCAAGTGGCCCGTGTGCAGCGCATGCTCGAGGGTTTGCAGGCTGAAGGCGAGGCAGCGGTTTTGGTCCACTACACCTTGGCCGAAGACATCCGTGCGCTCAAGCGGGTCAAAGACGCGATTGCGCAAGGCCGACCGATGCCGATGGCCTTGCGCGAAAACCGGATCTGGGGCGCCAAAGAAAAGCAGTACGAGCGCATATTGCCCCGCTTGTCGCAGGCCAATCTGGCCCGCATGTTGTTGGCCGCGCACCAAGTCGATGGCATCGTCAAAGGCCTGAAAGTGCCCGAATGGCCAACGGACGGTTGGCAGGCCTTGCAGCGCTTGGCCATGCGCATGAGCCGGGCCTGTGCCATTCGTTGAGTCGGGCGCTGGGTTCGCAATGTGAGGCGGACTCACACGCATTGCCCTACACTGCGTGCTTTATTCATGACCAAAGGTTGCGCCATGGCCCTTCACCGCCGCTTTGTTGTTTCCTTGTGTGCAGCACTGGGCTTATTCAATGCACCCTGGGTGTGGGCACAGGCTGACAATTTTCCTGCGCAGCCCATCAAATTGTTGATTGGTTTTGCGCCCGGCGGCAGCTCCGACACGGTTGCGCGCATCATGGCCCCCAAGTTGGGCGAGTGGCTCAAGCAAAGCATCGTCATCGATAACAAGCCAGGCGCGGGTGGCAATATTGCGACCGACTTGCTGATCAAAGCGCCCGCCGATGGCCACACCATCATGCTCGGCACGGTGGGCTCGATTTCGGTCAACCAGCATTTGAACAAACTGAACTACAACCCGATCACCGACATGGCCCCCTTGTCGATGGCGGTCATTTTTTCAAACGTCTTGGTGGTCAATGCCGCCAGCGATGTGCGCACGTTTGACGACTACATCAAACAGGGGCGTGTCGACAATTCGCGACTGTCATTTGGTTCCTCAGGCATTGGCAGCGGGGGCCATTTGGCGGGCGAATTGCTCAAGGTGGCCGCTGGCCTGAACAACCAGCATGTGGCCTACCGCGGCGGCGCACCCGCGATGAACGACTTGCTGGGTGGCGTGTTGCCCTCCATCTTTTCAAGCCCGACCGATGCGGTCCAGCACATTCAAACCGGCAAGTTGCGGCCCATTGCTTCCACGGGCACCAAACGCCTGGAGGCCTTGCCCAATGTGCCCACGATTGCCGAGTCTGGCTACCCCGGTTTTGAAGCGGTGAACTGGTACGGTTTTGCCGCCCCTTTGCGAACCCCCCCCGAGGTTGTGAAAAAATGGAATGCGGCCTTGGTCGCGACCTTGAAAGACCCTGGCGTTGTCGCACAGTTGCGTAAACTGGGACTGGACCCCGCCCCCTCAAGCCCCGAAGAAGCGGCCAAGTACTTTCGCGCTGAAAGCGACAAGTGGGGCGCCCTGATTCGCAAAGCCAAAATCAAGGCCGACTGATGCGCACTTCAACAGCAGCCACCATGGCTGAAAAAATACTGGCACGGCATGCGGGCCTGGCCCATGTTCGCGTGGGCGACATCGTGGTGGCCAAGGTGGACTTTGCGATGGTGCACGATGCACGCGCACCCAACACCATCCGCATGGTCGACAAAATGGGGGCAAGCCGATTGCCTTTTGCCAACAAGACCGCGTGGGTCTTGGACCATTTCTCGCCACCACCCACCGTGGAGGCCGCGCAAGGCCACACCGCGATGCGTCAATTTGCCGAAGAACACGGCAGCGTTTTGTACGACATTGGGGATGGCATTTGCCATCAGGTCATGCCCGAGGGCGGCCACCTGACCTGTGGCGACCTGATCGTCGGCACCGACACCCATTCGGTGACTTATGGTGCGTTCAACGCATTCGGCACCGGCATCGAGGGCACCGATGTCACCGCTGTCATGTCCACCGGTAAAGTCTGGCTGCGTGTGCCCGAATCGGTGCGGGTGAACATCCACGGCAGACTGCAGCCGGGTGTCTGGGCCAAAGACATCACCCTCTACATGCTCGGCCGTTTCGGCGCCGAGGGCTTGAATTACCGTGCCATTGAGTACGTGGGCTCAGCGGTCAGTGCGATGGAAATCGACGACCGCATGACTTTGGCCAACCACGCCGCTGAATTGGGCGCGAAAGCGGCCCTTTTGGAGGCCGATCACAAGACCTTTGCGTGGCTCGCCCGCCATGGTGCCAAGCCGCCGCAGGCGGTGACAGCCGACGAAGGCGCGGGCTATGCCGATCGTTTTGAAATCGATGCCTCTCACCTCGCCCCGCAAGTGGCGCGCAAGCATGCGGTGGATGACATTGTGGCCGCTTCTGAAGTGGTGGGGCAAAAGATCAACTTTGCACTGATCGGCACCTGCACCAACGGCCGTTTGGACGATATTCGGCAGGCAGCCGCGATTTTGAAGGGCCAACGTATCGCCAAAGGCGTGCGCATGATCATCACCCCCGCTTCAAGGCAGATTTACCTGGCCGCTGCCCGAGAAGGTTTGATCGAAGCCTTGACCGAAGCTGGTGCCTCGGTCGAAGCCGCCGGTTGCGGCACCTGCGTGGGCATCACCAACCATTTGATTCCGGGCGACCGCGAGGTGGTGATCTCGAGCGCCAACCGCAACTTCCAGGGGCGCTTGGGCAACCACGACGCCGACATCTGGCTGGGCTCGGCCGCCACCGTGGCCGCGTCGGCCTTGACCGGACGCATCACCGATCCGCGCACCGTGCCGGGTGGCCAATGGGAGGCCTCGCATGTCTAAAGATCTGGCGTCTCAAGATTTGATCAATGGTCGCGTCTACCTCTTGGGTCACGATGTGAACACCGACCTGAACTGCTCAGGCAAATACCTGCCCGGCAAAGACGAAGCTTTTATTGCAGCGCAAGCGTTTGAGGCGGTCTCGCCCGGCTTTGCCCGCCGCTTTGTGGCGGGGGGCGTGATCGTGGCGGGCACGCACTTTGGCATCAACTCCTCGCGCGAGCAGGCGGTGCATATTTTGCGGCGCATGGGCGTGAGCGCGGTGGTGGCGCCCTCGTTCGGGCGGCAGTTTTTTCGCAATGCCATCAACAACGGTTTGCCGGTACTGGAATGCGACATTGCCGGCTTGGCCGATGGCGATGACATCACCATCGACTTGGCGGCACCTGTTTTGCAAGTGCAGGCCAAACAGATCAGCCGGCCCTTGGCGGCAGTGCCCCAAGCCATTCGGGCTATTTTGCAAGAGGGGGGGTTGATCCCGTTTTTAAAGAAATACCCTGATTGGGAAGTCCCCGCATGAGCACCTTGAATCCCGTTGGCCGCGCCACCCGACTGCGTCAGGTTTTGCGCGCCCGCTTGGCCGCTGCCCGCACCGGCCCTGCCTTGGTCGCCCCGGGTGTGTACGACGGCTATGGCGCTCGCATGGTCGCCCAGCTCGGTTTTGAGGCGGTGTACATGACAGGCAACGGCGTCTCGGCCAGCCTGCTGGGCCGCCCTGATGTGGGCTTGGTGGACTTGTCGCTGATCGCCGGGCATGCCCGGCGCGTGGCTGCATGCATGGACTTGCCGGTGATCTGCGATGCCGACACCGGTTACGGCGGCGTGGTGGCTGTGCGCCGCACGGTCGAAGAATTTGAAGCCGCAGGCGTGGCCGCCATCCACATCGAAGACCAACTCTCACCCAAACGCTGCGCCCAATTGCCCGGTGCCCGTACGGTGTTGCCCTTTGGCGAAGCGGTGGCCAAAATCGAAGCCGCCGTGGCCGCGCGCAATGACCCTGCTTTCATGGTCATTGCCCGCACCGACAGCGTTGGATCCGGCGGTTTGGCCGAAGGCATTCGCCGTGTCCAAGCCTTTGAACAAGCGGGAGCGGATGCGGTGTTTGTCGAGCTCAAAGCGCATGACGGCCTGCTGGCCGACCTGCGCCAAATCGCCGATGCGATCCGCATCCCCTGCACTGTCAACATGGACGCGGGTGGCCCCTTGGGCATGCTGCACAGCAGCCAGCTGCACACCCACGGCATAGGCTTGGCGATTTACCCCGCCTTGCTGCGCAATGCCCTGGGTTTTGCCATGCGCGACGCCTTGCAACACCTCCAAGCCGATGGCAGCACCCAAGCCGTTCGTCCCCGCATGCTCAGCAGCCAAGAGTACAACGACTGCCTGGGCCTGCCGGAAGTGGAGGCCTGGGAGACGCGGTTTTTGGGCTGAGCATCGCAGCGCAAAGCCAGCAGCCATCCAGCGCAACGCCCTTGAAGGTCGAGACAATGCGAAAATAGCGCCTATGACCGTTCCTTTGACTGCCTCTTCTTCCAATCCGGCTGCTGCACAAAGCGTGGCTGCGCAGATGCACATACTTGGCCAGCAGGCCAAAGCCGCTTCGGCTTTGATGGCCAAAGCGTCTGTGGCGGTCAAGAACGCAGCGCTCAAGCGCTTGGCGGCTTTGCTGCGCGAGAACACCGAGCGCTTGCAAATCGACAACGCCAAAGACCTGGACCGCGCCCAAGCGAGCGGCTTGTCCGGCCCCATGGTGGACCGCCTCAAACTGAGCCCACAAGTGCTCGAAACCTGCGCGCAGGGCTGTGAGCAGTTGGCCGCCATGCCGGATGTGATTGGCGAGATCATTGGCATGAAGCAGATGCCCAGCGGCATTCGCGTGGGCCAGATGCGGGTACCGATCGGGGTGTTCGGCATGATTTTTGAAAGCCGTCCCAACGTGACCATCGAGGCGGCCAGCCTGTCCCTCAAGAGCGGCAACGCCTGTATTTTGCGCGGTGGCTCGGAGGCCATCGAGTCCAACAAAGCCCTGGCCTTGTTGGTCCAACAAGCGCTCACCGAAAATGGGCTGCCCGCAGACGCGGTGCAACTGGTGCAAACCACCGACCGCGAAGCCGTGGGCCATTTGATTGCCATGCCCGCTTATTTGGATGTGATCATTCCGCGCGGCGGCAAGGGCTTGATCGAGCGCATCAGCCGCGACGCCAAAGTGCCGGTGATCAAGCATCTGGATGGCAATTGCCACACTTACATCGATGACCCTTTTGACCTGGCCATGGCCGTCAAAGTCGCCGACAACGCCAAGACCCACAAATACAGCCCTTGCAATGCCAGTGAAAGTTTGCTGGTGGCGCGGGCCTCGGCGGCTGCGTTTTTACCGGCCATTGGCGCGGTCTATGCCGCTAAAGGCGTTGAGATGCGTTGTTGCGCTGCGTCCAAGGCCATTTTGGCCGCTGTGCCCGGTGCCCTGTTGGTCGATGCCACCGAGCAAGACTGGTTTGAAGAATACCTGGCCCCGATCATCAGCATCAAGGTGGTGGACGGCTTGGATGCGGCCATAGCCCACATCAACCATTACTCGAGCCACCATACCGATGCCATTTTGACCCGCGACCACATGCATGCGCAGCGCTTTTTGCGCGAGGTGGACTCGGCCAGCGTCATGGTCAACACCAGCACCCGCTTTGCGGATGGCTTTGAGTTCGGCTTGGGCGCCGAAATCGGTATTTCCACCGACAAATTCCATGCCCGTGGCCCGGTCGGTATTGAGGGCTTGACTTCGCTCAAATACGTGGTGCTCGGCGACGGTGAAGTGCGTCATTGAAGTGCGTCATTGAAGCTTCACAGCCGCACCGCATGATTCGCTGTCGCAACAGCGCTTGCAATTGTCAGTCTGCCCCCCATATAAAGGCATTCTGAATCTTCCCCAACACCTGTTCAAAGGTTCTCTCTATGGTTCCCCATCTCGTCACTGCCCTGACTGGCCCTATCAATGAGCTGGAGCAGCGCATTTTGGATTCGATGCCTGCCATTGAACGCTGGTTTCGATTGGAGTGGATGGAGCACACGCCGCCCATTTACTCGTCGGTGGACATTCGCAACGCCGGATTCAAATTGGCCCCAGTGGACACCAATCTGTACCCCGGTGGCTGGAACAACCTGACGCCCGAAATGCTGCCTCTGGCGGTGCAAGCCGCGCAGGCGGCCATTGAGAAGATCTGCCCCGAGGCCAAAAACCTGCTGATCATTCCCGAAAACCACACCCGCAACCCGTTCTACCTGAGCAATGTGGTCCAGTTGCAGCGCATTTTCCACATGGCGGGCTTGAATGTGCGTATTGGTTCGATCAATCCCGAAATCAAGGAAACCACGCTCATCGAACTGCCCAACGGCGAATCGGTCACCTTGGAGCCGGTCATCCGCAGTCGCCATCGCCTGGGTTTGAAGGACTTTGACCCTTGCACCATTTTGCTGAACAACGATTTATCGGCCGGTGCGCCCGGCATCATTGAAGAGCTGCATGAGCAGTATGTCCTGCCGCCTTTGCATGCAGGCTGGAGCGTGCGCCGCAAGAGCCAGCACTTTCAGAATTATGAAGAGGTGACCAAGCGTTTTGGCAAATTGCTGGGCATTGATCCTTGGCTGATCAACCCGATGTTCAACCAATGCGGGGATGTGAACTTTTCTGAAGGCGTGGGCATTGAATGCCTGCAAAGCAATGTGGATGCGCTGCTCACCAAGATCAAGCGCAAATACAAAGAATATGGCATCAATGAAAAGCCTTTTGTCATCGTCAAGGCCGACAACGGCACGTATGGCATGGGCATCATGACGGTGCGTGAAGTGGCCGACCTGGACGCTTTGAACCGTAAAACACGCAACAAAATGAGCGTCATCAAGGACGGGCAGACCGTCAGTGACGTCATCATCCAAGAAGGTGTGATCACCCACGAACGCATCAACGACGCGGTGGCCGAACCCGTGGTCTACATGATGGACCGTTATGTGGTGGGCGGCTTTTACCGTGTGCATGCCGAACGTGGCATCGATGAAAACCTCAACGCCCCCGGCGCGAGTTTTGTCCCCCTGGCTTTTGCAGACAGCCCGCATTTGCCGCAACCTGGCGTCAAGCCCGGAGCCAGTGCACCCAATCGGTTTTACATGTATGGCGTCATCGGTCGACTGGCCATGCTGGCCGCCAGCTATGAATTGGAAGCCACGGACCCTTTGGCCGAGGTGTACGACTGAAAGCTCAGTTGCTGCAACGCAACAATTTTGAGGGGTCCGCTGTTTTTTGAGGTGGCGGCGCATGGCGCTGCCGTTCAGACAGGCGCAAAATACGAAGCTTGTTAGTTTTGGAGCCGGTCTTAGCTACCGGCGAATGTGTGTCCGCCACCAAATCATCTCTCACCGCGCTCACCTTGGGCGCGATCGGCGTCGTCTACGGCGACATCGGCACCAGCGTTTTGTACGCCTTCAAAGAAGTCTTCGCCAGCGGCCATGTGCCCGTTACACCTGACAATGTGTTGGGCATTTTGTCCTTGTTTGTCTGGGCGCTGACCTTGATCGTGTCCTTGAAATACGTCACCCTGATCATGCGCGCGGACAACCATGGTGAAGGGGGTTTGATGGCACTGTTAGCCATGGCCTCCACCTCGATCAAGGACAAGGCTTTGCTAAGGCGGTTTTTGTTTTTCGTAGGGGTTTTTGGTGTCGCGCTGTTTTTTGGCGACGGGGTCATTACGCCCGCCATTTCAGTGTTGTCTGCGGTGGAGGGCTTGGAGATCCTGACGCCGCACGCCAAGCCCTACGTCGTGCCCTTGTCTTTGGCCGTTTTACTGGCTTTGTTTTTCATTCAGCGGCGAGGCACCGCCGACATCGGTCGATTTTTCGGTCCGATCATGGTGGTCTGGTTCGGTGTGATTGCGGTTTTGGGTTTGGTGCAAATTTTTGAAAATCCCATGGTGCTCTGGGCCCTGTCACCCCATTACGCCTTGGGATTCATCATCCAGCATCCTGCCTTGGCCTTCATCACCTTGGGGGCTGTCTTCCTGTGTTTGACGGGAGCCGAGGCCTTGTATGCAGACATGGGGCATTTTGGCAAGTCGCCCATCCGTTTGGCATGGTTCAGTTTGGTCATGCCCAGTCTGTTGTTGAATTATTTAGGTCAAGGCGCCTTGGTCTTGACCAACCCCAAAATGGCCGAAAACCCCTTCTTTTTGATGGCACCTGATTGGGCTTTGCTGCCTTTGGTGGTCTTGGCTACTTTGGCCACGGTGATTGCGTCACAGGCGCTGATCACGGGTGCTTTTTCAGCCACCAAGCAAACCATTCAGCTGGGGTATTTGCCACGGCTAAGCATTTTGCATACCTCCATCAAAGATACAGGGCAGATTTACATTCCGGTGGTCAACTGGACCTTGCTGATGGGCGTGCTGATCGCGGTGGCCATGTTCGGTTCTTCGTCGGCTTTGGCGGCCGCTTATGGTATTTCGGTCAGTCTGGTGATGATCATCACCACGGTGATGACGTTTTTTGTTATTCGCTACGGTTGGGGGTATCCGTTATGGAGCAGTTTGTTGCCCACCTTGTTTTTCTTCGGCATTGATGCGTGTTTTTTCGCTTCTAACTCTTTGAAGATTCTCCAAGGCGGATGGTTTCCCTTGCTGATGGCCGTCATTTTGTACACCATCATGTCCACTTGGCACGATGGCCGCCGATTGCTCAATGAAGTCATTAAGGCGGAATCTTTCAAGTTGTCGGATTTCATGGATTCCGTTTTTATCCATCCGCCTTCCCGGGTCGATGGCACCGCCGTATTTCTCACTTCGCAAGTGGGCGTCGTACCCAACGCCTTGCTTCACAACCTCAAACACAACAAAGTCCTGCACCGTCAAAACATATTTGTCACAGTGCGCAGCCACGAGGTGCCATGGGTGGGCTTGGACAAACGCTTGGAGATTGAACCCCTGGGCCACGATTGCTGGCAAGTGATTGTGAATTACGGTTTCAAAAATGATTTTGAATTGCCTAAGGCGCTGGTTCAACTGAGGCTGCATGGCTGTGACATGGAGGCCATGAGCACCAGCTACTTCTTGTCGCGCGACATCGTGATCCCGACCATTGGTGGCGGGATGGCCAATTGGCGCGAAAAATTGTTTGCTTCGATGCACCACAACGCCAGCGCAGCTGCCGAGTTTTTGAACCTGCCGACCAACGCCGTGGTCGAACTCGGCTCGAAGATCGAAATCTAGATCAACGGGGTCAAGTTCATCGAGGTCTGATGAACTTGACCCATCGCCTCGCCCATGCGAATGGGCCGCGTGGGCGTCCAGTCAGCGTTGAATTGCATGACCCCTTGCGGGAACAGCATCACCACCGTGGAGCCGAGCAAAAAGCGGCCCATTTCTGCGCCTTTGGCCAGCACGATGTGCTGCGCTTCGTAACGCCATTCTTGCACCACCCCGGGTCTGGGTGGGTTGACCAGGCCGTGCCACACGGTTTGCATGCTGCCCACGATGGTAGCCCCCACCAAGGTCAGCACAAACGGGCCTTGCGCGCCCTCAAAGACACACACCACCCTTTCGTTGCGGGCAAACAAGCCCGGCACACCGCGCGCTGTGGTCGGATTGACCGAAAACAAATCGCCCGGGATATAAATCATCCGCAATAAACGGCCATCGCAAGGCATGTGAATGCGGTGGTAGTCCCGTGGACTCAGGTACAGCGTGGCAAATTGGCCGTTATCAAACAAAGCGGCCAGTGGGGCGTCGCCGCCCACCAGTGCGCGGCTCGAATAAAGGTGGCCCTTGGCCTGGAAAATCTGATCGCCCTCGATCGCACCGCACTGGCTGATGGCGCCGTCCACCGGGCTGACAAAGGCCGCATCGGCCAAAGGCCGGGCGCCTTCGCGCAGGGGGCGTGTGAAAAAATCATTGAAGCTGGCGTAAGCCGAGGTGTCCGCCTCGGCGGCTTGCGACATGTCCACTTGGTAGCGCGCCACAAACCGGTTGATGAACCAGTGAGTCAACTTGCCCCATGAGGCCCCGGCCATTCGCCCTGCCAAAACGGTCAACGCACGTTGGGGCAGCAGATATTGCGGCCAAACGGCCAATCGGTCAGACAAATCGGGCTCCAAAGACAAAGTCACGCATTGTATCGGGCAGGTCCAAAAACAGTGGGCACAATAGCGGCCATGCTCACACCCTTGTTATCGGTCACCCATTTGGTCAAGCGCTACGGCGACGCCACGGTGGTCAACGACCTGTCATTCCAGATTGACCCCGGCGAATGCTTGGGCGTGATCGGCCCCAACGGCGCCGGTAAAACCACCACCTTGCGCATGTGCCTGGGCTTGTCTGCGCCCGACAGCGGTCAGATCGATTATTTCGATGGACTGCACATGCCGCAGGACGCTTTGGCGATCAAAAGCCGCTTGGGCGTGGTCAGCCAAATGGACACGCTGGACCCGGATTTTTCGTGCGAAGAAAATCTGCTGGTGTATGGCCGTTATTTCGGTTTGAAAGATGCGCAAATCCGTGAACGGATTGCCCCCTTGCTGGACTTTGGCGCATTGACCAGCAAAGCCAAAGCCAAACCCGGCGAGTTGTCGGGCGGCATGAAGCGGCGCTTGAGTTTGTCACGCGCCCTGATCAACCACCCCAGCATGCTGATGCTGGACGAGCCGACCACCGGCCTGGACCCGCAGGCGCGGCACCTGATGTGGGAGCGGCTGCAAAATCTGCTGCAGCAAGGTAAATCCATTTTGCTCACCACCCACTTCATGGACGAAGCCGAGCGTCTGTGTGACCGCTTGTTGGTGCTGGACCATGGCCGCAAAATTGCTGAGGGCAAGCCTCGCGAACTGATCGCCCAGCACTTGGAGCCTGATGTGGTCGAGGTCTATGGCGCAGGCGCTTTGGCCTTGGCGCAAAATGAGACGCTCAAGCCCTTGGCCGCGCGCGTGGAAGTCAGCGGCGAGACCGTGTTTTTCTACACTGCGCAAGCCCAACCCTTGATGGCAGCGCTGCATGCCTGGCCGCAATTGCGGACCTTGCACCGACCGGCCAACTTGGAAGACCTGTTCCTCAAACTCACCGGTCGGCAAATCAGGGAGGACGCATGAGCGCTTCACAATTCCATCCGTCCATGTGGCGCGCCCCGCAACTGTCCATGCGCTGGTGGCCCGTGTTTTTGCGCAACTGGCTGGTCTGGAAAAAACTCGCTGTTCCCAGCCTGGTCGGCAATATCGCCGAGCCCTTGATGTGGCTGGTGGCCTTTGGCTATGGCCTGGGCTCACTGATTGGGCAGATTGAATTGGACGGCGAAAAGGTGCCCTACATCTTGTTTTTGGCCAGCGGCAGCATTTGCATGAGCGCCATGAACGCCGCCACCTTTGAGGCGCTGTACTCGGCCTTCTCGCGCATGCACATGCAAAAAACATGGGACGGCATCATGAACGCCCCGGTGCGGCTGGACGATATTGTGTTGGCCGAAATGCTCTGGGCCGCCTTCAAAGCGCTGTTCACCGTCACGGCTATTTTGGGCGTCATGCTGGCCCTGGGCATCAGCCACAGCTGGAAATTGCTGGCCGCTTGGCCCGTGCTGCTGGGCGTGGGCATCACTTTCAGTTGTATGGCGCTGATCTTCAACGCGCTGGCCAAGGGCTACGACTTTTTCACCTACTACTTCACCCTGTTTCTCACGCCCATGATGTTCCTCTCGGGCATCTTTTTCCCGCGTGACCAATTGCCCCCACTGGTGCGCGCGATTGCCGATTGGCTGCCCTTGTCAGTGGCCGTCGACTTGGTTCGCCCGCTGTTCATGGACCGTTGGCCTGATCATGCCCTGCGCCATGTGCTGGTGCTGGTGGTTTTTGCGGTGGTGTCTTTCTGGATTGCGCTGGCCTTGACCCGCAAGCGCTTCAGGAGTTGATACAACCAGGAAGGGGGCAGGGCGCTACCCGCTAAGATTGTTTTTTTTCACACATTCAAGGATTGAGCATGAGCATCCAAACCTTAGGCATCATTGGCGCAGGCACCATGGGCAATGGCATTGCACAGGCGTGTGCCGTCTCCGGCATCCACGTCGTGATGGTCGATATTTCTGATGCGGCTGTCGCCAAAGGTATCGCCACAGTCGAAAGCAGCCTGGAGCGCTTGGTCAAAAAAGAAAAAATCACCGAAGCCGACAAGGCCGCCGCCTTGGCCCGCATCCAAGTCAGCACAAGTTATGACGACTTGAAAGCCACGCAGTTGGTGATCGAAGCCGCCACCGAAAACCAGGATCTGAAAGTCAAGATCTTGAAGCAGCTCGACGGCCTGCTGCCCGCAAATGTGATCATCGCCTCCAACACCTCGTCCATTTCCATCACCCAGCTCGCCGCCGCCACGCAGCGCGCCGACCGCTTCATTGGCATGCATTTTTTCAACCCGGTGCCCATGATGGCCTTGGTGGAGATCATTCGCGGCCTGCAAACCAGCGACGCGACGCACGACGCGGTGCATGACATGGCGCTGGCCCTGGGCAAAACCCCGATCACCGTGAAAAACGCGCCCGGCTTTGTGGTCAACCGCATTTTGGTGCCCATGATCAACGAAGCTTTCTTTGTGCTGGGCGAAGGCCTGGCCGAAGCCGAAGCCATCGACGCCGGCATGAAGCTCGGCTGCAACCAGCCCATCGGCCCGCTGGCGCTGGCCGACATGATTGGCCTGGATGTGTGTCTGGCCGTGATGGAGGTTTACCTCAAGGAATTTGGCGACAGCAAATACCGCCCCAGCCCCTTGCTGAAAGAAATGGTCGCCGCAGGCCGTCTGGGCCGCAAGACCCAACAAGGCGTCTACAGCTACTGACAGGTGTCACCTGCGTGAATGGCCCAGCCGAACGGTTTGGCCTACCATGCAGGCATGACCACCTCAAGCCCCCACCCCGAAGGCCAGATCGACTGCACCGTGCATGGCGCGGTGCTGCAGATCAGCATCAACCGTCCTGCCAAACGCAATGGCTTCACACCCAAAATGTTTCGTGAATTGGGCGAGGCTTACTGCCGGCTGGATGACGACCCTGCTTTGCGGGTTGGCGTGCTGTGTGCCGAGGGCGATCATTTCACTGCCGGGTTGGATTTGCCCACCATCGCGCCCTTGATGAAGCGCGGCGAAAAGTCCGTGCCCCTGGGTCTGGTGGACCCGCTCAATTTGGGCATGGAAGGCTACCGGCGCCGCCGCAAACCGATGGTGGTCGCGGTGCAAGGCATCACTTACACGCTGGGCATTGAACTCATGCTGGCGGCCGACATCGTGGTCGCGGCAGACGACTGCCGTTTTTCGCAACTGGAAGTCAAACGCGGCATCATGGCCACGGGGGGCGCTACGCTGCGCATGGCCGAGCGTGCGGGCTCGGGCAATGCCTTGTTGCATTTACTCACCGGCGATGAGTTTGACAGCGCTGAAGCCTTGCGCCTGAACTTTGTGCAGCGCGTGGTGCCTGCCGGTCAACAACGGGCCGAAGCCTTGCGCATAGCCAACACCATTGCCGCGCAAGCACCGCTGGCCATTGAGGCTACGCGGCAAAATGTCCTCAAAGCTGTGGAATATGGCCCTGTCGTGGCCATGCTCGACTTCATCCCCGTGCAGCAAATCCTGTCTAACAGCGAAGACGCCGCCGAAGGTGTGCAGTCGTTTGTAGAAAAACGCGCCGCGCGGTTCACTGGGCGCTGACTTCAAATAAAAAGGGTTTACTTGCCCGCAGCCGATTCGTACAGCTTTTTCAAAGCGTCATTCATCAACTTGATCGCTTCACCTCTGGCGCCTTTGCAGCCTGCGCCGGTGGGGCCGCCGCCACCGCACTGAATGGCTTCAGCAATGGCCACTTTCAAATTGGCAATCGATGTTTCAAGATGCGACTGTTGGGCGTAAACCATGCCGCCCACAAAAGACATTGTTGCAATGCCCAAACCAGCGGCAGCTTGGGTGAAATGAATTTTCATGATTTCAACTTTCAAAAAATCAAATTCTAAAGCCTGATGATTTCAGGTGGATGTCGTCCCTTGGATGCGTATTGTTCCGTTAAGCAAGACGGAGCCTTTGGCTTGACACGCTGGCTGGAGACGCCTGCCTGAATAGGCCTTGAACTCGCCGACAATCAAGGCATGCACGAAACGCCCGACACCGACCGACACCCTTATGCCCATTTGACGCCGGATGTGGTGCTCGATGCACTGGCTTCGGTGGGGCTGTATGGCGATGGCCGCCTGACTGCTTTGAGCTCTTATGAAAACCGGGTCTACCAAGTGCATTTGGAAGACCCCCACGAAGGCCATGCTGCGGTGGTCGTCAAGTTTTACCGTCCGCAGCGCTGGAGCTCGGCGCAAATTCAAGAAGAGCATGATTTCGCGCACGAGCTGCTCGCTGGCGAAGTGCCGGTGGTCGCACCCCTTCGCCTCAACGGCCAGACCTTGCACCAAGCAGCAGGTTTTGCCTTCTCGGTCAGTCCCAGGCGGGGCGGACGTGCGCCCGAGCTGGATGACATGGATGTGTTGGAATGGATTGGTCGTTTTCTCGCCCGCATCCACACCGTGGGCGCGGCCAAACCCTTCGCGGTGCGCCCTGCATTGGATACCGACAGCTTTGCCATGGAGCCCCGGCAATGGCTGGCGCAGCACCGCATGATTCCGCTCGAAGTCGAGCGCGAATGGTTTGACACTTTGGACCAGGCCTTGGCGATGATCCAGACCCACCCGGTGCTGACGCCAGCCCTGGCCACAGGCCGCATCCGTTTGCACGGCGACTGCCATCCCGGCAACATCTTGTGGACGCCAGCCGAGCGGCCAGGCGCGGGCCCGCACTTTGTGGACCTGGACGATGCCCGCATGGGCCCTGCGGTGCAAGACCTGTGGATGCTGTTGTCGGGCGACCGCCGGCAACGGTCTTTGCAGTTGTCTGCGCTGCTGGACGGCTATGAACAGGTGCGCGACTTTGACCGGCGCGAGTTGAATTGGATCGAACCCTTGCGCACTTTGCGTCTGGTGCATTACAGCGCTTGGCTGGCACGCCGTTGGGATGACCCCATCTTTCCGATCAATTTTCCGTGGTTCGGCACGCCCGACTATTGGCGCGGTCAGGTGCTCATGTTGCAAGAGCAAATGGAGCAGATGAACGAGCCGGTTCTGAGCGTGTAAAACGGCCCCTTCAGGAGCGGCCGGGCACCACGCCCAAAGCCATGGCGCAACCGATCAGGGCCGGTTGCTCGGCGCGAATCACATAGGTCGGGATGCGCGCCATGTAATTTTCAAAGCGGCCTTTGGCTTCAAAGGCAGCGCGAAAGCCCGATTGCGCAAAGTAGTCGCCCAGACGGTCAATCACGCCGCCGCCGATGTAAATACCGCCGCGTGCACCCAGCGTCAAGGCCAGATTGGCCGCGGCGTTACCCAGCAAGCGGCACAGGCATTCAAGCGCTTCCTGGCAGGCCACATCTTGGTTCGCCAAGCCACGTTCGCTCACTTGCGCGGCGACCCAGGGCGCGGCTTCGGTGCCATTGAGCTCGCAAATGGCGCGGTACAAATTTTCCAGGCCCATGCCCGAGATGACCCGTTCGGCCGACACATGCGGATGGCTGCGCCACAGGATGCGCAGGATATCCGCCTCGCGTGGGCAGGTGGGCGAGAGGCTGACGTGCCCGCCTTCCCCCGCAATGGGCACCCAGTCGCCCCGCTTTGAGCGCACCAGGCAAGACACGCCCAGGCCGGTTCCGGGGCCGATCAAACCCTTGGGGGCATTGGCGACGGGTTCGCCTGTGCCGATTTGTTCCAGGTCAGTGCCACGCAAGGCTGCAGCCGCCATGGCCATGGCTTCCCAGTCGTTGAGCATCAGCAGGCTGTCCAAGCCCAGCTGCTGGCGCGTGGCCTCGATCGAGAATTGCCAGTGGTTGTTGGTCATCTTCAGCAGATCGCCGTCGATGGGGTTGGCGATGGCGATACAGGCTTCGCGCACTGCGGGATGTCCGATGTGTTGCAAATAAGCTTGCGCGGCGGCGGCCAGGTCGGGGTAGTGGCCCGTGGACAGGGTGATGGCTTGCGAGAGGGGTGTGCCATCGCCATGCACCAATGCAAAACGGGCGTTGGTCCCGCCGATGTCGCCCAAAAGGCGCGGCACGTTGGCAGGTCGGGCGGAAGTGGTCATCGGTCGCAGCTTTGATGGCATCTTGGATCGGGTCCGGGATGCCAGGGCTCCATCAGCTCAACAATGCATTCACCCGCTTGACGTAAGCTGCGGGGTCTGCGGGCATGCCGCCTTCGGCCAGCACGGCTTGGTCAAACAGGATGTGGGCCAGGTCGTGAAAGTGCACCGAGCCTTCGAGCTTTTTGACCAGCGCGTGTTCGGGATTGACTTCGAGCACGGGCTTGACCTCCGGCGCTTGTTGACCCGCTTGCTTGAGCATGCGGGCCAGTTGCATGCTCATGCCGTCGTCGGTCACCACCAAACAAGCGGGACTGTCCACCAGACGGCTGGTCACGCGCACGTCTTCGGCTTTGTCTTTCAGAGCTTCTTTGAGCTTGGCCAAAAGCGGTTTGAAAGTTTCGGCCACTTCTTCAGCGGCTTTCTTTTCTTCTTCGTCTTGCAGTTTGCCCAAGTCAAACGCGCCCTTGGCCACGCTTTGCAGCGGGGTGCCGTCAAAGTCTTGCACAAAGTTCAGCGCCCACTCGTCCACCCGGTCGGTCATCAACAGCACCTCGATGCCTTTTTTCTTGAAGACTTCAAGCTGCGGGCTGTTCTTGGCGGCCACCAAGGTGTCGGCGGTGATGTAGTAAATCGCGTCCTGGCCTTCTTTCATGCGGGCTTTGTAATCGGCAAAGCTCACCGCCACGCTGTCGTGGGTGGACGAGGCGAAACGCAGAAGTTTCAAGATGCGGTCGCGGTTGCCAAAGTCTTCGCCCAAGCCTTCTTTCAATACCGCGCCGAATTCGGCGTAAAACTTCGCGTATTGGCCCAGCTTGGCTTTGTCTTCTTCACTTAAGACATCAGAGACCCCTTCGGTCGTCGCATCCGTCGCATCAGCCGCGGCTTGCGGCGCTTTGTCGTGTTTCGCTAAATCTTCCAACATCGACAGCACGCGGCGGGTGTTGCCTTCGCGGATGGCTTTCACATCGCGACTTTCTTGCAGCAGTTCGCGGCTCACGTTCAGGGGCAAGTCGGCCGAATCCACCACGCCTTTGACAAAGCGCAGGTAGCTGGGCATCAGCGCCTCGGCATCGTCCATGATGAACACCCGCTTGACGTACAGCTTGATGCCGGCCTTCTTGTCGCGGTTCCACAGGTCTTGCGGTGCTTTGCTTGGGATGTACAACAGCTGGGTGTATTCGGTGCTGCCTTCGACGCGGTTGTGCGTCCAGTTCAGCGGCGCTTCAAAGTCGCGGCTGATCTGTTTGTAAAAGTCCTGGTATTGCGCGTCGGTGATGTCTTTCTTGGCGCGTGTCCACAGGGCGCTGGCTTTGTTGACCGGCTCCCACTCACCGGTCTTGACCATGCCGCCGGGCTGGCGGCCGCCTTTTTCGTCCTGGGGGTCGATCAGATCACCGTCTTTCCACTCTTCCTTTTCCATCAAGATCGGCAGGCTGATGTGGTCCGAGTATTTGCCAATGATCTCTTTGATCTTCCAGGTGTTGGCATACTCGGTGGCGTCTTCGCGCAGGTGCAAAATCACGCTGGTGCCGCGCTCAGCGCGGTGGATGCGCTCGACCTCAAAGTCGCCGGTGCCACCGCTGATCCAGCGCACGCCTTCGGCGGCCGCAGCGCCTGCACGGCGGGTTTCCACCGTGATTGTGTCGGCCACGATGAAGCCCGAATAAAAGCCGACGCCAAACTGGCCAATCAACTGCGCGTCCGACTTTTGGTCGCCGCTCAGCTTGCTCATGAAGTCTTTGGTGCCGCTTTTGGCGATGGTGCCCAAATGCTCAATCGCTTCTTGCTCGGTCATGCCAATGCCGTTGTCGGTGATGGTCAAGGTCTTGGCCTTGTCATCAAAGGACAAGCGCACTTGCAACTCGGGCGCGTCTTCGAACAGTGCTGAATTGTTCAGCGCCTCAAAGCGCAGCTTGTCGCAAGCGTCCGAGGCGTTTGAGATCAGCTCGCGCAAGAAAATCTCTTTGTTGGAATACAAGGCATGCGTGACCAGGTGCAGCAGTTGCGACACTTCGGCTTGGAAAGAATGGGTTTGTTTGCTCATATCAAATCAAAAGTTGAAATCAAAGGGTCAGAGAAATCGATGTCGTTAGTTAGGGGCGACAGACGGCGTTTCAAGAGGCCGCAGTCTCGGGCGGCGCATTTCAGTTGCACAGGACATCTTCAAAACGACTCATTGGCCCCCAAATACCGCCATGTCCCCGCAGGCATTTGCCCCAGCTGCACCCCCCCCATGCGAATGCGCTTAAGGCCCACGACTTTGAGGCCCACTTGCTCGCACATGCGGCGGATTTGGCGCTTTTTGCCTTCGGTCAGCACAAATCGCAGCTGCTCGGGGTTTTGCCAGTCCACTTTGGCGAGCTTGAGCGGTTTGCCGTCCAGGCTCAGGCCGTGGCGCAGGCGATCGAGTTGGGTTTTCGGAAAGACCGCCTGCACATTGCTGGTCACGCGGTCGTTTTCATCGATGCTGCTCAGCGGCGTGGCCTTGCCGCCATAGGTGGCCGAGGCGGCCGTTGCCGCAGCGCTGTTTTCTTGGCCGGTGTAAGCCACCCGCACCAAATATTCTTTTTCCATCTCCGAGTCTTCGCCGATCAACTGGCGCGCCACACGGCCGTCTTGTGTCAGCACCAGCAGGCCGGTGGAGTCGATGTCCAGCCGCCCGGCCGGCGCCAGGTTGCGCAGATGGGGCGGCGTGAAGCGCATCTTGGACGGATCGCCCATCCAGTGGCTGCGCGGGTTGATCAGGGTGATGGCGGGTTGATGCCCATCTTCGGCCTGGCCGCTCACATAACCCATCGGCTTGTGCAAAAGAATGGTCACTTGCCGGTCTTGTTGCAGCTCAGCCGCTTTGTCGATGGTGATGCGGTCCGACAGCGTGACTTGTTGGCCCATGCTGGCGGGCAGGCCGTTGACCTGAACCCAGCCTTGCTCGATCCAGGCGTCCGCTTCGCGGCGCGAGCACATGCGCAACTCGGCCATGCGCTTGTTCAGGCGCGAGGTGCCGCTGGGCGCGGCCGTTTCGCCCTTGCCTTCGGGACGGGGGGCGCGTTTGAAAGCCGGGGGCTGGGTCATGGGTGAGCGAGGTCAAAAAGAGCTATTGTCCGTTGTTTTTCATCCGCAGGCGCATCCTTTTCATGTGCAGTCGCATCCAGGAGAGCCTCAGGCCAAGGCCACTTTTTGGGCTTCAAATTCAAGAGACAATGTGGACATGAACAATTTCAAAGCCCTTGTGAATCGCCTTGCCATTGGCTTGTTGTGCGCCTTGCTCAGTCTGCAGTTGGGCGCGCAAACGGCGCCGCCAGTGGCTGTGCAAATGGCGGTCTATCAGCCTTTGCAGGCTGCGCAAGAGGCTTTGAAAAACAGCCAGCCGCAGCAGGCGCTGGCGCTGGCCAAAGAGGCTTTGGCGGTGCCCAACATCACGCCCACCGAAACGTTTTGGGTGCAGCGCACTTTGGCTGTGGCGGCCATCGCAGCGCAAGATTTCGATCAGGCCACAGCTTCTTTGGCGCTGTTGTTGACCCAGCCCGGACTGAGCGCTGCAGAGCAACGGCCTTTCCTGGCGTCTTTGGTATTTGCAAGCCAGCAGAAAAAAGACCCCGCCGGTGTGGTCAAGTGGGCCCAACTTTATTTGCGCGATGGCGGCACCCATCCGTCGGTTCGCCCTGCGTTGATTCAGACTTTGTCCCAAATGAATGCGCATCAGGATGTGGTTCAAGAAATGCAAATCAAAATGAAACTCGATGCTGCTGCGGGTCAACAGCCCGGTGAGGCGGAGTTGCGCATTTTGGCGGTGAGTTACCGCGAGCTGAAAGACGAAGCCGGCTATGAGGCGACTTTGTATCAGTTGTTGGCTTTGTACCCTTCCAAAGCCTATTGGGCAGAAGCCATTGGCCGCCAAAACAGCCAAGCGCAGACGCATGCACGTTTTGACCTGGATCTGTACCGTCTTTCTGAAGAAACCGGCACCTTGGATGCCGCCGCTCAATACGCCGCGATGGCCGAGCTGGCTTTGCGGGCTGGCTTGCCAGCCGATGCGCAGCGGGTGATGGAAAACGGTTTCCAGCAAGGCGTGCTGGGCCAGGGCGCTCAAGCTTCTGCACATGCCAAATTACGTCAACTGGCCGCCGCCCAGTTGGCGGAGGACGACAAGTTGATGGCCGCGTTGGAAAAATCAGCCAAAGACAGCAATGCCTGGGTCGGCTTGGGCGATGTCTGGTTTTCTAAGCAGCAGTGGGCCCAGGCCAGCGCGATGTACGCCAAGGCTTTGGCGGCAGGGCCGGTGCGGCGCGAGACCGAGGTGTATTTGCATCAAGCCATTGCAGTATTCAAAGCCGGTGATCCGCTGGCAAGCCGCGCGTTACTGGACAAGATGACCGGTGACAAAACGGCGATGGCCTTGGCCCGGTTATGGCGCCTGCGCACGCTGGCGCCTGCCAAGTGACAGCCTGAAAAAGAGCCCAGCGCCTGTGACCGCTCAGGGCTTGAGTGCCTGGGCCGCCGCCGCAGTCGCCGCTTTGTGGGCAAACTCGGCGCGCAGGGCCTTGAGGCGCTCGCGGGGATCTTCGCGAGCGGTTTCTTTGTCCAGCGCCATTTCAGTGATGAAGCGGCTGGGCAGGGCCGACACCGTTTCGCGGCCTTTTTTGCGGCGTTTGGTCCAACTCACGGCCAGGCTGCGTTGGGCGCGGGTGATGCCCACATACATCAAGCGCCGCTCTTCTTGCAGGCGCAACACAAGGTCTTCGCTCATCGCGCCTTCGGCCATGCCGGAGGGGGTGTGGTCGTCGCCCAGCTTGAAGGGCAGCAAGCCTTCGTTCACCCCCACCAGCATCACATGCGGCCACTCCAGACCTTTGGAGGCATGCAGGGTGGAGAGGGTCACCACATTTTGTTCGGTTTCGCGCTCGTTGAGGGTGGACAGCAGCGAGATGGTTTGCGCCACCTCTAAAAGTGATTTGACTTCGGATGCGCTGCTCACGCCTGCCGCATCGTCGATTTCGCCGCCGCAGCGGGCCGCCATCCAGTCGCAAAATTCGAGCACGTTCGTCCAGCGTGCGGCGGCAATTTTTTCGTTGTCTTCGCCTTCATACAAATGCTTTTCGTAGCCAATGTCTTGGAGCCAGTCACGCAGAAAAGTTCGGGCACTTTCGGCTCCCAAGGTGAGCCGTGCCCGGTATGCCTGGTCATTCAAAAAACGGCCAAACTCGTGCAGACTGCCCACCGCTTTGGCCGACAAGACACTGGGCAAACTGTTGGCAAACAGGGCTTCAAACAAACTGAGTTTGTATTGGCTGGCAAATTTGCCCAGCTGCGCGAGGGTTTGGTGGCCGATGCCGCGCTTGGGGCTGATGATGGCGCGCAAAAAAGCCGGGTCGTCGTCGTTGTTGATCCACAACCGGAACCAAGCGCACAGGTCTTTGATTTCGGCGCGGTCAAAAAAGCTTTGACCGCCCGAGACTTTGTAAGGAATATTGGCGCGGCGCAGCGCTTTTTCAAAGGGTTTGGCCATGTGGTTGGCACGGTACAAAATCGCAAAGTCCTTCAGCTCGCGGTACTGCGCCTCGCCCTGGGCGTTGGTGGTCACGGTGGTGCCAGCACGCAACGACTGTATGCGCGAGATGGTGCGGTCGGCCTCGTGCTCTTCATTGTCGGCATCCACCACCCGCACCGGTTCGCCTTCGCCCAGTTCCGAGAACAAGGTTTTCGGAAACAGTTTGGGATTGGGCTGGATGACGTTGTTGGCCGCACGCAAGATGGCGCTGGTGGAGCGGTAGTTTTGCTCCAGCTTGATGACCTTCAGGTTCGGAAAGTCTTGCGGCAGCCGCTTCAAATTGTCCAGCGTGGCGCCGCGCCAGCCGTAGATGGACTGGTCGTCGTCGCCCACGGCGGTGAAGCGGCCGCGTTCTCCAACCAGGTGTTTGAGCACTTCGTATTGGGTGGCGTTGGTGTCTTGGTATTCGTCCACCAGCACATGTCCCATGGTGGCTTGCCATTTGGCGCGCACCTCAGGGTGGTGGGCCAGCAACTTGAGCGGCAAGCCGATCAGGTCGTCAAAGTCAACGCTTTGGTAGGCGCTCAAGCGGTCTTCATACAAGCCCATGATGCGGGCGATGATGTGTTCGTTGTCGTCTTGGGCCTGGGCTTGGGCTTGGGTTGCATTGAGGCCCTGGTTTTTCCACAGGCTGATGGTCCACTGCCATTGCCTCGCGGTGGCGGCATCGGCGGTGCCGCCACCGCAGTCTTTCAGGATGCTGGTCACGTCGTCCGAGTCCAAAATGCTGAACTGGGGTTTGAGGCCCAGCACGGCGCCGTCTTCGCGCAGGATGCGCACGCCCAGCGCATGGAAGGTGCAGATCAACACATCTTTGGCGGCTTTGCCAATCAGGCTGCGGGCGCGTTCGCGCATTTCGGTGGCGGCTTTGTTGGTGAAGGTGATGGCCGCAATCTGTTGCGGGCCCAAACCGACTTGCATCAAGCGGCCAATTTTGTGGGTGATCACCCGGGTCTTGCCTGAACCCGCGCCCGCCAAAACCAAGCAAGGACCGTGGACATAGTTGACCGCGTCTTGTTGTGCGAGATTGAGGCCAGAGGTGAAGTCAGACATGGGCGGCCATCATAGCCCCACTGTTTGCTTGGGCGGGGCCAATTCAAGAGACAATGGCGGCATGTTGGACGTCTTGCAAGTAACTTTTCCATTTTTTGCCCTGGTTTTGGCCGGCTTTGTTGCCGCGCGCAGGGGGATGCTTCCGCTGGAGGCGATTGCGGGCTTGAATGGCTTTGTCTTGTTTTTTGCTTTGCCGTGCATGTTGTTTCGCTTTGGAGCGGGCATGCCCGTGGCGCAATTGCTCAATGCCGGGGTTTTTTTCACCTATTTGGTGTGTGCCTTGGCCATGGTGGGGTTCACGGTGGCGGTCAGCCTGAACCGGCGTATTCAATGGAACGATGCCGCTTTTGGTGCGCTGGTGGCGGCTTTCCCCAACACGGGTTTCATGGGTGTGCCTTTGCTGGTGGCTTTGCTGGGGTCTGCGGCGGCCGGCCCGACCATCGTGACGATTTTGGCTGACATGGTGATCACCACGTCTTTGTGCATAGCCTTGTCGCGGCTTGATGCGGCCGGGGAGCAGGGTGCGGCCATGGCGGCACGCAAGGCCTTGGCCGGTGTGGTGCGCAACCCCATGCCGTGGGCGATTGTGCTGGGCGCTGTTTTTTCTTGGCAGCACTGGGCCTGGTGGGGGCCCTTGGACAAGACGGTGGGTTTGCTGGGCGATGCGGCCTCGCCGGTGGCGCTGTTCACCATTGGCGCGGTGTTGGCCCGCGCCCACATGCAAGCCCATGCCCGGGAAAACGGCCCCTTGCTCTGGCGCGACGTGGTGCCAGTGGCCTTGATCAAGCTGTTGCTGCATCCGGTGCTGGTTTTGCTGGTGGGCGCGGCGGCGGTGTCGGCTGGCGTGCCAATAGATGCATTCGCCTTGAAAATCATGGTCTTGGTGGCGGCTTTGCCCAGTGCCAGCAATGTAGCGATGCTGGCCGAGCGGTTCGGTGCTGACAATGGCCGCGTGGCCCTGATCATCTTGGTCTCGACTTCAGCGGCTTTTCTGACTTTTTCAGGCGCTGTGACCTTGCTCAAATGAGTCAAGGCACACGAGGGGTCTGCTGCGGCTAAATGGCCAGGGGGTCGACATCCACCAGCCAGCGGATCAGCCCTTTGTGCTCGGGGCTGGAGCGCACGCTGTGCATCAGCGGTTGCACAGCGGCCAGCACTTTTTGCAAAGCCATGCGCGAAGCGCTCTCTATCAGCATTTGCGCCCGCTCCACATTGGCCACCCTTTGCATGCTCATGGGGACCGCCGCAAACAAGCTCACTTGGCCGAGTATTTCGGCCAAAGGCGGGTCTTGCGCCGCTTGCGCTTGCAGGGCTTGGCGGGTGGCGTTCAAAAACAACTGCGCAACGGCTTGGCTGCGCGCATCGGCCCGCAACAAGGCTTGATAAGTCACAGGGGGCAGGCCCGCTTGCTCGCGTTCCTTCAATTGACGGGCGGCAAATCCCGGGTAGTCGTGTTGCTTGAGGCAGGCAAATACATCGTGTTGGGGGTGAAAGGTTTGCACCCACATTTCACTTTGGCTGCTGTGCGCGGCATCTCTACCGGCCCGGCCACCGGCTTGCATCAGCAAAGAAAACAGCCGTTCGGGTGCCCGAAAATCGCTGGAGAACAAGGCGTTGTCGGGGTTGATGGCCGCCACCAAGGTGATGCGGCGAAAGTCATGCCCTTTGGCAATCATTTGCGTGCCGACCACAACGTCCACGTCGCCGGAGTGGACTTGGGCCAGTTGGCTTTCAAGGGCCCCTTTGTGTTTGGTGCTGTCGGCATCTATCCGCAAAATGCGCACCGCTTGGCCGTCCGGGCGGCGCACGTTGACCAGCAACTCGGCCAGGTGTTCTTCGAGCTGTTCGGTGCCGCGTCCCATGGCGGCAATGTCGGCGTTGCCGCAGGAGGGGCAGGCGCGGGGCACGCGTTCTGTGAAACCACAGTGGTGGCAGCGCAGGGTGCGGTCGAGTTTATGAAACACCCGAAACGCGCTGCAGTGACTGCACTCGCTCTTCCAGCCGCAGTCGGCGCAGTGCAACACCGGCGCATAACCGCGCCGATTCAGCAGCAGCATGCATTGCTCGCCGCGCGCAATCCGGGCTTGGATGTCGCTCAGGAGTTGGGACGACAACACGGTTTTGCGGGGTTGCTTGTTCATGTCGACCCGGCGTACAAAGGGCAATGGCCCTGCGCCAACACGCTCGGGCATGACCAACCGTTGGTAGCGCCCGCCTTGGGCCGCCGGACGGCTGTGGTGCCAGCTTTCAAGCGACGGTGTGGCCGAGCCCAAGATGACTTTGGCCCCTTCGAGCCGGCCTCGGTAAACCGCCAGGTCGCGCGCTGAATAGCGGGCCCCTTCTTGTTGTTTGTAGCTCGGGTCGTGCTCTTCATCGACCACGATCAATTGCAAATGCGGTATGGAGGCAAACACCGCCATGCGGGTGCCCAACACGATCCGGGCGGTGCCGGCGTGCGCCGCCAACCAGCTGTTGAGCCGTTGTGCAGGGGTCATGCCGCTGTGCATGGAGACCACGCGCTCAGCCCCAAAGCGGGCGGTCACGCGTTCTTCGAGTTGCGGCGTTAAATTGATTTCAGGCACCATGAGCAGCGCCTGGGCCAAGGGGTCGGCTTCGAGTTGGCGCTGTACGGCTTGCAAATACACTTCAGTTTTGCCGCTGCCTGTGGCCCCAAAAATGAGAAAGGGCCCGGGCTGGGCGGCGATTTGCGCCAGGGCGTCGCTTTGCTGTTGCGACAGGGCCAGGCCCGGGGCAAAGCGGCTGGGGTCTGTCATGGCGCGGGTTTGTTTTTTGAGGCGCCGCGCCAACTGTATGGCGCTCAAATCGCGCAGTTGGGGCGGCAGGGCGGCCATGGCCACCTCGCCCACTGAGCGTTGGTAGTACTGCGCGGCAAACTGGACCAGTTGCCGCCAACCGGCGGGCAGGGGGTCGATGCCTTCGAGCAGGCCTTCAATATCCCGCACGCTGTCTGGGCGTAAATCAGCAGGCGCTTGGTCGTGAATGGCCCAAATGACACCCAACAAGGAGCGCGAACCTAAGGGCACACGCACCAATGCCCCTTCGGCTGGGGAGCCTTTTTCACCACTTTGCTGGACCAGGCGGTAGGTCAGCACCCCCCCAATTTGGCTGTGTGAAGGTGTTTGAACGGCAATGTCAAGCCACAAGGTCATGGGTGGATATTCGGTGTCGGTATTGACGAATCTCACGAATTTACAGCTTTGCGAATGAAGAGAAACTTTTCAAATCGTCGCTAAGTCATTGATTTTTAGAGGGTTTATGGATGATCCCAATAATCTGTGGATAACTTTGTTGAAAACCAGGCTCGGACCTTGCGCAAGGCCTGTAGAACAGGGCTTCCACTGGATTGCCCATCAACTGAGCAAAAATAAAATTTCGAATAAAAACAATGACTTAGCATACCTCAGCTTTCACGCCGCTGAAACATATTTTTACAAAAAGACCTCCAAACGGCTTTTTGTGTTTTGTGCATAAGTCAATAGAAAAAACCCAAAAAAATCAAAAAATTTTTCTCGGTTATCCCCGTTTTTTTGTGCTAACAACCTGAGCAGAGCAAGCTGGGGTCGTCTGGGATGTCATCAGGCCCGCATGGACCGTGAATGGGTGTGCACGGCCTCAACCAGCGCCGCAACATGATCCGGGGGGGTGTATTGGCTGATCCCGTGGCCCAAGTTGAAAATGTGGGTCGGCCCGCTGGTGGCGCTGTCGGTGTGGGGCTTGCCGAAGCTGTCGAGCACGCGCCGGACCTCTTGCTGGATTTGCGCAGGCGGGGCAAACAACACATTCGGGTCGATATTGCCTTGCAAGGCTTTGCCAGGTCCGCCCACAGCGCCGCCTGCGGCGGCCCGGGCTTTGGCCAGGTTAACCGTCCAGTCCAGGCCCAGTACCTCGCAGTCCAGACCGGCCATGTCGTCCAGCCATAAACCGCCGCCTTTGGTGAAAACCAGGCGGGGAATCGTTTGCCCGTGGTGTTGGGTTTGGAGTTGGGCCAGCACCTGACGCGTGTAGGCGAGGCTGAATGCCTGGAAAGCGCCATCAGCGAGTACGCCGCCCCAGCTGTCAAAAATCATGACGGCTTGGGCTCCAGCTTCGATCTGGGTGTTCAGGTACAGCGCGACCGCATCGGCATTGATTTTCAGGATGCGGTGCATCAGGTCCGGGCGGCTGTACATGAGGCTTTTGACGTGGCGGTAATCGTCAGAGCCTTGGCCTTCAACCATGTAGCAAGCGAGCGTCCAGGGGCTGCCGGAAAAGCCGATCAAGGGCACCCGGCCATTGAGCGCACCGCGTATCGAAGTGACCGCGTCAAACACGTAGCGCAGCTTGGCCATGTCCGGCACCTGCAACGCGGCTACGGCGGCTTCGTCGCGTACGTTTTTGGCAAAACGGGGGCCTTCGCCGAGTGCGAAGCTCAGGCCCAAACCCATCGCGTCGGGCACAGTGAGGATGTCGCTGAACAGGATGGCGGCGTCCAAGGGGTAGCGCTCCAGTGGCTGCAAAGTCACTTCGGTGGCAAAGTCCACGTTGGTGGCCAGTCCCATGAAGCTGCCCGCTTTGGCGCGGGTGGCGCAGTATTCCGGCAAATAGCGGCCGGCTTGGCGCATCAGCCAGACGGGGGTGTGGTCGGTCGCCTGGCGCATGCAAGCGCGTAAAAAGCTGTCGTTTTGCAGGGGGGCGAATGGGCTGGCGTAGGTCATGGTGCTGATTGTCGCAGGGCGTCGGTGACTTCTTGAACAGAGGGCAGCTCCGACAATACGCGGGGCGGCCGACCGGGCGCGTACACCGCATAGACTGGAACGCCGCTGCGCCCAAGTTGGTTCAGCGCCTGGGTGATGGCGGGGTCTTGCCGTGTCCAGTCGGCGCGCAGCAAGGCCACATGCTGCGCCTCAAAGGTTTTCAGCAGACCCGGGTTGGCAAAGGTGGTTTTTTTATTGAATTGACAGGTGACGCACCAAGCGGCTGTGAAGTCCACAAACACCGTCTGGCCAGCATCCAGTCGGGCCTGCAGCGCTGGGGGAGACCAGGGTTGCCATGGGGCCTCACCAGGCAGAGCTTGTGCGCTGGAGGCGGCAAGCGGTTGAGGCGCTGGTGCATTCAAGACGGTCTGGCCCAACCACAAGCTCAGCGCCACGCCCAGCGCTGAAAGCACCCAGCGCGTGCGGCCTTTCAGGCCCCAGGACCAGATGACGAAAGCCAAAGCCACCAGCAAGCCCAGCAAGGCGCTGGCACCATCGATGCCCGTTTGTTGGCCCAGCACCCACATCAGCCACACCACGGTCGCGAACATCGGAAAGGCCAGCAGTTGGCGCAGCGTTTGCATCCAGGCGCCAGGCCGCGGCAGGGCGCGGGCCATGGCAGGCCACAAACTGGCAGCCAAATAGGGCAAGGCCAGACCGGCGCCCATGGCCGCAAAAACTGGCAAGGCTTGCCAGGCGGGCAGGCCAATCGCCAGGCCCAGTGACGCGCCCATGAAGGGGGCTGTGCAGGGCGAGGCCACCACCACGGCCAAGACGCCAGACCACAAGGCATCGACCGCGGGATGACGGTGTTGCACGGCCGCCAAGCGGCTGGGGATGAATTGGCCAAATTCAAAGAACCCGCACAGGTTCAAGCCCAGCAGGGTGAACAGTACCGCCAAACCGGCTACCACGGCGGGCGATTGCAATTGGAAGCCCCAGCCCAGTTGGCTGCCGCCGGCCCGCAAAACGAGCATCAAACCGCCCAACATCACAAACGAGCCCACCACACCCATTGTGTAAGCCCAACCCGCAAAGCGGTGAGCCGATCGCGTGTGCCCAGGCTGGGCAAACCCCACCACTTTGATGGCCAGCACGGGGAAAACACAGGGCATCAGGTTGAGGAGCAGGCCGCCCAAGAAGGCACCCAGCAAAGCACCCATCCACAAACGCAGGTCTGCAGACGCTGAAGAAGGCGCTGAAGCAGGCCTTGAGACAGGGGGTGGCAAGGCGGCATTGGCCTTCAAGGCTTGACTCAATGGCGGCGAGACGGCGGCGGTGGAGGGCGCCGGCCATGTGCCGATGACCGGTGTGGAAACCGTCACCCCGGCGACCTTGTCTGCAGGAGGATCGCCCAATGCCACCAACCAGGCCATGATCCGAGGGCTGTCGAATCGCTCCGCTGCGACGGGGAGCTGGGCGCTCCAGACCTCGCCTCTCCACTGCTGCGTCCAGTCGCGGCCTGCCACGGCGGAGTTGACGATGATCTCTGGCGTGATTGGAAACAGGCTCAGTTTGTGCCCGCGCCAAGCGGCGGGCAGCGTCTTCAATTGCAAATTCAAGCGGCTTGCGTTGTCACTCAAAGTGGCTGAGGCTTTGTCTGGTGATGTGTCTCGGTTCAACAAGGGCTGGGATTGGTGTTTCAAAGCCGCCTCAAAGAGCGCGCTCTGTTCGGTGCTGGCGCCTTGCGCAGGCAGACTCAAGGAAAACAGGCCTTCTTGCGGAATGCATTCCTGGCGACAAACGAGCCAGTTGGCTTGGAGTTGCACGGTGAGGGTGCCGCTGGCTTGGAATGCCTTGCCAACCTGAACCGGAACAACCAGCAGGGTGCTGTTTTCGTAGCCATAGTTGGTCAGACTGCCGATGGCGATTTTTTGCGGCATCGGCCAAATCGTTTCAGTCGCGGTCAGCCCCGGCGGCAGTGTCCAGCGCAATTGGGTGGGCAGGCCGGAGTCACCCGGGTTCTGCCAGTAGGTGTGCCAATGGGGCTGGTGCTGCAATTGCAAGCCAAGCCAAAAGCTTTGCCCTGCGCGAACGCCTTGGGGCGCATAAGCCATGACCTCGGCCCGGACTTGGGCCGTTTGCACGGTCGAGCCTGCGGTTGCGGTGGGCGTGATGGTCAAGCTCGGGTTGGCCGTGGCGACGGGTTTGGAGCTTGGAAAGAGTTGCGCCCCGGCGGGCGCTTGGGCCATGGCGAGCACCAGGGCCAGGCCACAACTGAACCCGGACAGAAGGCCGTTTTTTCCAGGAAAAGTCGAGAGTGAAAAGCGCATAGTGCGAGACTGTACACCGCGCTCAGGCCTGCCGGTGTCGCTCGCCTCTATTAAGATGGGGGTATGAACCCCTCACCTCGATACTGGGCCGAATTGACCACGGCCGATATTGCGCAGCTGGATGTGTCGCGCACGGTGGCTGTGTTGCCCGTGGCCGCCACCGAGCAGCACGGACCGCATTTGCCTTTGTCGGTGGACACTGATTTGGTTCAGGGCGTGGTCCAAGCCAGCTTGGCACATTTGCCTGCGGCTGCATCGGTCTTGTTTTTACCGACTCAGACGGTGGGCCTGAGCCCTGAGCATGCGCGGTTTGCGGGCACCTTGACGCTGCGCGCAGAAACGGTGATTCGTTTGTGGACCGAGATCGGGGAGTCTGTGGCCGCCAGCGGCATCAAAAAGTTATTGATCTTCAATGCGCACGGCGGCCAAGTGGGTGTGATGGACATTGTGGCGCGCGACTTGCGCGCCCGTTGTGGCATGCTGGTCTACAGCGCAAGTTGGTTCAATCTGCCTTTGATGGATGCACACGGTCAGGATGTGAATGCCCAGTTCACTGCGCACGAGCACCGCTTTGGGGTGCATGCGGGCGAAATCGAAACCGCCATGATGCTGGCGCTCAAGCCCGAGCTGGTGCGGATGGACAAAGCGCAGAATTTCCATACCACGTCGGCCGATCGGGCGGCATCGCTGCCTGTGTTGGGCAACGGTCGCAGTGCCAAAATGGCTTGGCAAATGCAGGACTACAACCCGATGGGTGCCGCTGGCAATGCAGCCGCAGCCACTGCAGAAAAAGGCAGGGCCTTGGTCCGTGCGGCCGGGCAAGGGCTGGCGGCTTTGTTGGTGGAGTTAGAGTCGCTTCCCCTGACGGTATTGACCGATCACATCGGCCCGTTCTGACGATCTTGCAGGTCAAGCGTAGGTGATCCAGTCCGCATGCGCGGGGCTGTCCAGATGCGGCAAAGTGTTGTAAGTCACCAGCATGTGGCGCTTTGGGGTGAATGCAAATTCTGTGAGCGAGGTGTTGCGGATACGCAGGTTCAATTCGATGGTGCTTTCGGCGGGCGTGCCAAGGATGTGGCCGACAGCGGTTGAAATCGGCCCGCCACTGGAGACGAACAAGACTTGTCCGCTGTGGTTGTCTCTGACATGGTCCAACGCGCTGGTGACGCCATGCACAAACTCAATGTATGTAGGCATGCCGCGGGGCTGCGATTGGCCGGCCATCCACTTTGTGAGGGCGTCTTTCAGCAAGCGAAAGTGGTGCCGGAACATTTCGGGCGTGTCCGGCTTGGCCAAGGGTGCCGGATGCACGGTTTCGATCAAGGCCTGGCTGTCGTATTCGTCCAGACCCGGCCAGACCAAGGGGGTGTGGTTCCAGCCCGCGCCTTCGGCCATCGCCTCCCAGGTCTGACGGTGGCGTTTGAGGGTGCCGATCAGCACCGCATCAAATGGCTTTTTGTCATGGGTGCCCAAGGCCTGGGCTTTTTCGCGCCAATATTGCCCCAAGCGAATGCCCTGCTCACGCCCGCGCGGGCTGAGTTGGTCGTAGTCATCGGCACCAAACGAGGCCTGGCCATGGCGCACAAGATAGAGATTTCCCATGGCTTGATTTTGGTCAGATTGC